>Ga0207695_10001018_pt1 | contig 49339 bp, 30 predicted proteins | sample KBSC54metaG_FD_184354 | JGI IMG/M metagenome (GOLD analysis project Ga0207695, IMG submission 184354) | Corn rhizosphere microbial communities from Kellogg Biological Station, Michigan, USA - KBS C5-4 metaG (SPAdes) (version 2) | ecosystem: Host-associated > Plants > Roots > Rhizosphere > Soil...
CCGGGCGGTCCAGCACTTCGATATGGCCGTAGTTGTAGCGGATGAGGCCCGCGTCCTGCAGCTTTAATGCCGCTTCCGTCACGCCCGATCGGCGCACGCCCAGCATGTTGGCGATCAGCTCCTGCGTCATGCGCAGCTGGTTCGAAGGCAGGCGGTCGAGGCTGAGCAGCAGCCAGCGGCACAGTTGCTGATCGATCGAGTGATGCCTGTTGCATACCGCGGTCTGAGCCATCTGCGTGATCAGCGCCTGGGTATAGCGCAACAACAGGCGCTGCATCGCGTTGCCGCGCCGGAATTCCTCTTTCAGGATGCTCGCGTCGAGCCGGTAGGCATGCCCCGCGCTTTGCACGACGGCTCGACTCGGTGTCGTCTCGCCGCCCATGAACAGCGATACGCCGATCATGCCTTCATGCCCGACGATCGCGATTTCGGCGGACGAGCCGTCCTCCATCACATAAAGCAGGGAAACGATCGACGTGGTCGGAAAATAGACGTGATGAAGCTGGCCGCCCGACTCGTATAGCACCTTTCCCAATGGCATCTCGACGAGCGTCAGGTGCGCAGCGACGTGCGCGCGCTCGTTTTCCGGCAGCGCGGCAAGCAGGTGATTTTCGGTAAGGGGCGGGTTGTCCTGCATGCATGGCTCCTACGCTTGCGCTCGGCTGACGATGGAGAATCCGGCCGATGTGGGGCGCAGCGGGAATCGGCGAGAGGGTCAACCATCATACCTTACCGATCCGACGACCAGACCGGATGGTGGCGGAAATATGTCCCTTTTTCCCGAGTTCGGAATGACCGTTCGAATGCGAATCACCCTTCAAAAATTATAGTGTCGGCTCATGTCTCATCAAGGTGTGCGCAATCACGCGCGCTCGATACGGAGCCGATATTTCACGGCGCTATTGACGGGAAATCGAGGTCGCCAGGCCTGCGCTGCGTCGACCGCGGAATGATGCGAAGCGATGACTCGCGTGCGTCCGGTACGTTGGCGGACAAGCAGCCTGGCTGCAGAGATTCACGATGGCGACCAGGATCCTGCACCTGTCCGCCTCGACAACCGTCTTTCACCGTACAGACATGCAATCTCGTTGAAACGAGGATGTCTCCTGCAACCATCCATTCGTGCGTGATCCTTTCACGAACATCGATGTGATTCACATCAGTGGTGAATGATTCCGTCATTCGTCTCCGGTCGATCGAACAAAGCACCACACTTGAATGCGACTGGCACGGAGAGCAACATGCGTGCGTCCATTTATGTCTGTCTTGCGGCTATTGCGACCGTGCTTGCCGGATGCCTTTGGGTGCCCGGCGACGGCTATCGTGGTGATCGAAACGGGGGGTATGGCGGTGCGTATGGCGGTGGTCACGAAAGCGGATGGGATCGAGGCGACACGTCCCGCGATCACATGAATCGTTCCTGGCATCCCGATGACCAAGGGGCGCATAGGCCGGGGCAACGGGAAGGATGGTAAGTCGGCCGCGGTCATCACATGAAAATGGCCGGTCAGCGTCCTTCCGTCACGCGTCATCGTGATCCGATCGCGTCGTTTCGCGAAGCTGGCGACCCTGATGCCCCGTCGCTTACGTCCTGCCGGACTCGAGCAGGTTCTTCAGCGCCGCCATCTGTTCCTTCTGCATGTTCAGCAATTCATTCCATTGCTCCTCGCGCAACCCGTCCAGCTTTTCATGGAGCAACATGATCTCGAGTTCGGCCTTCAGATTGATTTCGTAGTCGTGCTCGGCAGAGACCCGATCCTTGTATGACTGCCGGTTCTGCGCCATCAGGATAATGGGTGCCTGGATAGCTGCCAGCATCGAGAGAAACAGGTTGAGCAAGATATACGGGTAAGGATCAAAGGCTTTGCTGTACGTTGCCAGAATCAGCGAATTCAGGCTGACCCAGACGACCATGACGACAATGAAGCACGTGATGAATATCCACGACCCGCCGAAGGCGGCAACGGCATCTGCTGCGCGCTGGCCGCGCGTCGCCGTTGCATCCAGCTCTTTCGTGGCGTCTCTCGCTATGTGCTTTCGTTCCGAGACGAGACGTGCAACCTTCTTCGTGCGCTCGTCCAATGATTCATAGGGTATGCCAAAGAATTTTTCGGCAAGCTCCGCAGGTTTATGCATGCTGCCCTCCGCGCGCGGTCGCACAATCAGAACAGAATAGAACCTCGGTAAGGTCATGACAAAAGGCTGGTTGCGCAACAATCGCGAAGCAACGAAACCGAAACAGCCCGAACAGCCGCCTCTCCCGGTTTCGTTGCCATCCGACCCAGCGGACAAAGCCCCGTGCGATATCGCACCCTATCGGAACCGGAGCGGTAAGAACAGGCTGATGCCTGGCGTCGACCGAGGGGTATAGACCACGGGTGGTGGCGCATACACATAGTCCTGATTGTCGTAGTAGTCGCCGCGACGGTAGTCATTGCCCGGATGTCGATAAGCCTGCCGATTGCCGTGATCCCATTGATGCCTGTGGTGGTCTCGCGGGGCGCGATTCCTTGAAATCGAACATGACGGCTAATGCCCGCGATGTCGTCCATTCTGGTGGTGCTTTCGGACCGGTGCGTATCGAACGCGCTAAAACAGGCACTTCGAGCGTACGGCATACGTTGTTCGCAGTCTGGATCGAAGTCGGTACGGTGCCGTACCCGGCTTCGGAAGGTCCCCCCTTTTCGTCAGCGCGGCGACGGCCTGGCCGCGATTCAAATCGAGCCGTGAGTCGTGCCGAGGGCACACTGGCGACGCGATGCGACCCGCCTCACACCCGTTCCCTCATGGGTACGGCAGCGTACCGACTTCCGCGCTGGTCGCGCATAGCGTGAGTTGGCCTGATTGGAACGCATGTCGCGTCAACGAGCGCGCATGCCAGCACGAAACACTCGAATCGAGCATGTCTTTCGGCCCGCATGACGGCGGGCGATTGCAGGCGAAGCGCGCGGCGCGCTTGCCCGGAACAGAGCCGGATCGGCGCGCGCTTCGCACCGTCACGTTGGCCGGCGACGCTCGCCGGCATTTCTCGCAATGAACGCAGGAGCAGGTCATGACACTCGTTTCTCCCGGCAATCAACTGCCGAGCAACGGTAGCGGCGCCCGGATCATCGGTCACGCAACCAGTACAGGCGGGGCCGGCCCCAACGTCATGGCGGCCACCACGCTGACTGGCGACAAGGTTCTATCGTCCGATGGCAAGGAGATCGGAAAGGTCGTCGACATCATGCTGGACGTATGCAGCGGCCGGATCGCGTATGTCGTGCTGTCGTGCGGCGGCTTTCTCGGGATGGGCGACAAACTTCTAGCGGTGCCGTGGGGCGCGTTCACCCTCGATACCGACCAGAAATGCTTCCGGCTCGATGCGACGGAAGCGCGGATGAAGAGCGCCTCCGGGTTCGACAAGGACCATTGGCCCGCGACGGCGGATTCGCAATGGGGCGGCACGCTTCATTTGGGTAACACGCCGCCGATGTAGTGGTATGTCGGCCGGCGGCTCGGCCGGCATTCCATCCTGCACGCGCCAGCGTGACTGCGGAATGCGGCGAGCGGTTGCCGCTTTTTCAGATGCCGCCGTATCGCGTGCATCGCTCGACGCGCCGAACGCGACGGGCGGCAGGTCATCCAGCCAGCAGGTATGAACGGAGCATTCATCATGAACAAGGATCAAGTCAAGGGTGTCGCGAAAAAGGCAAAGGGCAAGGTCAACGAGGTGATTGGCCGGGCCACGGGTAACGTGAAGCAGGAAATCAAAGGCGATGCCCAGCAGGTAGCCGGCGAAGTACAGAAGAAATACGGTGACGCCAAGGAAGCGATCAAGAAGCAGGCGAAGAAGGGGCATTGATCGCCGCGTCAGTCTCGACAGAGGGATGCCGCGATGGTGCGGCATCCGATCGCGGCGCAATTGCCGCTGTCCATCGTTACCCGTATCGCAGATATTCAGTCCGGTGAATCCGTTGTCGACGCGCAAGCATTGGGCGTTGAATCGTCGCGACAAGCGTGTCTTCATTCGGCCGGAAGCCGCTTTCAAGCATGAACACCGCCTTCACGCTTCCGCCGGGATCCTCGGCATCTTTCGAACCCCGGCGGCTGCCGCTCGATATCGACAAGCGACATCGTTCCGGGCGGGCCGCCGCCCGCCGCCGTCAGTGCGATTCGACGAGACGCGGATCGATATACGCGTCGATATCCTGCGACTGCTTGTAGACCGCGTTGCGCACATTGAATGCGTTCGCGTTGCGGGTCGATCCGTAGATCGAGTCGAGCCCGTCGCCCTTGCGGAACACCTGCTTCGCTGCCGCGGCATCGAGCAGGTGCGTGCCCTTCAGCAGCGGCAGATATTGCGCCGGCGTGAGGCCCACGCGCGCGGACATGATCTTCACCGCGTCGGCCTGCGTCTTCGGATCGTTGATGTAGGCCACGCAGCGATACCAGACCTTGACGACCTTCGCCCAGTCGGCCCGGCGCGCGGCGAGGCTGGTCGGCGTCACCGTGATCGCGTCGTAGATCAGCCCCGGCGCATCCGCCGACGTGAAGATCGCGCGCGCACCCGGCGCGCGTTTCAGCGCCTCGCCGGCGTTCGGCTGCCACGCCGCGACCGCCGCGATGTCGGACGACGCGCCGAGCACCTGCGGCAGTTCGTTGGTCTTCGCGTTGACGAGCGTGACGTCGCCGTCCTTCAGCCCGTGCTTCTGCAGCGCGGTTTCGAGCAGCAGGTGATCGACGAGCCCGAGCTCGACGCCGACCTTCCTGCCCTTCAGGCCTTCGACGGTCCGCAGCGGCGGTTTCGCGATGATCATGTCGTTGCCCGCCGAATAGTCGGTGAGCAGGATCATCACGTTCTTCGCGCCGGACGCGCCCGTGACGAGCGCATCGCCGTTGGTGACCGCGACCGCATCGAGCTTGCCCGCGGAGAACGCGTCGAGCGACGCCGAGTAATCGAACCATTCGAAATCGACGTCGACGCCGGCTTCCTTGAACCAGCCCTTGTCGAGCGCGACCTGGAACGCGACCCAGCCGGGCCAGTCGCTGTAGCCGATTTTCAGCGGCGGGGCCGCATGCGCGGCGGGCGCGGCGAACAGCGACGTCGTGACGGCGACGGCGGCGAACGCATGGCGGACGGAACGGAGGTGCCGGGAGGACAGCAGGCGGCGGAACGGCGAGGCGAGGCGGGTCATCGTTTTCTCCAGGAGACCGGGATCGGGATCGTCGGCACGGGTCGCGCCCATGCGCGATCCGGCCGCGTGACCGGTTCCTGCGGATGCGGGACGAACGACCGGCCACGGAGAGGCGCGACGGCCGTCGCCATCGCCAATCTCCCGGGCTTTTGTCCCGCCGTGTAGCGCCATGCGCGCGGTCAGACGACCGTATGCACAGACACCGGGCTGCTCTCGGACCAGACGTTCGACGAACCGGAACCCTAGCATCCCTAAGATGCGACACCGCCGCACCTCTCGGCATCGGAGCGAGCGAGAAGCATGCCAGCGGTGTGATCCGGCGGCTGACGTGTGTCGGAAACGCGCCGCTCAGCGACGGCGCGCGGCACGCTGCAGTTCGATGAAACGCGCGGAGAAGAGCGCGGCCAGCGCGCGCCGAAGCAGGTCGAGTTTGTTCATGAGCGATCGGTGGACAGAGTGACGGTGTGCGTATTCAGCAATGGCCGTGCCATTGCGATCGCACGCGGTGCGCGTGCGTAACGCTGCCCCGCGCTGGTGCCGGCCGCGTTCGAGTGGTGCGCACGCTGCCCAACGGGAGGGCGGGCCGATGCGCGTGCATGGCGTGCCGTTCGCCGTCCCATGCCCCGCCGAACGGGGCCGCGCGTGCTCGGATGCACGCGCTGGCATGCAACTCGCTTATTCGTCGTCCGAGAGGTGCGAAGCAATTTGCATCATCTTCAGGATCGCTAGGGTTCCGGTCGCGCGGCGTCACACGCCGTGCGATGCCTGGTCCGAGAGCAATCCGGTCTTGCCGCCTGCCTTGTTGCGAGGATCCGGCGAGGCTCCACGGAGGGACAAAAGCCCGGGAGGTCGCGATGTCGTTCGGTCGCCCTCTCACGCCTTTTGTCCAACCGATCCGAGGAGCCGCCATGTCGCCGAGCCCCCAAGCCCCGCTTGCCCCGTTGCCGCACGTCGTGTGGGAAACGGTCGTTCCCGCCGGAACCCACTGGTCCGGCATCCTGCGCCGCGGTCTCGCGCTGCGCGTCGTCGATCTCGACGGCGGCGCGAACCTGTCCGCCGTGTTTCATCGTCACGAAGATCCGCTCGAACGCTACAACATGGCCGATACGCTGAAGGCGCAGCACACCGCGCACCTGACGCGCGGCCACGCGCTGTATACGGACATGGGCCGCGTGATCGCATCGATCACGGCCGATACGCTCGGCTGGCACGATCCGCTCGGCGGCATCGGCGATGCGCGGCTGTTCGCGCGCAAGTACGGCCCGTCGTCGTATCAGGCCGATCGCAACGCGATGATCCGCAACGGCCGCGACAGCCTCGTGCTCGAACTCGCGAAATACGGACTGTCCGTGCGCGATCTCGTCGCGAACGTCAATTTCTTCAGCAAGCTCGCGCCGCGCGACGATGGGTCGTTCGACTTCGTCGCGGGCCACTCGCCGGCCGGCAGCGCATTCGACCTGCGCTTCGAGATGAACACGCTCGCCGCGTTCTCGACCGCGCCGCATCCGCTCGATCCGCAGCAGGCCTATGCGCCGAAACCCGTGAAGCTGATCGCATACCGTGCGTATCCCGCCGACGGTGCCGCGCCGGACGACGATCCGTGCCGCACCGCGTGCGCGGAGAACACGCGCGGCTTCGTCAACACCGACCGACTGTTCGCGTAAGGAGCCCGACATGCCGATCATCGAAAGCCGCCTCGACCCGCGGCACGCGATCTACGACACCACGCTGAACGCTGGCGAACCATGGCTGCACGACGTGAAGCGCGGGCAGGTGCTGCGCATCCTCGATCTCGAAGGCAACCAGGCCGTCGATACGCTGTTCTATCGCACCGACGCACCCGACGAGCGTTACAGCGCGCAGGACACGATCCGCGAACAGCGCAACCTGTACCTGAGCGCGGGCAGCGTGCTGCTGTCCAGTCTCGGCAATCCGATGGTGACGATCGTTGCGGACACCTGCGGCCGCCACGACACGCTCGGCGGCGCGTGTGCGGCCGAGAGCAACACGGTGCGCTACGCGCTCGACAAGCGCCACATGCATAACTGCCGCGACAGCTTCATCAACGCGATCGCGCATTGCGCATGCGGCACCGGCGCGCGGCTGACCAAGCGCGATCTCGTCGGCAACGTCAATTTCTTCATGAACGTGCCGGTCACGCCGCTCGGCGGGCTGACGTTCGAGGACGGCATTTCCGCGCCCGGCAAGTATGTCGAGATGCGCGCGGAGATGGACGTCACGGTGCTGATCTCGAACTGCCCGCAGCTCAACAACCCGTGCAACGGCTACAACCCGACGCCGGTGCGGCTGACGATCTGGGAGGCATGATGAACGACCCCCACGCTCACTTGCGTCGCATGGGACCGGAGTACGCGCTAAAGCGCTACTCCGGATCGACACGTTCGCTGCGCCCCAAGGGGGCGGTTGCTGCCGTCCACGGCCGGCTTTGCAAAGCCGGCCGGCTGCGCGGGCGCGGAGCGATGCTCCGCGAATTCCCCGCTACGCTACGCGGGGCGGCCCGGCGGGAGGCAACATGAGATTCGCAAAAGTCCTCGTCGCGAACCGCGGCGAAATCGCCTGCCGCGTGATCCGCACGCTGAAGCGGCTCGGCATCGCGTCGGTCGCGATCTACTCGGATGCCGATCGCGATGCGCGCCACGTGACGCTCGCCGACGAAGCCGTCTGCGTCGGCGCCGCGCCGGCGGCCGACAGCTACCTGAACGTCGCCGCGATCCTCGCCGCGGCGCGCGCGACCGGTGCGCAGGCGGTGCATCCCGGCTACGGCTTCCTGTCGGAGAACGCCGAGTTTGCCGACGCATGCGAGGCCGCCGGCCTGCGCTTCATCGGGCCGAGCGGCGCGCAGATGCGTGCGTTCGGCCTCAAGCACACCGCGCGCGAACTGGCACGCGAGCACGACGTCGCGCTGCTGCCGGGCACCGGGCTGCTCGCGGATGTCGCGACGGCGCTCGCCGAAGCCGAAGCGATCGGCTATCCGGTGATGCTGAAGAGCACGGCGGGCGGCGGCGGCATCGGCATGTCGCTGTGCCGCGATGCCGCGCAGCTCGCGGCGGCGTTCGAATCCGTCGTGCGGCTCGGCAGCGCGAACTTCGCGCATGCGGGCGTCTATCTCGAGAAATTCGTCGAGCACGCACGGCACATCGAGGTGCAGATCTTCGGCGACGGGCGCGGCGGCGTGATCGCGCTCGGCGAGCGCGACTGCTCGGTGCAGCGGCGCAACCAGAAGGTGATCGAGGAAACGCCCGCGCCGGATCTCGCCGACGGCGAGCGCGCCGCGCTGCACGCGAGCGCGGTGCGGCTCGCGCGCGCGGTTGCCTATGCGTCGGCCGGCACGGTCGAGTTCGTGTTCGATGCGCGCGAGCGCCGCTGCTATTTTCTCGAGGTGAATACGCGGCTGCAGGTCGAGCATTGCGTGACGGAAGCCGTGACCGGCATCGATCTCGTCGAATGGATGATCCTGCAGGCCGAAGGCGACCTGCCGCCGCTCGATACGCTCGCCGTCGCGCCGCGCGGCGCGAGCATCCAGGTGCGGCTCTATGCGGAAGACCCGCACCAGCAGTTCCGGCCCAGCGCGGGCGTGCTCACGCATGTCGCGTTTCCGGACGCGGTGCGCGTCGATACGTGGATCGACGCGGGCGCCGAGGTCAGCGCGTATTACGATCCGCTGCTCGCGAAACTGATCGTGCGCGGCGACACGCGCCGCGACGCGCTCGCGGCACTGCGCGACGCGCTGGCCGCCACCGAGTTGTACGGGATCGAGACCAATCTCGACTACCTGCGCGCGATCGCCGGTTCCGACACGTTCGCGCGCGGCGCGCAGACCACCGCGTTCCTGTCGCGTTTCGCATTCGCACCGCACACGATCGACGTGCTCGACGGCGGCGTGCAGACGACCGTGCAGCAGACGCCGGGCCGTGTCGGCTACTGGGTCGTCGGCGTGCCGCCGTCCGGGCCGATGGACGACCGCGCGTTCGATCTCGCGAATGCGCTGCTCGGCAATCCGCATGACGCCGCCGGCCTCGAGTTCACGATGGTCGGCGCGACGCTGCGCTTCAACACCGACACGTTGTTCGTGCTCGGCGGCGCGCCGCTCGCCGCGACGCTCGACGGCGCACCCGCACCGTTCTGGCAGGTGCTGCGCGCGGCGCCCGGCGCGGTGCTGAAGCTGGGCGGCGTGACGGGCGCCGGCGTGCGCGCGTGTCTCGCGGTGAAGGGCGGGCTGCAGGTGCCCGACTATCTGGGCAGCAAGGCGACCTTCACGCTCGGCCAGTTCGGCGGCCACGCGGGCCGCGCGCTGCGCAAGGGCGACGTGCTGCACCTTCATGCGGATGCGGGGCGCGGCGAAGCCGGCAAGACGCTGACCGAAGCCGACCGGCCCGCGCTGACGCACGCGTGGACGCTCGGCGTGCTCGACGGTCCGCACGGCGCGCCGGATTTCTTCACGGCGGACGACATCGCGATGCTGTACGACACGCGCTGGACGGTCCATTACAACTCGAGCCGCACGGGCGTGCGGCTGATCGGCCCGAAGCCGCAATGGGCGCGCGCGGACGGCGGCGAGGCGGGCCTGCATCCGTCGAACATCCACGACAACGCGTATGCGATCGGCGCGGTCGATTTCACCGGCGACATGCCGGTGATACTCGGGCCCGACGGGCCGAGCCTCGGCGGCTTCGTGTGCCCGGTGACGGTCGTGCGCGACGAGCTGTGGAAGCTCGGGCAGTTGCGGCCGGGCGACACCGTGCAGTTCGCGCGCGTGGCGGCGGCTCCCGTGTGCGCATCGCCGGCACCGGCTTCCTTGTCGAACGCGGCTGCGCCGAACGACTGCGTGCTGTACCGCGATCCGGCGGCCGGCAACGGCATCGGCGTCGTCTACCGGCGTTCGGGCGACCGCAACGTGCTGATCGAATACGGCCCGCTCGTGCTCGACCTGAACCTGCGTTTTCGCGTGCACGCGCTGATGTGCTGGCTCGATGCGCACCGGCTGCCCGGCATGCTCGACCTCACGCCCGGCATTCGTTCGCTGCAGGTGCATTTCGATGCGCACGCGCTGCCGCTCGATGTGCTGCTCGCGCATCTGCAGGCCGCTGAGCGCGAGCTGCCGGATGTCGCCGACATGCGCGTGCCGAACCGGATCGTGCATCTGCCGTTGTCGTGGGACGATCCGTCGACGCGCGTCGCGATCGAGCGCTACATGCAGTCGGTGCGGCCGGACGCGCCGTGGTGCCCGAGCAATATCGAGTTCATCCGCCGGATCAACGGCCTCGACAGCATCGACGACGTCAAGCGCATCGTGTTCGACGCGCGTTATCTGGTGATGGGGCTCGGCGACGTCTATCTCGGCGCGCCCGTCGCGACGCCGCTCGATCCGCGGCACCGGCTCGTGACGACCAAGTACAACCCGGCGCGCACGTGGACGCCGGAGAACGCGGTCGGCATCGGCGGCGCGTACCTGTGCGTGTACGGAATGGAGGGGCCCGGCGGCTATCAGTTCGTCGGCCGCACGGTGCAGATGTGGAACCGTCACCGGACGACGCGCGCGTTCGAGCCCGGCAAGCCGTGGCTGCTGCGCTTCTTCGACGAGATCCGTTTCTACGAGGTCGGCGAAGCCGAGCTGGCCGAACTGCGCGCGGATTTCATCGCGGGCCGTGCCGAACTGAAGATCGAGGAATCCGTGTTCGATCTCGGCGCGTACAACCGCTTCCTGCGCGACGAAGCCGACTCGATCGCCGCGTTCAAGGCGATGCAGCAGGCCGCGTTCGATGACGAGCGCGAGCGCTGGCGGGCCGCCGGCCACGCCGAGTATGCGGGCGAAGCCGGGCAGGGCGATGCCGGTGCCGGTACGGTGGCGGCCGGCGACACGCTCGCCGACGCACAGCGCGGCATTACCGCCGACGTGTCGGGCAGCGTATGGAAGGTGCTGGTCGAAACCGGCGCGCGGGTGACCGAGGGGCAGGTCGTCGCGATTCTCGAATCGATGAAGATGGAGGTGTCCGTGGTGGCGATGGGAGACGGCGTGATCGAGACGGTCGATTGCGTGCCGGGCGCGGCGGTCGTCGCCGGGCAGCGGCTGATGGTGATGAAGGCCGGCGCGGCCGAGGAGGTCGCATGAAGCCCATCGATCGTCATCCGCTACCCGAGCTGCGCTCGATCGCCGCGCTGCGCGCGCGGTACGAGGCCGGCGGCCTGACGCCGCATGCGCTCGTCGACGCGATCGCCGCGCACTTCGACGCGGGCGATCCGCACCATGCGTGGATCCGGCCGCTGACGCACGACGAAATGACGCGCTACGCGGATGCGCTGTCCGGACGCGACATCGCCGCGTTGCCGCTGTATGGCGTGCCGTTCGCGATCAAGGACAACATCGACCTGGCCGGCATCCCGACGACGGCGGCGTGTCCCGCTTACGCGTATGTGCCGTCGCGCAGCGCGCCGGTCGTCGAGCGATTGATCGCCGCCGGCGCGATCCCGATCGGCAAGACCAATCTCGACCAGTTCGCGACGGGGCTGTCCGGGCAGCGCTCGCCATACGGCGCGTGCCGCAATGCGCTCGATCCGCGTTATGCGTCGGGCGGATCGAGTTCGGGATCGGCTGTGGCCGTCGCGCTCGGCGTTGCCGCGTTCGCACTCGGCACCGACACGGCCGGATCGGGCCGCGTGCCGGCCGCGTTTCACGGGCTCGTCGGGCTCAAGCCGACCAAGGGCGTGCTGAGCACGCTCGGCGTGGTGCCGGCGTGCCGGTCGCTCGACTGCGTGTCGCTGTTCGCGCATGCGCCGGGCGATGCGCGCGCGGTGTTCGCCGTTGCGCACGGCGCGACGGACGGCGATCCGTACGGACGCGCGTGGCAGCCGTTGCTCGACGCGGACGGCAGCCATGCGCGGCACGCGCGGCCGCTCGCCGGCATGCGCTTCGGCATGCCGCGCGCCGATCAGCTCGAGTTCTTCGGCGACGCGTCGTATCGGGCCGCGTGGCAGACGGCCATCGAACGCCTGCGTGCGACCGGCGCACGAATCGTCGAGATCGATTTCAGCGCATTCCTCGCGACCGCGCGGCTGCTGTACGAAGGGCCGTGGGTCGCCGAGCGGCTCGCTGCGATCGGCGCGTTCTTCGCGGAACAGCCCGACGCGCTGCATCCGGTGATACGCGAGATCGTCGGCGGCGCGGCGCGTTTCAGCGCCGCCGACGCGTTCGCGGCGTTCGACCGGCTCGCCGCGCTGCGCGTCGACGCGGCCCGCGCCTGGGACGATATTGACGCGATCGTGATGCCGACGTCGGCGACGACCGCGACCGTCGACGAACTGGAAGCCGATCCGATCGGCGTCAACGCGCGCTTCGGCTATTACACGAACTTCGTGAACCTGCTCGACCTGTCCGCGATCGCGGTGCCGGCGGGCGTCTGCGAAACCGGGCCGCATGCGGGTTTGCCGTTCGGCATCACGTTCGTCGGCCGCGCGCACGACGACGCGATGCTGCTCGATCTGGCCGACGCGTGGGGTGCTGCGCAGGCTGGCGAGGGCGACGTCACCACCACGCTCCCGCTCGCCGCGCCGGCGGGCGTCGTGCGCGTGGCCGTGGTCGGCGCGCATCTGCGTGGCGAGCCGCTGAACGGGCAGCTCACGCAGCGCGGCGCGCGCTTCGTCGCCGCGACGAGCACCGCGCCGGCCTACCGCCTCTACGCATTGAGCGCGGCCGTGTCGGGCGGCGTCGCGAAGCCGGGCCTCGTGCGCGTGCCGGAGGACGGCGCGGCGATCGCGGTCGAGATCTGGGAGATGCCGGTCGCGGCCTACGGCAGCTTCGTCGCCGGCATCGGCGCGCCGCTCGGCATCGGCACGCTGACGCTCGCGGACGGCGCGCAGGTGCAGGGCTTTCTATGCGAACCCGCCGCGCTCGACGGCGCCGTGGACATCACGCGCTTCGGCGGCTGGCGTGCCTACCGTGCGAACGGCGCGCCGCGCTGAACGCCCGGTCGCCCGCGACCGGCAAGCAACACGATACGGAGATTCACCATGTCAGTGACCCGCAATACGACCGACTGGCTCGCGGTGCGCCGCGAGCTGTCGACCCGCGGCAAGTGGACGCTCGGCGTCGCGTCCTTCCTGCTGCCGCTCGCCGTCTGGTGCGTGCTCAGCTACGTGCCGTTCGCCTGGCATCCGCAGGTGCGCATCACGAACCCCGGCAGCGTCGATTATTTCCAGCCCGGCATGCAGGTCGACCGCGACGTGTTCGACGACGAGCTCGCGCATGCGCGCGCGACGCATGCGGCCGTGCCCGAAGGCGAGCGCGCGAACCCCGTGTACCTGCCCGCGCCGCATCAGGTGCTACGCGCGTTCTACACGGCGTTCACGACGCCGCCGGCTTCGCGCGACGGCGTATGGCTTCACGAAAGCCTGTGGCACAGCATCCGCATCATCTTCTGGGGCTTCGTGATTTCGTCGGCGATCGGCGTGCCGATCGGCATCGTGTGCGGCACCTTCAGCGCGCTCGCGCGGCTGCAGGAGCCGTTCTTCGAGTTCTTCCGCTATCTGCCCGCACCGGCATTCGGCGCGCTGATGGTGGCGATCCTCGGCATCTACGATGCGCCGAAGATCGCGATCATCGTGATCGGGACGTTCTTCCAGCAGGTGCTGATCGTCGCGAACACCACGCGCAAGCTCGAGTACGGGCTGTTCGAGGCGGCGCTGACGCTCGGTACGAAGAAGCCGGGGCTGATCGCGCACGTCGTCGTGCCGGGCATCCTGCCCGACCTGTATCGCGACCAGCGGATCCTGCTCGGCTGGGCGTGGACCTACCTGATCGTCGCCGAGCTGGTCGGCACCAGTTCGGGCATCACGTGGTACATCAGCCAGCAGGCGCGCTACCAGCATTTCGACAACGTCTATGCAGCGATCCTGATGATCGGGATCATCGGCCTCGGGACCGACATCGTGCTCGCGCTGCTCGGCCGCAGGCTGTTTCCATGGGACCGCACGCTGAAGGCGTGACGGCTGAAGACGATGACCTACCGCATCCTTTCGGAAGAAACGATCATGCAGAATCCGCACAGCCTTCCCGACTACCTGCTCCAGTCAGACGCCGTGAGCGAACGCTTCGCACGCCTGAAGGCGCGCGACGTGATCCTCGATGTGCGCCATCTCGGCAAGCGCTTCCGGTCGCCGCAGGGCGAAGTGGTCGCGCTCGACGACATCAGCTTCCGCACCCACCGGCGCGAGTTCGTCTGCGTGATCGGGCCGTCCGGTTGCGGCAAGTCGACGCTGATCCGCATCCTGGCCGGGCTCGAGTCGCAGACGAGCGGCGACGTGCTGCTCGACGGCAAGCCCGTGCAGGGCCCCGGTGCCGATCGCGGGATGGTGTTCCAGGGCTATACGCTGTTTCCGTGGCTGACCGTGAAGAAGAACGTGATGTTCGGCCTGAAGCGCAACGGCAGCAGCAGCGGGGAGGCGGAGCGCGAGGCGCTGCAGTGGCTCGATCTCGTCGGGCTCACGCGTTTCGCGGACGTGTATCCGCACCAGTTGTCGGGCGGGATGAAGCAGCGCGTCGCGATCGCGCGCGCGCTCGCGAACCGGCCGCGCATCCTGCTGATGGACGAACCGTTCGGCGCGCTCGATGCGCAGACCCGCGCGAAGATGCAGGCGCACCTGCTCGACATCTGGCGCAACATCGACGTGACGGTGCTGTTCATCACGCACGATCTCGACGAGGCGATTTTGCTCGCGGACCGGATTCTCGTGCTGAAGGCCAATCCGGGCAAAGTACAGGAGCTGATCGAGGTGCCGGTGCCGCGCCCGCGTGGTTATTCGCAGTTCAACACGCCGGAATTCATCGCGACCAAGGCGCGGCTCGAAGCGCTGATCCATCCGGAGCCGACGGACGAGGCGCCGGACGAAGACGCGGTGCGCCCGCACATGATCCGGATGACGGACGTCGCGGACAACGTCGAATGACGTCCGCCGCCCCGCTGCGCGACGAACGCGGCGGGGCGGCCTGTCACGGGTTGCCGCGGGGCCGTGGGTGGATCAGGCCTTGCGCGCGACGACGCCTACCGGCGAAGCGGGCACGCGTTTCGGCGCGGTCTTGTAGTGCGTGCTGTACAGCGCGGCGCCGACGAACAGCAGCCCGCCGACCAGGTTGCCGAGCACCGTCGGGATCTCGTTCCACAGCAGATAGTCGACGATCGTGAAGTGGGCGCCGAGCATCAGGCCGGACGGGAACAGGAACATGTTCACGACCGAGTGCTCGAAGCCCATGTAGAAGAACACGAGGATCGGCATCCACATCGCGATCACCTTGCCGGGAACGGACGTCGACATCATCGCGGCGACCACGCCGGTCGATACCATCCAGTTGCACATCACGCCGCGCACGAACAGCGTGAGCATGCCGGCGGCGCCATGCGCCGCATAGCCGAGCGTGCGCGCTTCGCCGATGCCGCCGATCTTCTGTCCAATCGCGTTCGGCGCTTCCGAAAAACCGAACGTGAAGATGATCGCCATGAACAGCGCGACCGTCAGCGCGCCCGCGAAATTGCCGAAGAACACCAGCGTCCAGTTGCGGAACACGCCGCCCCAGGTCGCGCCGGGCCGGCGGTCGATCACCGCGAGCGGCGCGAGCGTGAAGACGCCGGTAAGCAGGTCGAAGCCGAGCAGGTACAGCATGCAGAATCCGACCGGAAACAGCAGCGAACCGACCAGCGCGTTGCCGGTGTTGATCGTGATGCTGACCGCGAACGCGGCCGCGAGCGCGAGAATCGCGCCCGCCATGTACGCGCGGATCAGCGTATCGCGGGTCGACATCGACAGTTTCGATTCGCCGGCGTCGACCATCTTGGTGACGAACTCGTTGGGCGTGAGGTAGGCCATGGTGTGCGCTCGTAAGGTTGGGCGGGCAAAAAAAATCCGCGCCGGGCACTCGCTCGACATGCGAGTGCCCGGCGCGGACGCTGTTATCCACGTGATCGTCCGCCATGGTTCGACATGGCGCGACCGTCAGGCCGCCATTAGCCCGACGAACGTGTTGTTCGCAACTTTCATACCAGTGACGGGGAAATCGCGCTGCAGGCAGGCGCGGCGCGACATGCCGGGGACGGCGCTCGCGAGCCGATCGCGGTGAATCGCACTCGCGCGGTGCAATTCGCGCCTCGTGCACGCGCTGTGGGCGCTACCGCGGTGCGTGGCGTGCGGTGCGCTCCGGTCAGGTCAGGTCGTGCCGTCGTCGCGCGGTGCCTTCGGCGCGCTTCGCTGCGCACGTCGCCGCGCGGCGGGCTGCGCGTGCTCGTCGACGAATCGCTCGGGTGACGTCAGCGCGTCTTCCGCGATATCGGCAAGCGGCCGGTTGCGGTCCATCGACGCTTTCTGCAGCATCCGGTACGCCTCGTCCTCCCGCAGGTTGAAGCGTGTCATCAGCGTGTTTTTCGCGCGCTGCACGAGCTTGCGTTCGTAAAGTGCGCGACGTGCCGCGTCGAGTTCGACTTCCGCGCCGGCCAGTCGCGCCGATTGCGATTCCAGCAGGGATTTGAGGCTGGCGAGCGTCGACGGGTCGGCGCCGGAGAGGCGCTCCGGCAGTTCGTGAACCGCCGCGCGCGCCGACAGCGGATCGCCGGCGAAGAAATGGGCGAGGGCCTGGATATGCGGCGGCGGGTTGTTCCGCAATTGCGCCATCAGGCGCTCGGAGTCGCGCAGCGTCCGATGCGCGTCGTCGATCCGCGCGTCGCACGTTTCCTGCACCTGCAGCGTCAGCGCGATCTGAAGGTGCCAGAGATCGTCGATGCGGGCGCTTGCGGCGTCGAACCAGGCTTCGCTCAGGCCCGCATCGAGCGTGTCGCCGGCCTGCGCCGTGCACAGTATGCGTCGCAGCTTCTCGAGCGCCGCCACGTGCGGCCCCGTCATGCGCGTCTCCCGCCATGCGTTTTGCTCGGCGCTCGCGAAATTCGCAAAGACTTCGAGACTGCGCTCCTGCGCCGCGATCAGATACAGCAGGCGCTGCTGCTGGTCCGCCGAAAACGCGCCCGCCGCGAACATGTGCGCGCCGACGGCGCGTTCCTGCCCCGCTTCCTCCTTGCCTTCGACGACGTGGACGAGCGCGATCAGCATGCGCGACACCGACGGATCCGCCGCGCTGTCGGCGAGCTGGAAAATCAGCTCCACCAGGCCGCCGATCACGGTGCTGAACGCCTGGACGGAGTCCGGCGCGGACAGCGCGATGCGGTCGATCCGTTCCCGCAGCGCATCCAGCGATTCCAGGTCGAGCAGCACCCATGCGATCAGCGACAGCAGGCGCGAGGTCGAGCCGCGCGCGGGCGCGAGTTCCAGATCCAGGCGCTCGCGCAGCTGCGCGACGAGCGGTGCGGATTCGTCGCGTGCCGCCGCGCGTTCTGCGACAAAACGCTTGCCGAGCGACGCCAGATAGATGCTGGTCGCGCCGCGCTCGCGCTGCAGCGCGTGGATCAGGCGGCCGAGCAGGTCGATCAGCTCGATCTGTTCGGCCACGCGGCGCAGCGACGCGATTTCCTGCTGCTTGGCGAGCAGCGCGAATTGCAGGGCGGTGGCGGACATGGCGGCGTTGAACGGCGGCAGGGGCTAAGTGCAGTGTAGTGCGGACAATAAATGCTGGTGTCGCAGGAGGGCGGAGTCGCTGTGCCGGGCTCCACCGACGCGTTTCGGTTCCGCATCGGGCGTCGCCTAGTCGTCGCCCTTTTCGAGGACGCTCTGCGTAAGCGTGACCGACGGAATCGTCGGTTTGAGCGACGCACGGCGCGCGCGGCCGCTTAACCACTTCCAGCCGGCGACGAGCAGCAGTGCGACCAGCGGAATCGACGCGATCGTCCACGTGCCGTTCGGGTAGTCGAATGCCATCAATACCAGCACGCCGAGCAGGAACAGCAGCGTGAGCCACGACGTCACCGGCGCGCCGGGCATCCTGAACGGCACGTCGTCCACTTCGCCGCGTTTGACGGCTGCCCGGAATTTCATCTGGCAGACGATGATGAACCCCCACGTGCTGATGATGCCGAGCGATGCGATGTTCAGCACGATCTCGAACACGCTCGACGGCACGAGATAGTTGAGCAGCACGCCGATCACGTAGATCGCGACCGTCACGAGAATGCCCGCGTACGGCACGGATTGCGCGCTCATCCGCCCGAGGAACGCAGGCGCCGAGCCGCCCATCGACAGCGAACGCAGCACGCGCCCGGTCGAATACAGCCCCGAGTTGAGACTCGACAGCGCCGCCGTCAAAACCACCAGATTCATCACCGAGCCGATACCGGGAACGCCGAGCGCGCCGAAGAACGTGACGAACGGGCTTTGCCCTGCCTTGTACGCGCTCCAGGGCAGCAGGCAGACGAGCAGGACGACCGACGCGACGTAAAAGATCGCAATGCGCCAAATCACGCTGTTGATCGCGCGCGGCAGCACCTTGCGCGCATCCTTGCATTCGCCTGCGGCCGTGCCGACCAGTTCGACGCCCGCGAACGCGAACACCACGCCCTGCACCAGCACGAGCGCCGGCATCAGTCCGTGCGGGAAGAAACCGCCGTTGTCGGTGATCAGGTGCATGCCCGTGTCATGGCCCGCGACGTGTCCGCCGGTGCCCAGGATCACGGAGCCGATGCCGAGAAACAGCACGATCGCGGCGACCTTGATCAACGCAAACCAGAACTCCATTTCGGCGAACCACTTCACGCCGATCAGATTCATGGTGGCGACGATGCAGAGCGCGATCAACGCGAAGATCCATTGCGGAATACCGGCGAACGGCGTCCAGTAATGCATGTAGAGCGCGACCGCGGTGATGTCGACGATGCCGGTCATTGCCCAGTTCAGGAAATACATCCAGCCCGCGACGAAAGACGCTTTCTCGCCGAGGAATTCGCGTGCGTACGACACGAAGCTGCCGCTGCTCGGCCGGTGCATCACCAGCTCGCCGAGCGCACGCAGGATCAGGAACGAAAACACGCCGCACACCAGGTAGACGATGGCGAGCGACGGCCCCGCAGCCTGCAGTCGCGCGCCGGCCCCGAGGAAAAGCCCCGTGCCGATCGCACCGCCGATCGCGATCATCTGTACCTGTCGATTGCCGAGCGTCTTGTGATAGCCGGCCTCGTGGGATTCGAGCCAGCTGCGGTTGTTGGTTTCGCCGGTCGGCGACGGTTCAGGAATCGATGCCATGGCTGCACCCTCTTGCATTTGCGTGGTCGCTTTCATCCGGATCGCGTGACGATCAGGACCCACCGGCACCTGCGACCACGACGCGTGGAGACACGTCGGGCATCCTGGTCGCGGCTCGCCGGCAACAGCGAGGGGCACGGTCAGACACGAAAGTATTCAGCCGTAATTCCGCTCACAAACAGCATGCAAATTTGGACTGAACCTGTTCGAATCCGTGCATAGGGTTTGATGGAAAGCTTTTCGTTATATGGCTTCCCGTTTGGGGTGCGTTGCCTTCGACGGTGCACCGTTTCGGCTTGTGCGCCGAATTTCGTCAACCGCAGCTTCGATGGCGAGCGCGGCCGAGATCATGCAGATGATGCCGCTCGCGTTGCCGATCATCATCGGATGGCCGAACACGCGATCGGCGACGAGCGCAATCAGCGTCGGGCCGAGTCCGAAGCCGATCGGCCGCCTGCAATCGCAGGCGGCTGATCGACACGTGCCTTGCTCATGCCCGAGCGCCGCGTGAGCTCGATCGGTTCGCTTTCCTCCGACGCGAAGGACCGCCACGCGGCCTTCCGGCGTTCAATACGCCCACCCAAGCGCGATCAATTCACCCCGACCGCACTCCATGCGCGCGCGACCGTTGCGCTCTCCCCCGAGTTCGCGCCATAAAGGTCGTTCGCCGCCTGGATCGACGCACGCCGCGCGCTCGGGTAGCTCGAGTTGGCGTTCAGGTACACGGTCAGCGTCCGGTACCAGATCTTGCCGGCCTTCTCGCGGCCCAGGCCGCTGAAGGTCGTGTCGCCGTTGCAGACCAGCTGCGTCCTCGACAGGCCGGTGTCGGTCGACGGCACCGCCGGGCCTTCCGACAGCAGGTAGAAGAAGCGGTTGCCCACGCCCGACGTGAAGTGCGGATCGTGACGCGGATTCGACCACGAGAAACCGCCGGACGGATAGCAGCTGAACGAGCGGCCATCGAGGTCCTGCTTGTACATCTTGCGCAGGCCGCCGCTCACCACGCGCGCGCCGATCACGTAGTTGCCGGGATCGTTCGGATTGTTCGCGTAGAACTTCACGAGCGTGCCGAAGATGTCGGACGTCGATTCGTTCAGGCCGCCCGCGTCGCTCGAATAGTTCAGGTTGGCGGTGGCCTCGGTCACGCCGTGGCTCATCTCGTGCCCGGCCACGTCGACCGATACGACCGGCTTCGGCAGGCTCGTGCCCGACTGGCCGTCGCCGTACACCATGATGTGCGACGGCATCCATGCCGCGTTCGCGCCGGTCGTGCCGCTGCCGGTGTCGAACACCACGTGCGCGAAGCTCTTCACGCCGCGCCCGTCGTTGAAGATGCCGTTACGGTTGTGCGTAGTCCTGTAGTAATCCCAAGTCAACGCGAGGCCGTAGTCGATGTCGGCGGCGACGGTTTGCCGGTCGGTGGTCGAACTGTTGCCCCACACGTTCGTGCTGCTCGTGAAGATCGGCAGGTCGGTCGCTTGCTCGACGTCCTCCGCGATCAGCCCGCGGCCGTCGTAGACGGAGCCGCTGCCGCGGGTCGGATCGAGCATCCGGTACGCGTTCGTGCCGGTCTGGTCGGTGGTCAGCGTCAGGTTGCCGTAGTACAGCGAGCGGCCGGTGCCGGTCGCGGCGGCGGTCTTGATCAGGTCCTGCGCGTCGAGCACGGTGCCCGTGCGCGCATCGACGTAGTACAGCACGGCGTCGCCGTGCGCGTCGGTCGCCTTGCCGTATACGCGCACCGCGTAGGCCAGCGTCGGCGTGACGTCGCGCGCGAACACGACGAGCTCCGCGTCATCGATGCGGCGCACGTCCGAGTTGAAACGCGCGGCCGCGATGCGCTTGACCCTGGCCGCGCCCACGTCGGGCGCGTTGCGCACCACGAAGCGGTCGCCGACCTTGCCGATCTTGCCGGCGAGATCGATCGGCGCGGGCTGGGTCAGGCTCGCTTGCTTCAGCTGCCCCTGGTTCGAATGGACGACGACGTCGCCGCCGATCACGGGCAGACCCGCGTAGAAGCGGTCGAAGCGCACGTGTTCGGTGCCGTCGGGATCGACGATCACGTCGCGTACCTGGAACTGGTCGCCGTCCGTCGGCGCGCTCGCCTGCGGCGCCGCGAACTTCAAGGTGCGAGCGGCGCTGCCGGTAGCCAGGCTGAAGGCGGACGGGTTCTGCTGGATCAGTTGCAGCGCCCTGTCGACCGCGGCCGGCTGGTCGCCGGCTTGGGCAAAAGCGCTGAGACTGGCGAGGGTAATCGCGGTGATGGACAGCAGACGAGACAGTTTCTTCATGTAATCCCCCAGATTATGAATAAAAGCGTGATTTTCGAGGAATGCATCAAGGACAAACTTTGATATGAGACATGTCGCGAACCGCAGGGGCATGCTAGAAGGTCGTTTTTATAATTACAAGATATTTTCTGATGGATTAATTTTTATTATTTCGATGTTAATCAAGCCGGGGTTTGGTGAGAAATATGAAATGATCTTGTCGGTCGATTGGGCGGTATCGGTGACATCGCGCTGGCGGAGTGCGCTTGGGGAGAGAGGGAGCACGGGGCGGGGCGCTGCTCGAGCGGAACGGGCGATGTGGAGCGGAGCGACAACGACGGCCATAATTTACTTTATTAAATATTCAATTTGATTGTTGCTGTCGTTTTTGTTGTAATGCCATTGATTAACGGCGATGTGTTTATCATTTGTGACGGCGAGTGTCTTTGGATGCGCAATGATCGATTCGTACGCTGGTGATGGCTTCCGGCCTGTGGATTCCGCGCCGGCAGCGTCCATCCAAGGTTTCCAGCCGAGGGCGCGCCGGGCGTGCCTGGGCGCGTTGCGCCAGATCGACTGGCAGCGATCATCGATGGTTCGAGGAACGGACGCCGGCCTGCACGCTGCTGGTGTATGTGGACGACGCGACGATCCGACTGATGATGCTGCACTTCACGCAGACCGAATCGACCTTCAGCTACTTCGCGTGTTGCCGCGACCGCTAACCAAAAAAACCTCTGCAATATGCGAAGCTTCGCATATTCATGAGCGCCTGCAGACGATCGCGGACACGCGCACTGGCAAGCGCAACGCGGCTGCGGCTGCCTGCCGGGCGAGTATGCGGACAAGGAAACGAAGCTGACCGGGTAGCGCCATCGTGGCCACGTGTGGCAAGCGTGGCCGCGAAGCTGCCGATCTATGTCAATACGAGTGTGTTAACTAATCCTCACGCAGCTTGGCATTCGCCGGGACCGTGGCGTAACCTGTCGACCATCGAGATACCCACGCTAAAGTGGGTCGAAGGGTAAAAACGCCGCTGGCTTCTAAAATCAATCGGCAACAACACTCGTCGGCCGAGGCAGAAGCTCTGCCGGTGCCGACTAATCAGCCGCGCGGGACGTTTGTGGCGAGGTTTTGCTGATAGCATGCTGGCGAGGGAACTGCAGGAAGCCAGTATATTTGCCAATGCCTGAATTCTTCAAATTTCGACGAGGGACGAATGGGGCTGAAGGCATATCAAAAACACAAATTTGGAGAGAGAAGCAGCATGCACGTTCAGCGCCGAAGCAATTCGCTGCAGCGCAGCATCCATAAGGCGTTTGAACCGGCATTGCGCAATATGCAATATGTCGAGGGGCGCCTGCGTCCGTTCGCGATCGTCGCCATTATCGGCTTCCCGCTCTATTACTACATCTGGCACGAAGTCTTTCCGCAACGCTACGAGAATCTATCGCTGCGGCTCATCGGATCGATACTCTTTCTGCCCGTCTTGTTTCATCACCGCTGGCCGGCTGTCGTGCGCGGGTTTCTGCCCTACTATTGGTACGCCATTATTCTCTATGCTCTGCCATTTTTCTTCACGTTCATGTTGTTGAAAAATGATGGCTCGCAGGTTTGGGTCGAGAGCAGCTTGATCGCCGCGTTCGTGGCGGTGCTGCTGCTTGACTGGCTCATGCTGCTGCTTAGCTTCGTCGCGGGCGTCGGCTTGGCCGTCGTCGCCTATTGCCTGACTACGACGCCAGTTCATCTCGATACGCCATATTTCTCGCATCTCGCTATCCTTGCGTTCGCGATCCTCATCGGTGCCGTAGCCAACTACGACACGGCACGCATTCGATTCGAGCAAGAGCGCGCGATGGTCGCCACCGCGGGCAGCGTCGCGCATGAGCTTCGCACGCCGCTCCTGGCGATCCGTGCCGGCGCAGCGGGACTAAGCCGCTTTCTGCCTCAGCTGCTCGCCAGCTACGACCTCGCGCAGCGCAGCGGCCTTCACATTCCGAAAATCCGCTTCGCGCATCTGTCGTCGATGCACGGCGTGCTTGAACGGATCGAACAAGAGGCTTTGCTGTCGAATTCGGTGATCGACATGTTACTCGTCAATGCGCGTTTTACCGGCGGCTTCAATCAAGGGGCCGAGCGCTGCTCAATCGCGCGCTGTGTTGAAACGACCCTGCATCGCTACCCGTTCCGCGGAGTCGAGCGCGACCAAATCCGCTGTGATCTCGCTGACGACTTCGAATTTCACGGTTCGGAGACGCTGATCGTACACGTGCTGTTCAATCTCATCAAAAATGCGCTGCGCTCGTTGAGCGGCATCGACAATGGCAACATTTCGATTCGGCTCCACCGCTCGGAGCGAGCGAACCGTCTTGTGTTTCGCGATAACGGGTCGGGAATCGAGCCCGACGCGCTGCCCCACATCTTTACGCGTTTTTGCACCTCTTCGGTGATCAACGATGATGTCTCGCTCGGTGCCGGAATCGGATTGGCCTTCTGTCGTGATGTGATGCGGGCAATCGGCGGGACGATCGAGTGCACGTCGATAAAGAACGCGTACACACAGTTTGTACTGACCTTTCCGTTGCCCTAATGATCATGATCGAACCCTTCGCATTCCCGACCACGGTCGGCTTCATTGACGACAGTGCATCCTTTCTCGCCAATCTGAGCTTGCAGCTCGACACACAATTGGCATTTCGCTTCTTCCATTCGGCAAAGCGCGCGATCAGCGTTATCAACGACGAAGCGATCCAGCCGCTCACCGCCGAAGACTTCCTCTGCCGCTATCACGATCGGACGGAACAGAGTGACGCCCACGAGGTGATCGCAATTCGGATCGACGCGATCCGACGCCAAATGCACAACGCGCGGCGATTCGAGAGGACGTCGGTTGTCGTCGTCGACTATGACATGCCGGGCATGAACGGCCTGGAAGTCTGCCGGCGCATCGTCAATCCGGCCATCAAGAAGATCATTCTTACCGGGAAGGCCAATGAACAGCTGGCCGTCAAGAGCTTCAACGAAGGCCTCATCGACCGGTTCATTCGTAAACAGGATGTTCACGTCGTTCCCGTCCTCAATGAAGCGATCGACGAGCTGAAGCGTGCGTATCTGCACCAGACGCAACGCACGGTCATCGAGGCGCTCGGCTTGTCCGAGTACCGGTTTCTGGCTGATCCGGCATTCGCCGCGAAGGCGACGGAAATCTTTCGCGAGCTCGGCATTGTCGAGCATTACCTGTCAACGCGCCCGACGGGGCTCGTGATGCTCGATAGTGCAGGCACACCTTATCTGCTTCTCGTGCACACCGAGGATGCGCTGCGCGCGACCCGCGAAATCGCCGTCGAGCGCGGCGCGCCCGCCGCGTTTCTCGCCGAGCTCGACAATGGCCATCGTGCGCCTTACTTTCCGGATTCGGAAGGGTACTATCCGATCGGGTGCGCGTCGTGGCAGCCGTACATGCATTCCGCGACGGTCGTGCGAGGCCAGCAAGTCTATACGTGCAGCGTCATCAAGAATCCGCCTGGCCTCGAGCTGGGTTCCGTCGTTTCCTACGACGACTATCTCGACCGCCTTGATCGACATATGGATGAAAAAGGGGATTCACTGGCGTGAATCCCCCGCATCAATGTGATTGACGCTTAGGCGTTTATGTCGCTTACACTGCTTGCCTGACGGCCGCTATCCGGTCGATCGCGCGTGCGCTGGCGTACATCCGCTGTGTTGACGGCCAGTCATCGAGCTCGACCTCATCGCGAATCGCTTCGCAGACCTGGACGATCCGCCGCAACTCGTCGTGAGTAAGTGCCGCATGAACGGAGAGCCGGATTAGCGCGCGGTTTTTCGCCGTGGCAGGCGCGCAGAAGACCGAGCCGAAAATGCCATGCGACTCGAGCGCGTCGCGTAGTTTGATCGTCCGTTGTTCCGTGCCGGACTCGAGTGCGATGATTTGAGTTTCACTCCCATTAAGGTTATAACCGAGTCGCGTGAGTTGCTCGCGCAGGTACCGTGCATTTTCTGCGACCTGCGTGCGCCGCCACGCTTCCTTTTCGATCACGAGGATCGTGGCCTCCAGGGCGGCGGCTTCATGCGGAAGCAATGTCGAGCTAAAGATCGCCGGACGCGATTCAAACTTGAAATACTCCTGAAATCGGCTCGAGCAACTGATCACGCCCGCGCGGCCAGCGAACGCTTTTGCGAGACTCGCCGTGCGGAAGTGCACACGATCGGTCAGCCCCAACTCGACGACGAGCCCTGCGCCATCCGGCCCATGCGTGCCGAGCGAATGTGATTCGTCGACGACTAGCACGCAGCCGGCCGTTGTCGCCACGTCGACGACGTCGGCCAACGGACAAACGCTGCCGTTCGTGCTGTAGATCGAGTCGACGACTACGATGCCAGGTCCATGACGACGGATTTGCCGCGCGAGATGGTCAGCATCGTTATGGGCAAAGGCGGCAGCTTTCGCGCCTGAGCTTTGCACGCCTTCCCATAGCGACATATGGGCCATCATGTCGAGGTATACGGGCGTTTCAGCGGAAGCGATTGACTGAAGCAAGCCGGTATTCGCTGCATAGCCGGATTGACAAAGTATGGCTGATTCCGAGCCCATGAAGCGGGCGAACCTGTCTTCGAGCTCAAGCAACGGACATGCACCGTGCAGAAATATGCCGGACATCAGCATCCCATTGCCCTCAGACTTTATGCTTGCGCACATCGATTCGAGGATATCGGGGTGTCGGGCGATCGACAAATAATCGTTGCTCGACAAATGCAACGCGTCGAGGCCAGGCATACGCCCTCGCATAATATGGCCACCGTTCCAGTTCTCTTGAACGCGTTCGCGATAATAGCGTGTGACACGTTCGGCAACGAATGCCGGAAGCGAGACTTCGCCAACGCTCGACTTGGATTTCCCTTCGTAATGTTCGTACACTTTAAGCTCCTTATGGTCAACTGCACGGTTGTGCAGCGCTGCATAATGAGCCACCTGCTTGTTATAAAAAAATCGCGATACTCTTAAAAGAGAGATGCCGTCTATCCTTTTCGTATCGTAAAATTTATACCATTAAAGGATTTTCATTTATTTTTGTAAGAAAGTGATGGGCTGGTAAATATCGTTCGCCGAGATATCTGGAATATCCATGTGAGGCAGTCAGGCCTGGCGATCGCCGCGCCGGATTCCGCGATAATTGCCGATGAGCGCTTGGCGTGGCGTTGCCCTTGCGAGTCCTGCTGTTACGGAATCCGTGTCGAAGTCGTCTGGCCGGACGTTGACGAGGTCGCGCCATGCCCTTTGTGGGAAGATGCGCGTGAGGCCGGGTTGTCGGTCGGCATCGCGCAGTTGAGCTGGGCCGCGCGCGGCGCGTTCGGCCTGCTGAGCATCGCGCGCCATGCGGATCGCCTCACGCCTGCCGAAATCAACATGCTCACGCTGCAGACCCACTGGCTCGCGAACCTGTCACATTCGCTGATGAGCGGCCTCATGGTGCCGAAGCTCGCGCCGGCGGCAAGCGTCGTGCTGACGGCGCGGGAACGCGAAGTGCTGTGCTGGACCGCCGAAGGCAAGACGGCATTCGAGTCTGTCATACCTGACGCCCGACCCGTTCAAGCAGCAGTATTGTTCAAGCAGATCACCCCCACGAGTTACAGCGCACGCAACCGACATTGCGCACAACAATAGACGAAATGAGCGATTTGAAAAGCGAAGCCTCTTTGGGGATCCGGCATCACCCCGATGCGTCCCGTCGCCGCTCGCTGGTGGCCGCATGCGTCGCGCACGCCGTACACGACGGATTGACGGACGTCATCTACGTGCTGCTGCCGATCTGGCAAGTGCAGTTCGCTATCAATTACGTGCAGATCGGCCTATTACGCGGGCTCTATTCCGGCGTGATGGCGGGTTTCCAGTTGCTCGCGAGTCGGGCAGCGCGGCGATGGGGGCGGGAGCGCATGCTGGTGGCGGGGACCGCGCTCGCAGGCGTTGCCTACCTGATCGCCGGTCAGGCCGCCGGGCTGGCGGTGCTGCTGGTCGCGCTGGTGCTGGGTGGACTGGGCGCGAGCACGCAGCACCCGCTCGCGTCCTCGATGGTCACCGATTCTTACGAGGCAGGCGGGGGCGTGAAGGAGGCGCTGGCCCAGTACAACTTCTCCGGCGACATCGGCAAGACGCTGATACCAGGCCTGATCGGCCTTTTGTTGACGGTCGTGACGTGGCGCACAGGCGCAACGCTGATCGGTGTGCTTGGCGTGGTTTCAGCAGGCCTGCTGTGGTGGCTGATTCCGTCGCGCGGCGCGCCGCATGCGGCGCGCGAGACGATACCGAAAGCGGCCATCGGCAGCGGTTCGTCCGGCGGCTTGCGCGCGCTGCTCGCGACCGGCACCCTCGACAGTGCCGTGCGGATGGGCTTTCTGACGTTCCTGCCGTTCCTGCTGAAAAGCAAGGGTGCCGGCACCGCCGGTATCGGTCTCGCGCTGACGTTGCTGTTCGTGGGCGGTGCATTCGGAAAGCTGTTCTGCGGCTATCTGGGCGTGCGGATCGGGATGATGAAGACAGTGTGGCTCACGGAGTCCGCCACGTCGCTGCTGATCGTGGTCGCGGTGTTCTCGCCACTCTTCGCAATGATGGCGATTCTGCCGCTGCTGGGACTCGCGCTGAACGGGACGTCGTCGGTGCTCTACGGGGTCGTGCCTGAACTGGCGGGGGCCGGCAAGCGCGAGCAGGCGTTCGCGTTGTTCTATACGGGCACTATCGGCGGTGGCGCTCTGTCGCCGGTCCTGTTCGGCCGTCTGGGCGACATTGCGGGTGTCCCAACCGCGCTGCTCGCCTTGGCGTCAATCCTTTTGCTGACACTGCCGTTATCGCGGTACGTACAGAAGGGGCTGGACGCCTAGTGGCGTGGCCCCGGCAAACAGGGCCAGCCGGAGTCGTCAAGGGAAAGCACCGAGCCCGCAGGTCAAAAAGGGAGACGGTCGCGGCGATTCGGGAGAAGGTCGGCATCTCCGAGCGCCGCGACGCCGGCCCGCCGGGCTTTCTCGCAGCGTATTGCACGACAACAAGCAGCCGGACCACGAGAACGAATTGCTGGCGCCGCGTCTGGTGGAGCCGGCGTACGAGCGTCGTCGGTACGACTACCTCCGCCTGCACGCCCTGGTGGAACGCGAAGGCATGCACGCCGATCACAAACTCCATACACCTCGGACATCCGGGTTTCATCGAGTTTGTTGACTGGAAATCAAATGTGATTCGCTTCGACTTATGGTTATCAGCGGAACAAAGCCACACTATCGTAGCGGTTTACGATTGGTGCCTGATTCTCCTCCCATGAAGACCACACTAGACGAAATGCTCGCGTTCGTGACGATCGCGGACATTGGTTCGCTGACAGGTGCAGCGGACCGATTGCATCAGCCGACCTCTGTGATGAGCCGCGTCCTGCGGCGTCTCGAAGATAAACTGGATACGACGCTGATTAGACGCACGACGCGTCGGCTGGAATTGACGGAAGAGGGCAACGTTTTTCTCGACCATGCGCGAGACATCATTGCATCGGTCGAGTTTGCCGAGGACCAAATCGCGCGGCAGCACGAAATGCCGGCGGGCCGTCTGCGGATCAATGCTGCGATGCCCTTCATGCAGCACGTGATCGCACCGATGATGCCGGGGTTTCGCGACGCGTATCCGGCGATCGAGGTTGAACTTCATACCAGCGACGAGATCATCGACCTGCTCGAACAGCGCACTGATGTTGCGATCCGGATCGGAGAGTTGCGCGATTCGACGCTGCACGCGCGGAAGCTCGGCGGCAGTCGGTTACGCATTCTCGCCAGCCCGGGCTATCTGGAGAAGGCCGGCGTGCCTGCCGGCGTGGCTGACCTCGCGAACCATACCGTGCTCGGTTTCGTGCAGCCGGAGGTGCTGAACCACTGGCCGTTGCGTAACGCGGACGGCAACGTGTATCGAGTTCAGCCGGCGTTGCAGGCATCGAGCGGAGAGACGCTGCTGACGCTGGCGCTTAATGGCACCGGTATCGTGTGCCTGGCAGACTACATGACCGGCACGCATCGTCGCGACGGCAGCCTCGTCGAATTGCTCGCCGACGACACCATCGAATTCCGCCAGCCGATCCATGCAGTCTTCTATCGCAACGCGACGCTATCGTCGCGGATCGTCAGCTTTCTCGACTACGTCAGCGCGCAGTTGAAGGACGTCGGCGACATCGACTGAGCATGGCCCGTGCGTGATCGGTCACGCAGGAAACAAAGGGTGACGGGTTCGGCTTCGATCGAATCCGTCGCCCTTTGCGTATATCGGTCAATGTGCGGCATCGATCGATCCGGACGCATGCACTTATTGCCCCAGCGCGCTCATCAGCCTGACCTTGCTGAGCATTTCGTCGGTCCGTGCCTGCGCGAGCGCATCCTCGGCCATGAGCAACGAGCGCTGCACTTCCAGCGTATCGATGAACGCCGATTCACCGCTGCGCCACGACCGGTTGATCTGCGTATAAGCACCGCGCGCATTCGCCACCGCGCGTTCGAGGCGTTCGGTGCGACCGTGATTGCGGGCGGTCGCCGCGACGGACGTCTCGACGTCGCTGACTGCCGTCAGCACCGCCGTGCGATAGGCGGCGACCGCTTGATCGGCCTCTGCGCGGCGTAACGCGACCACGCTGCGCCGCCGCCCGCCGTCGAACAGCGGCGCGCTGGCGCCGGCGCCGGCCATCCATGCCAGCGAACGCGCGAGCGTGGCACCCGAGAAGCCATCGATTGCCGCACCGATCACGCCGATCAGCTGCAAGTGCGGTTTCAGGTCGGCCTCGGCCACGCCGATCCGCGCATAGGCCGCGACGACGCGCGCCTCGGCTGCGCGGACGTCCGGTCGCCGGCGCAGCAGGTCGGCTGGCGTGCCGATGCCCGGCGCGGGGGCCGACCATGTCGGCCATGGCGCGGGCGGATCGAGTTGCGCGTAGGTGTCCTGCACCGTCGATGCGCTGATGATCGACAGCCGGTGGATCGCTGCCTGTCGCTGCAGTTGCAGCGAGGGCAGTTCGGCCAGCGTCGTCTCCGTCTGCGCGGCGGCGCGGTCGACGTCGGCAATCGGTACGACGCCCGCGTCGAACAGGCGCCGCGTCGATTCCTCGGTGCTGCGCTGGCTCAGCGCGTTGGCCTCGACCAGTGCCAGGCGCTGCTCGAGGCCGCGCACCGTCACGTAGGTACGCACGGTCTCGTCGATCGTCGCGATCCGCACGGCCGCCGCATCGTTCTGCGCGGACGCGATATCCGCGTCGGCGGCCGACACACCCTGACGGATGCGCCCGAAGATATCGATGTCCCATGCAAGGCTTGCATTGAGATCGAACGCGTTGCCGATCGTCGGCGTATCGGTCGGGAACGCTTGCGATGCCGATTGCCGCTGGCGGCCGGCGCTCGCATTCAGGTCGAGTGACGGGAGCCACTGCGACGCCGCGCCGATCCGTACCGCGCGCGCCGCGTCAATGCGCGCAACCGCGGCCTTCAGGTCAAGGTTGTTCGCGAGCGCCATGTCGACCAGCCGGTCGAGAATCGGATCGTGAAAACCGTGCCACCATGCGACGGTGTCGGCCGCCGCGCCGCCGGCCGACAGATCCGCATTCGCATACGTCGAAGCCAGCGGCGGCGGTGTGACGTCGGCGACCGGCGCGCTGGTGCACGCGGTCAGGACGGCCACCGCGGACAGCACGGCCACAAGTCGAATGAACTTCATTGCACCACCTCCGTCGCGACGGCCGCGACAGCGGTCTTGCGCATCGCGAGCCGGCGAACCATTACATAGAAGACGGGCGTAAACAGCAGCCCGAAGAACGTCACGCCGATCATGCCGAAGAACACGGCCGCGCCGACCGCCTGCCGCATTTCTGCGCCGGCGCCTTCGGAGATCACGAGCGGCAGGACGCCGAGAATGAACGCAAGCGACGTCATCACGATCGGGCGCAGCCGCTGCACGCACGCTTCGACGATGGCGTCGACGAGTTCGATGCCGTCGGCCTCCAGCTGCCGCGCGACCTCGACGATCAGGATTGCGTTCTTGGCGGCAAGCCCGACCAGCACGATGAAGCCGATCTGCGTGAGGATGTTCACGTCCTGGCCGAGCCCGCGCACGCCGAGCGATGCGGCAAGCAGGCACATCGGCACGATCAGCAGGATCGATGCGGGCAGGCTCCAGCTGCCGTACTGCGCGGCGAGCACCAGATACACGAGCAGCACGCACAGCGGAAACACGAGCAGCCCCGTGTTGCCGGCCGTGGTCTCCTGGTACGACAGATCGGTCCATTCGAACGAGATGCCGGGCGGCAGCACCTGTTTGGCGAGCGTCTCCATCGTCTTGATCGCGAAGCCGGAGCCGAGGCCCGGTGCCGTATCGCCATTGATTTCCGTGGCGGGGTACAGGTTGTAGCGCGGCGCGCGATCGACGCCGAGCATATCGTCGATGCGTGTCACGCTGCCGATCGGCACCATGTCGCCGTCGCGGTTGCGCACCTTCAGCCGAGCGAGATCGGATGCGTCGACGCGGAACGGCAGGTCGGCCTGCGCGGTGACGCGATAGGTGCGCCCGACGATGTTGAAGTCGTTGACGTAGGTCGAGCCGAAATACGTTTCGACCGCGTCGTTGATTTCCTGGCTCGGCACGCCGAGCATCTCGGCCTTCTCGCGATCGAGTTCGACATGCACCTGCGGGCTCGTTGCGGAGTAGGGCGTATAGACGCCGACCATGCCGGGCGTGCGGTTGGCGGCGGCGACGAGCTCCTGCGTCGCCTTGGCGAGCGCGGCGGTGCCGAGGCCGTTGCGGTCTTCGAGTCGCATCGCGAAGCCGCCTGTGCTGCCGAGGCCCTGCACCGGCGGCGGCATCGCGACGACGATCGACGCTTCCGTGACGCTTGCCAGCCGTTGACGCATCTCGGCTGCAATCTTCTCGATCGTCAGTCCCTGCGTCTTGCGTTCCGGCCACGGCTTGAATACAGGGAACAACCCGGCACTGTTCGACGAATTCGTACCGGTCGCCGCATTGACGCCGGAAAAAACCGGCACGCGGGCGACCCCCGGCACTGACAGTGCGATGTCCTCGATCTTGCGCGCGACCGCGCTCGTGCGTTCGAGCGTCGCACCGTCGGGCATCCGCACGAGCACGACCAGGTAGCCGCGATCCTGCGCCGGAATGAAGCCCTTCGGGCTCGATACGAGCAGATAGCCGGTCGCGGCGATCAGTACGACGTACAGTGCGGCCATCGCAGGGATAATTCGCACAACTTTCCGGACCAGCCTGCCATACGCATCGGACAGGCGCTGGAACACGCGATTGAACGCGTTCGCGAAGCGCTGCACGACGCGCATGGCAGGTGCGAACAACGCGGCAATCCGCGACACGGGCGCGGCCGAATCGTGTTCGTCGGCATGCGCTTTCAGGATCATGGCCGATAGCGCAGGTGCGAGCGTCACCGATGTGAAGAACGAGATCGCTGTCGACACGGCAATCGTCACGCCGAACTGGCGGAAGAACTGGCCCGAGATGCCGGGAATGAACGAGGTCGGCACGAACACCGCGCAAAGCACGAGCGTGATCGCGAACAGGGCGCCGCCGACTTCCTTCATCGTCAACAATGTCGCGTCGCGCGGCCCTGCACCGGTCGACAGGTGTCGCTCGACGTTCTCGACGACGACGATCGCATTGTCGACGACGATCCCCACCGCGAGCACGAGGCCGAACAGCGTCAGGTTGTTGATCGAATAACCGAGCGCGGCCATTGCCGCGAATGTGCCGACGAGCGACACCGGAATCGACAGGATCGGGATGATGGACGGCCGCCAGCCCTGCAGGAACAGCAGCACGACGAATACGACGAGCACGACGGCCTCGTAGATGGTCTTGACCAGTTCGTGGATGCTGTCGCCGATGAACGCGGTCGGGTTGTAGCCGATGTTGTAGACGATGCCCTTGGGGAAGTCCTTGCTCAGTTCCGCCATCTTCTTCTCGACCGCGTCCATCGTCGCGACCGCGTTCGCGCCGGGCTGCTGCAGCACTTGCAGCGCGATCGTCGGGTGGCGCAGCATGTAGCTGTCGGTCGCGTATGCGAGTGCGCCGACTTCCACGCGCGCGACGTCCTTCAGCCGCACGAGCCGCCCGTCCTTGCCTTGCTTGACGACGATGCTGCTGAAGTCCTCGGGGCGCTTGAGCCGCCCTTCGAAGATCAGGTTCGGCTGGAATGCCTGGTTCGTGATCGGCGCCTGTGCGACCACGCCGCCCGCGAGTTGAGTGTTTTGCGCGCGCACCGCGGCGATCAGGTCGCTCGGGCTCAGGCCGAACGACGCGACGCGCTCGGGATCGAGCCAGATGCGCATCGAGTATTCGCGCGCGCCGAGCGGGTTGATGTCGCCGACGCCGTCGATACGCTTCAGCACGTCCGCGACGTTGCGGATTGCGTAGTTCGACACGTACAGCGGGTCGTAGCGCTGGTCCGGCGAGTACAGGAAGATCGTGCCGAGCTGCGTCGGCGACGATTTTCGCACCGACACGCCGCTACGCTGCACCGGCTCCGGCAGGCGCGGCGTCGCCAGCGCGACGCGGTTCTGCACGAGCACCTGCGCCTTGTCGACATCCGTGCCCGGCTTGAACGTCGCGGTGATGTTGAGGCTGCCGTCCGACGTTGCCTGACTGTACATGTACAGCATGTCCTCGACACCGTTCACTTCGAGCTCGATCGGTGTCGATACCGTTTGCGACACGGTTTCCGCAGACGCGCCAGGATAGGTTGCCTGGATGACGACGGTCGGCGGCGCGATGTCCGGGTATTCGGACACCGCGAGCGAGAAATAGGCCAACGCACCGGCGATCGTCACTACGATCGACAGGACGATCGCGAGCACCGGCTGCTGGACGGACAAGCGGCCGAGGTTCATTGCGCGCTCCCGGTCGTGCCGTTGGCCTTGTCGGTTGCCTGGGCCAACGTGGCCGTATTAGTTGCATCGATCGCGCGCGGCACGGCCTTGACCTTGTCGCCGGCCTGCACGCGCTGGAAACCGTCGACGATCACGCGGTCGCCGGCGTTCAGCCCGGCGTCGATTTCGCGCAGGTTGCCGTGCAGGCGGCCGGGGGTCACCGGGCGGATCGCGACCGTGCCCTTCGCGTCGACGAAATACAGCACGCGATGCGTCGCGTCGGTCGCGACGGCCGAATCGGGTACCAGCAGCGCATGATGCGCGACGCGGCTCGACAGGTAGACGCGGCCGAACTGGCCGGGGCTCAGGCGCCGGTCCGGGTTCGAGACGCGCGCGCGTTGCCGCAGCGTGCCGGTCGAGTTGTCGAGGCGGTTGTCGACGAAATCCATCGTGCCCGTCAGCGACGGTTGTGCGTCGCCCGGCAGTGCGATCGCGACTCGCCGCGACGACGCATTGCTACCGCTTTTCTGCGCTTCGCGCGTGTAGCGCAGGTAGCTTTCTTCATCGACGTCGAAGTAGATATCGATCGGATCCTGCGACACGATCGTCGTCAGCACGGTCGCGTCGCTGTCGCCGCCTTTCACGAGGTTGCCTTCGCTGACGAGCTTGCGGCTGATGCGGCCGGACATGGGTGCGACGATGCGCGTGAAGGACAGGTCGAGCCGTGCGCGCTCGAGCGCGCCTTGTGCGCTCGTTACCTCGGCCTGTGCGCTTTGCACGGCCTGGCGGCGTTGGTCGTAGAGGCTCTGTGCGATCGTGTCGGTCCTGATCAGGACGCTGGCCCGTTCGAAATCTTGCCGGCTCAGCTTCAGTTGCGACTGCGCGCGTTCGAGTGCGCCTTGCGCGGCCGTGACGGCCGTCTGATACGGGCGCGGATCGATGACGAACAGAAGGTCGCCCTTCCGAACGTTCGCACCGTCCTGGAACGCTACCTTGTCGAGATAGCCGCTCACCCGCGGGCGCACGTCGACGGTATCGACGGCTTCGAAGCGTCCGGTATAGACGTCGACGTCGTTGACGTCGCGGGCGACGGGCGGGCTGACGATCACGCTCGGCGTCACGGCCGCCGCCTTGTCGTCCGACTGGCAGCCGGACAACGCGACGAGCGCGGCCATCGGAACGGCGGCAAGCGCGGCCCGTCGAGCGACGCGCTTCAATCCTGGGTATCGGTTCATGTTCGTGCGAATTGTCGAGTGAGGCGCCACGCGCCGGATGGTGCGCAGTATCGTGTGTGGCGAGCGGCCGATAAACGGACAAAACGGCATAAGAACTTGTACTCCGCAGTCACGAATCGCCGTTTGTCGGCGGTGTGTGAGCGGGTTCGGCAGGAAATGGCGGTGCGCGGGGGCGTGCTGCTGCGACGAGCGGCCCGGATGCCTGCTCAGGCAATTCGGGCTGCCGGTTCGAAGGAAGTGGAGAAGAGGCGGCTGATGGTCCGCCTGCTGCGGGAAGGCGAAGACAGGTACGGAAAGAATCGGTGCAACCCCGGTAGGGGACCGAAAACGATGCAGCGACAGATACCTGAACCGGTCGAGAGGGGCTCGGAATCTTCCCGCCATGTTCAAAAGAGTTCTCGCGCGCGGCGCGCATGGCAGCGCGCCGCGCCGGCTTCCGCCGGGATTGCTACGGCATCAACCGATCGAGCAACGGCGACCGGAAGATCCGGTGCGGGTCGTAGCGTTCGAGGGTCGCGCGCGCCGCATCCCAGCTGCTCGACGGCGGCTGGCCTTCACGATGCAGATTCGGGATCGTGGTGGCGAGCATGGTGCCATCCTGCCAGGCGGCCGTGTCGGTATAGCCCCAGCCCTTCGACCATTCGGGACGCAGCGTCGCATACGAACCGGTGTAGTTCGCGAGCATCCATTGCTCGATCTCGCGATAGAAGCGATCGGCGCCAGGCGTGCCCGGTAACGTCAGGATATCGAACCATACGGCGATGTCCCATTCCGGGTGATCGGGGCGCGGCTTGAGCGCGGACAGCGTGGGAACGACCGCGCCGGCGCCGGCATCGGCCGGCTTGTCGAGACCGGTGACCCGGATCTCGACGGGACCGTTGATCGGGTACTCGCCGCGTGCCTTGTATGCGTCGATGCGATTCTGATAGAACTGCACGAATTCGCTGATCACGCGTTGCACGTCGGCACGCCGCGCCAGTACCGCGTAGCCGTTCGCGGTGACGCGCAGCGTCGTCGGCCGAATGTACTGCAGTACGGTGCGCGACCAGCCCCAGATGTCCCCGCTGAGCGTGAGCGCGAGGCCGGCGGTCGTGATCGCCAGCTGCGTCTGGCCGAACAACGGCGTCAATGCGCCTTCGCCGTTGATCACGATCCGCTTGACGAGATCCGAGATGGACTGCGAGATCGAATCGGAGAACGGATAGTTGTACGGCTGCGTGACGGTGCGCGACAGGAACGGCTTGCTGGGCGTCGGCGTCCAGACCTTGAGCCACGGGCACGTCGTGAACGGGAACCAGATCGCTTCCATCCGGCCCGCTCGATCGAGAAACGACGCGATCGTTCGGCCGGGCGTGCCGGCCGGCGCAAATAGTTCGGAAGACGGAATGTCGACGAAGCTCTGGCAGCGCAGCCGCTGGTTCGGGCCTGCCGTCAGCGTCACTTCGATGACGAACGCCATCCCGATGTGCGCGAGGAACGCGCCGATCTCGGGATCGCTGCGCTCGAACCGGCGCAGCACGTATTGCTGCCGGGCAGGATCGAACACGATGGCGGTCAGCGCGACCACGAGATTGCTTAGCGAGCCGTAGGTGTGGCCCGGTTGCAAGGTTTCACCGGCCGCCGGTACGGCGGTGCCGTGCGCGTCGATCGCAAGCGCACCGCCGAGCGTGATGCCGCCCGGCGCAGGCACGGCGACCATGCCGAGGCCAGATTGCTCGAGCGTCGCGAGCAGCGACTCCAGCGAGACGCCCGTCTGCGCGGTGACGCGCGCCGGGCTCGCCGACGTGTCGACGGAGACGGCCGTCAACGACTTCGTCGTATCGAGCAGCACGAGGTTCGCGGCGCCGGCGCTTGGGTCCAGCGTCAGGGGCGACCAGTTGTGCATGTAGCCGCGCGGACGTACCCGATAGCCGTTCGCGCGGGCCCAGTTGACCGTCGCAACGACGTCGTCGGCGGAGCGTGGCGCGGCGGTCCATACGTCCTGCACGGCGATCTCGCCGCTCCAGTTCTGGAACGCCTGCTTGTAAAGCGGGATGTCGGCCGGGAAGCCGGGCGGTGTCGCGCCGGCCGTCAGCGCGTGCGCCGCAATCTGGTAGACCGGTGTCCAGCCGGTGACGACGCCGGCCGCCGCGAGTTTCGCCATGTTGGCCAGGAAGGCGCGACGCGGCGCAGGTTCGTCTCGAAAGTCGTGACTCATGGTGTGCTCCAATTTCTCGGAATGGTTTTACAGATTGGAAAGACGACAAATGACGCGTTGAAGCCAATGTGGTAATTCGAGCAGGCGTGACGCGCGGGAAGCGTTGCGCGTTGGCGGGCCGGGATTGAAAAGAGGACGGTGCATTCGACAATGCGCGGCCGAGCGTCATCACGGACGTCTGGAAGGGAATCGAAAAACCGCCGGCGACTTTTGCAACTGGCCGTCGGCCTGTCCTGCCGGCAGGTGGATATGGAGATTCGGCTGAATGGCGTGTGACGAAGCGCTAGCCGCGACGATCGATAAAAGATGATTGAACGTGCATATTAATTTCCATGTTTCATTTTTTTAAATAAACCCGCTTGTAATTCAAAATCGGGTGGCGTTTTATCGTTTATTTCGCTGGAAAAGCGTAGCAATTTATTTTTCTGGCGGCAAGCGGTGGGGTGGGTAAATTGCGTGCGATTAAATATGGATATTTTGTGACGGACAATGATTTCGCCATTTGTTGATATTTTGCAACGCCCGTATCCACGGTGCTGCGTATGTTGATTGCGGCGATTTTTATCGCATGAAGGTGTAATCGACAGCGCTGCCTCAAGTAGACAGCAAAAAAATTATGCTTTCCCATCGCGCAGATTGAATCAATCGTTGATCGAATCGAAACAATGTTCGGAGAAAAGTGCTTTGGGCTGCGTGGTGAGCGGGAGCGATGTGATGAAATTCGCCGATTCTTCTCTCGAATAAGACCTCTTGGACGAAAATCCATGGTAGGCGGTTCCCGGATGACTATTACAAAATTTCGGGGTAAATAAATATCGATTTCTATTGATCTACCATAATTTTGCTCATGAGTGGCTTGCGAGTTGATCGATTTTTGGTCTGCAAGCGGCGGCGATTAAAAAACGAATGTCACGCTAACTGCGGATATTTTAAATCGTCGCTATCATACGCAGCTGGGGTATTCGTGGATCAAATTCAATGGAAGGGATTATCTCGGTTTTTGTTCATGATTTTTCGTTGAATCCGCCGGGAACGCACCCGCTCCGGGCCGGCGCAGGGTTTTCCGATTCAGGCCTTCAGCGCGTCCGGCGGCAGCCCATTTTCAATCAGCAGCGCTCAATGACTGAAATGGGCGTTTCAGCTTCTTGCGGGGGCGATCTCGCATCGAACTGAACAGAGCACGGCGCGCCGCCGTTTCGCGTGAGCCGGACACATCGGCGCGCGCCGAAACGCGCCGCGCAAACCGCGCCGGCTCGCCCGCGCCGGCGTTGCGCCGCCGTCCTCAAGCACGCACAACAAGGAAACAAGGAGAGTCAGATGTTCGCGATGTTCTCGAAGCTCGGGAAGGTGATTTCGAGCGCCGGCAGTGAGCGGTTCGCATCCGACATGCATGCATTGCTGGTCGAATCGATTCCGCTCGCGATCACCCGGATGACTGAATGGACGCTCGACGAGCCGGCGGGCGAAGTCGTCCACGTGCAATCGCTCGGCGCGTTCGGCGCGCCGGGTGACGACGGGCGCAGCAGCGGGCCGGCCGCGCATGGCGAGCGGCAGCCGGCAGCGCATCCGCTGTTGAACCGGATCGTGGCTGCTTGCGACCGGCAGCTGATTCACATCAATCCGCTGATGCGGAGCGGCAATGGCGGCGAAGTCGCGCCGTCGCGTGGGCCGGAAGGGGGATTTCAGTGCCATCTCGTGTCGTCCAAGGCGAATCGCCGCTACGTGATCTCGCTGCATCGAACAGTGTCGCATTGCGACTTCTCGTTGCAGGAGATGTCGTTCCTGAAGAATTTCGCCGATACGCTGCTGCCGCTCGTCGAGTGGCATGCGTCGACGCGCCGGCACGGCGACCTCGAAGGCACGACGATGCCCGCCGTCGAGGCGCTGCGCCAGGAGTTCGAATCGCGGCTTGCGCGCGCGGCGGTCGTGCTGTCGGCGCGCGAAAGCGAAGTGTGCCTCGGCCTGCTCGCGGGCAAGATGCTGCGAGAACTGGCCGGCGAGCTCGGTGTGAAGGAGAGTACGGTCGAGACGTACATCAAGCGCGCCGCGGTGAAGCTCGGCATCAGCGGCCGGCACGGGCTCACGAAATGGATGATCGACGATTACGTGCCGTGCGCGTCGGCGGCGTGATGCCGTCACGCCGGGCGCGGGCGCCGATACCCGACGCGCGACCAGCGTCGCCGGCCGGCGTGCCGGGATTGCTGGCGCGCCGCGGGCACCGGCATGCGCTTTCGGACCGCTAGCCTTCGGGTGCCGACGCTTCAGGTGCCGATGTACGGCGATGCGCAGTCGCGACGCACGCTTCTCGTGCCGTCTCGGCGTGCTCCAGCCGCGGCCTCGCCCGCGGCCCCTGCCGCCTCGTCGAGCATCCAGCGCGTGAGACCATGGCGCCCGCCGAAGCCGAGCTTGACGGCTGCCCGCTTCAGGTAGGTCTCGACGGTGCTTTCGCGCAGCGCGAAACGCACGGCGATGGCGGGCACCGTGTCGCCGGCCAGCAGCGCCGTGCATGCCTCGATCTCGCGCGTCGACAGCTTGACGCCGGCTTGCCGCAGACGGTCGGCGAACCGCCGCGCCACGCGCTCCCGGCCCGATTGCGTCGCCGGCGGCGCGGCGGCGGCCGCGTGGGCGGGCGGCGGAGCCGAATCGAGCGCCGCGACATGGGTCTCGACGATCGGAAACAGCACGTGCGAGAGCTCCTTGAGGACGGTCTGCTCCCGCGACGAGAAGTCGTCGAACGTGTTCGTGCGATACAGCGAGATCAGGTAATAGTGGCCCCGCTTGCGGGTCAAGAGATGGAACTGCGCGCAACGCGGCGGCACGATCGCAGCCTGCATGAGGACGAAGCGATGGAGCAGCGCGTGGGTCGGGCCGTGGCCCGCGAGCGTGTCATCGACGTGCGCGCAGCTCGCGCCCGAGCGCGGCGGCATCTGCGGCCCGTAACAGGCGGCTGCCGGGCCGGCCTTCGCGAGCGCCGCGCCGACCGCGCCGACCGCGCCGAGGCTGCGCACCGCGAGATCGCCGTCAGGCGTCGCGTCGACCGCGAGCTCCGAAATGCGGATCTCGTCGACGGGGACGGCCGCAGAGATCAGGCTGTACATCACTCGGGGAAAGCGTCGGCTCCCGCTGCTTGAGATCGCTTCGCCGACGTGTGCGAACAATCTGCTGAACTCCATGAACGGATTCCTGGTGAGACGTTGAAGCTGCGCTTGCGCGCATGATTGCCGGCATGATTTAAACACCCGGCGGCGAACGCGTCTGTAACGGATAGCCGGGACAGGCGAATTGCGGTGGCGTTCGCGAGCTCGCCGCACTGTCGACGCGCGGCGAGATCTCGGCAGCGGCTGAATGCCGCTTGATGAAAGGAAAATCGGTTGACCCTGATTGATTGAATTATTTTGGCATTGATGCCGATTCTTTAAATAATGCGAAGAGCGATCGGCCGGCGTCGCGATTGCAGATCGAGTTGCCCGGGATCGAGGAACGCCGGCCATTCGGTCGTGGGGCGGTGTGGCGGATCGGATCTGCGCGGAGCTGCAACGCGCGCACCGCATCCGGATCGCTGCTCATCCCGCAACTTCGGCCCGGACGGCACACATGGCCGTATCGGAGAAGATGCGGCCGCTATCCAGGCGAATGACCCGATCCGCGAGCTTGAAGTACTGATCGTCGTGGGTAATGATAATGACGCATTTCCCGCGGGACTTCAGATCGGGAACCAGCACTTCATAGAAGAATCTCTTGAAGACCGGATCCTGATCGGCAGCCCATTCGTCCAGGATGTAAATCGGACGATCCTCGATATAGGCGCAAAGCAGCGCCAATCGCTTGCGTTGCCCTGTCGATAAGGCTCTGGTTGTCGAGTAATTGTTGCCATCGATCTCTATTTTGTCCGCCAATTTCAGTGTTTCAAGATATTTGCGGGCAAGCTCGATGCCAGCATTTTCCCGGTCCGGCCCTATGATGCGATTGAACAAATGGAAATCGGTAAAGACGGCGGAAAACAGATTGCGGTACCGTTCCCTGGCATCGTCGTCAACGACTTTTCCATCAAGGGCAATATGGCCTTCGGTAGGCACATAGAGGCCGCTGAGGACTTTGCCCAACGTGCTTTTGCCGCTGCCGTTTCCACCGATGACATAGACGAGTTCTCCGGCATGAATCGACATATTGATGGGGCCGAGCACGAAATCGACCGACGAATCATTGTCGCGATAGTTCATCGTCACATCTTTCAGTTCAATGCGTTGCCATGGATTCGCCGAGGATTCCCTGGTGCGCGGATTGGGCGGTTCCTTGCGCGAATCCTCGCTGTCATCGATCAAGAAACCGAATTCCGCCAGCCGGGCGAGCGCGGTTTTGCCTTCGGCCACGATCGGCAGGATACTGATCAGCATGGTCAAAGGCCCCATCATGTAGAGAACGGCCAGAATGCTCGCCGTGAGTACGGAGGGGTCCACGACGCCGAACGAAGGTACGCCGAAAAGCAAAAATCCGAGCAGGACCGCTACCGTGATCTGGCCAATGCTGTCGCCGCTCATGAACCAGAAGCGTTCTATGTAATTGAATCCGGCCACGCGCTTCGATGATAGTTCGATCGCGGCCCTGGTAAACCAGCGTCGTCTGGTCCTGTTGAGCTTGAGTTCCTTGATTCCGAACACGAGGCCATGTGTGTATTCATTGAACTGGACAAATTCGTCGCGAACTCTTTCCGTGAAATTGACCGCCTTTCGATAGAAAAACAGATAAAGCGCCAGGCCAACGATTGTCAGGGTGATTGTCGAAGCGAAAACGATCCACGACAGATAGGCGAGATAGGCGATGCTGCATACCAGGACGACGGACTGAACGATGATCGTCGGTATGGTGAGCAGGGTCTGGCTCAACTGCGGAATGTCCTGCGTCAGCATGGTCAGGATATTCGGGGCGCCGCGTCGGTCAATTTCATCCAGTGGGGTCGCCAGGATCCTTTTGCATAGATTGACGCGCAGTCTCGTCATGACTTTCATGCAGGCATAGGAGGGCATCACGGCAGCGCTGCTCCTGCAGAAAACTGCGATGACGTTCACCGCAATGAATATCGTCAGCAGCGTCTGGCGGTCGTCCTGGTCATGCAGCACCCTGCTGATCAATCCGACGCCCACGATCGACGCAATGCCGCTGACGAGGCCCGTAAGGACCGTGCCCAGGGTCAACCAGGGATGACTGCGCCACATCAGGGTGACGGCCGAATGCCACGGCGGCGATTTACTTTGAGCGGAATCCATGAGTCGCCAATATCGTTCAGTTGATCAGGTGGCTGAGTTCGACGTTTCTTGCCGCTGATCTCAATCTCGACGAGGTTTCGTGCTTGCCCAGGAACGCGATGCTTTCCACGATTTCCAGCGGCGAGTCGGAAAACAGGATGCAGCACTTCAGCAAGCGCTGCGCACGGTCCCAACCGAGGCCCGATGAATCGGCCACGCTACGCAACGAAGCCTCGACCGACGCGACTGTCCAGCTATCGTTCCGTGTCAACCGCGCTTCGATCAGTCGAAGAAACTGCAGGAGGGTGTGGGGATTCCTTTCGATGCTGTACATCAGGATGTAATCAACCCGCCGTGTCTTCGTGATCAACGGAAAAATCAGATCGATCACGTCGTCGGTCGATTCGCATTTCCCATAAGCCAGCGAAATTGCCTCGCCGAGCTTGCAGTCCCGGTGGAGCGAATCGAGCGCGGACTTTACGAACTCCGCTTCGAGGTCAACGGTGATGGTTTTCATGAGCTTCAATGGCCTGTTGAGATAGGGACCGCAGGGGATCGCAGCGCGCGCCGGCCGCAGGCGTTACCAGCCATCCGGAATCGGAAGGGAATAGGTCAGCGGCTTTTCCGGCATGACTTCGTCCATGATGTCGGAGTAGCCGGACTCCTGTCCGACCAGATTGGGTTCGAAGCAATAGCAATTGAACTTCTGCTGCAGCATGAGGTTGTTGCGGTCGTTGATCGCCGGCGGGTGTTCGTTGATCGCAATGAATGCGTCGTAAAGCGAGTCCCTGACGACGTAGGCGTGCGCGGTGAGCGTCTCCACGGCCTTGACGATGTTCGGCGCGACGGGAATGGGGGGCGTGAAGTGATAGGCGCCCAGAAACAGCATGTGCCAGTCATTCGGCACTTGCGCGATGAACTCGGGGAAGCGCGCGGCGAAGTCGGGGTCGAAGAAGGCGTCGTCTTCGAAGATCAGGACTTCGCTCGCGCCCGCGGCCTTGGCCTGTTTCACGGCGGCAAGATGGCTCATCGTGCAGCCGTAGTCCTGCGGACGCATATGGCTCAAGGATGGCGGCACGGTCACCAGCCTTGCATCGACGGCGGGCAGTCGTTCCACCGTGAGGATGTTCTGTTCGGCGAATTTTCTTTGCATCGCTTCCCAGCGGTCGGGGCGCCGGTCCAGATTGATGCAGACCTTGCGGGCGAAAGCGTTGTCGATCGTCTGTGCGGATTTCATGAGCGTTTTTTTTCCAGAAACTGGTTGATGCGGGTAGCGAGGACGGCGACGTGCGGGTCGAGCAGCATGGTCAGGTGGTCGCCGGGTACGTCCGTCACCTCGACGGGCAGCGCCGAGAAGCGGGACCACCCCCAGGTCGGGTCGAGGCGGAGCTGCGCTATCTCGGGCGACGGATCGTAGTCGCCGGGATCCCGCTCGGTGCTGCGGAACAACGCGATCGGCACGGGAAGCGGGTCGGCTTGCGGCGCGTAGCGCGATTTGAAGTTGGCCTGATAGACACGCAGATAGGCGCGCAGGCGGTCGGATCCGGCATCCGCAAACCAGTTGCCGCGGTTGCCGATTCTGTCGAGGATCAGGCCGGCCTGGCCGTCGGGGTCGAGCTGGACGAGGTCTGCTCGCGTCACCTGAAGGTCGGTCCCGAGGAAGGTGCCGATTTCGTGGGCGATCGCGACCAGCCATTCGGTGTCGTCCCAGTCTTGCCAGTAGGTTGCGGCCGGGCTGTCGACGGGCGCGGAAGCGTCGAGGATCGCCAGCAGTTCGACGACCGCGCCCTTGGCGACGAGCTGCCGGCTCATTTCGAGCGCCACCTGCGCACCGAACGAGTGGCCCGCCAGGTAGTACGGGCCCGCGCCCACCAGCGGCCAAATGGATTCGATATGACGGGCCGCGATGTCTTCCACGCGGGTGAGCGGCAGGCAGGAGCCGTCGAGGCCGAGCGCTTCCAGGCCGTGCACCGCGTGAGCTTCGCTCAGGTGGTTCGCGAGCGGGTGGAAGTAGACCACGTTCCCGCCGGCACCCGGAAGGAGGAAAAGCGGCGCGGCGGGACCGCCGTCCCGGATCGGCACGAGTCCGCCGGCGGAGGCGGTCGGCGCTTTCCTGGCCAATGCCGCCGCCAGTTTCTCGACGGTCGGATTCTCGAACAGACAGGAAATGGGCAGCCGGCGATCGAACGCTTTTTCGACATTGGCCATCAGCTGGATCGCGATGATCGAGTGTCCGCCGAGGTCGAAATAATTGTCGCTGACCGCGATGTCGTTTCTTTTGAAGATCCGCTGCCAGATCTCCAGCAACGTGCTTTCGTCCGCCGTCGGCGCGCGGGTGCGGGCCGTCGTGGCCGCACCGGCGGCGGGTTCGACGCCAGCGGCGGCCGCGCCGCGCGGCGCGCCCGGCTGGCCGCCGGCGTCCGGCTCCGGCGCATCGGCGAGCCGGCCGGTCAGCTGGGCCGGGTCGTCGGCGAATCGTTCCAGCAACGCGCGGATGGTGTCCAGCATCTGCCGGACCACCTCGGGGGCGACGCGGTGCGCGTCGTGCGCGATCTGGAAGCTGACGCGCGTATCCGGGTGTACGGTCAGGGTCAGCGGGTAATGCGCTTCCGCGAAGGCGCGGGTGTCGAGAATCTCGATGTCGTCGGGCCCGAGATCGGGGGCGGCGGCAACCGGGAAGTTCTCGAACACCAGCAGGCTGTCGAACAGGCTGTCGCGGGCGGGCAGTTCGCTCCACGACTGGATATCGACCAGCGAACTGTACGAATGCGGCTCCATCGCCGTCTGGGCTGCGTGAACCGTCGCCAGCCATTCGATGAAGGGGCGTTCCGGCGCGATGCGCAGGCGAAACGGCAGCGTGTTGATGAACAGGCCCACGATCGATTCGACACCGTCGAGCTGCGGCGGGCGACCGGACACGGTGACGCCGAAGACGACGTCGTCCGTCCCGGCGTGGCGCCGCAGCACCAACGCCCAGACCGCGCGGATCAGGACGTTGAGGGTGAGGCGATGGGTTCGCATGAGCGCTTGCAGCCGAGCCGTCAGGGCCTCGTCCAGCAGGAATTGCTGGGCCCTGCGTTTGTCCTGCCGTGCGGCATCGCCGGAGATCTGCCCGGCCGGATGGGCCACGATCGGCGTGGCGGCATGAAACCCGGCCAGTTCGGCGCGCCACCAGGTTTCGTCGGCCGAACGAGGATGGCGCGCGAGCCAGTCGATGTACCTGCGGTATCCCGGCGCCGACGCTGCGAGCGCGGGCACGCCGGTGCGGACGAGCGACAGGTAATCGTCGAACACTTCCTTCATCAGGGTGGCGGTGCTCCAGCCGTCGAGAATGATGTGGTGTGCGCTCCAGCAGAACCGATGGCGTGCCTCCGCTTCCTGAATCAGCGTGCAGCGGAACAACGGCGCCCGCTGCAGATCGAAGCCGCGCCGCCGGTCGTCGGCGAGGAATGCATCGAAGTCCTGCGCGCGGCGGGATGCATCGCGGTGTCGCCAGTCGAGGAACGTCCACGGCAGATCGACCGTGTGCCGGACGGTCTGGACGGGATGATCGCGATTGGCCCACGCGAACGCGGTACGCAGCACGGCATGGCGCTCGAGCGCATTGGCCCAGGCTTGCCGGAGCGCCGGCACCTGGAGCGGGCCGCTGACGACGAAGCTGAACTGCTGGAAATAGGCAGCGGGATCCAGCTCGTATAGCGAATGGAACAGAATGCCCTGCTGCAGGGACGAGAGCGGGTAGCTGTCTTCGAGGTCGTCCCACGCGGTGTCGGGAACCGACGCCGCGAAGTCGAGCAACCGGTCCTTGAAGTGCGCGGCCAGGTTTTCGACCGTCTGCCGCTGGTGGAGACGCTCGCCGTAGCGCCAGTCCACCTGAAGCCTGCCGTCGGAAACGGCGGCAACGATCTCGAACGCATGCGTGCGCAGGGACCGCTCGGAGCGCAGCGAACCGAGGTCTTCTGCAGCCGGGCTCCAGCCATCGGATTGCTGCAGCACGGTATCGAGCTGCCCGTGATAGTTGAAGAGGATGTCGGCATTCGGCAGCGCGGCGAGGCTGTCACGCACGGCGTCGTCGGGGCCCAGGTAGCGGAGCAGCGAATAACCGAGGCCTTCGGCCGGAATCCGGCGCAACTGTTGCTGCGCGTCGCGCAACGCTTGCTCCGGCGTCTGCCTCGCGTCGACCTCGAGGACGATCGGATAGATGGAGGTGAACCAGCCCACCGTCCTGCTGACGTCGATCGGCGCATCGCAGACGTGGCGGCCGTGACTTTCGACATCGATCCGGGTGCGCGCGTTGCCCGTGACCATGCTGCATGCTTGCGCGAGCGCGACGAGCAGGACGTTGTTGATCCGGGTGTCGTAGGCCCGCGGCAGCCGGCGCAGCAACGCCGCGGTTTCGGCTTCGTCCAGCTCGAATGAAACGGATGCCGCGTCGCCGACCGCGTTGTGGGCCGCGCCCGCGGCCGGATAATCGACCGGCATGGGCTCGACGTCCTGCGCGAGGAGGGCTTGCCACAATGGGGCTTCGTCGCCGATGGCAGGCGACCGGGCCAGTTGCTGCAGGTGCAGGGCCCATTCGCGGAACGAAGTCGTCTTCTCGGACAACGGCTGGCCGTGGTAGGCGGCATGCAGATCCTCGAGGAGCACGCGCCACGACACGCCGTCCACCGAAAGGTGATGAATCGACACGAACAGGCGGGCGAGCGGCTCGTCGGCAAAGCAGAAAAGCCGGGCCGCCAGCAACGGGCCATGCGTGATGTCGATGCCGCGTTCCGCTTGCGCAGCGGCAGCGCGCATGGCCGCCATGCGCTCGCCGGCGTCGCCTGCTATCGCTTGCTTCGCGAACAGCGTCGGCATCTCGCCAGCTGCGACGACTTCTTGCGTCCAGCTGCCGGCGCTGCGCGAGAAACGCAGGCGCAACGCATCGTGATGTTCGTAGACTTGTCGGAACGCGTCGGCGAGCGTCGAGGCGTCGATATCCGATGGCACCTGAATCAGGACCGTTTGATTGTAGTGCGACGGCGCATCGATCTCCTGTTCGAAGAACCAGTGCTGGACCGGTGTGAGCGGCGCATCGCCCAGCGGGCTGACGCTCGGCGCATGCGCTGCCCGTTCTTCAGGCGCGGCGGCCAGCTGGGCGACGGTCTGATACTGGAACAGTTGTTTCGTCGTCACGCGAAGTCCCGCCTGATTGGCGCGCGAGATCACCTGGATGCTCAGGATGGAGTCGCCTCCAAGTTCGAAGAAATTGTCGTGGATGCCGATGGACTGCAGTTGCAGCACGTCTTGCCAGATGGACGCCAGCAGGACTTCCCTGGGTGTGACGGCAGGCGCGTGCAACCGAGTGGCGTCGACCGTGTCCGCCGGGACGGGCAGTGCCTTGCGGTTGATCTTGCCGTTGGGCAGCATCGGCAGGGATTCGAGCGCGACGAACCTCGACGGCACCATGTAGTCCGCAAGCTTGCCGCTCAGATGGCCGCGCAGATCGGCGATGTCCGGCGATGCGGTCGCGACATAGGCGATGAGGAACGTTCGGGCTCCGTCGGTTTTCGCGATCACGACACAGTCGTCGACCGACGGATGCTCGCGCAGTGCCGCCTCGATTTCACCGGGTTCGATGCGCAGGCCGCGCAGCTTGATCTGATGGTCGATGCGGCCGAGGAACTCGATGTTGCCGTCGGGCCGGTAGCGCGCGAGATCGCCGGTGCGGTAGAGGCGTGCGTGCGGGTCGTTGGAGAACGGATCGGCGATGAACTTCTCGGCGCTCAGTTCGGGCTCGCCGTGGTAGCCGCGTCCGACCGGCGTGCCGCCGATCAGCAGCTCGCCCGCCACGCCGACCGGCACGGGCTGCAACTGCGCGTCCACGATGTAGAGGCGGGTGTTGGCGATGGGCCGGCCGATCGGCACGATGCGGTGCGGGTCGTCGCGCCGGCATTCCCAGGCGGTGACGTCGACGGCGGCCTCGGTGGGGCCGTAGAGGTTGAACAGCTTGGCGTCCAGGCGCGCGAGGCAACGCTGCTGCAGGTCGAACGGCAGGGCCTCGCCGCTGCACACGACGCGGCGCAGCGACGCGCAGTGCGCGTCGAGGTCCGGATGGTCGAGAAAGGCGCGCAGCATCGACGGC
>Ga0207695_10001019_pt1 | contig 49338 bp, 33 predicted proteins | sample KBSC54metaG_FD_184354 | JGI IMG/M metagenome (GOLD analysis project Ga0207695, IMG submission 184354) | Corn rhizosphere microbial communities from Kellogg Biological Station, Michigan, USA - KBS C5-4 metaG (SPAdes) (version 2) | ecosystem: Host-associated > Plants > Roots > Rhizosphere > Soil...
TATCGATCCGCTGCGCGCGTCCTCTCGACCCAGATGACGCGCTGAATGCTGCAACCGGCCCGGACTACCTTTGACGAGCACGACAGGCCTCTTTTTGCCGAGCGCCGCAGTGCCTTCGGCCCTTCGCGTACTTTGGGTCACTACCCGTACACGTCGAGAAGATGAACCTTCCCTTGTCCACCCAATCATTGACCTCTTGCATGTTAGGAAAGATGCGATCTTTCTGGTCCGACCAGACGATCTTGAACAGGTTCAGGTGATTGAGGTGCAGGACGCGCCACTTCCAATCCTCAGGATCGAGATTCTCCCAAGACGGAAGCGCGCACGGGAGCGTGGGCACGGAGTCGCCCTGGAATGTAAGCAGCCTCCAGTTGTGCTCGTTGGACAACGCTGCGAGGCTATGCTGACTCGTGCTTTTCACTTGAGCGGTGAGCCTGCTAAGCATCCGATAAGTGGTCGCCGCATACACCCCTCCGATGACCACAAGCGCGATCTGAGTATAGAACGTCAATGCAAGCCAGTTCACGGTGGTAGCCATCAAGTAGTCTCCTTTCGCGTTATCTCGGTCTCCACCGGTTTCCCTGCTCACGAGGTTAGGGTCTGGCGGTCTAACGTAACTCGGAACAACGACCGCGCAATTTCGGATGGCTTCGATCTCGCGAACACATCCGGAACCATGTTTGTCAGCTTCAAACGGTCGTTGATGTTTTGAATCTGGCGAATCGGCACACTCCACGGTGTGGGGGGCGCCCGAGGCAGGTCAAGGCTGAATGACGTTGAGCAATGCGAGTGTTTTTTACACCTCCCCATGCAAGCACCTGGACACGGAGGCGAGCGGGACCTGTGTACGGGGATGGAATTTGAACGTGAAAACGTTGCGTCTGAGTAACCCGGCTCACGTCGACAAAGGCCGGCACCGAAAGCTGCGCGTTAAGCAGTTGAACGAAAACTCGGGTGCTGGATCTGGGAGCCACCTCGGCCAACGTAATTCGGAACCCGCCGTATCTCCAGGATGAGTCGGCGCGGCGGTAGTGACGTCGAGATTCTTTACGGCTACTCTCTTGTACGCATTCACTGTGGCTGGCGGACCAACAAGCGTATATTTGTGGCCGCCAACACATTGGCAAGTGTCGTTTTTGATTTGAACGTTCGGGTAATCACCCGGTGCGGGGAACGTGTGCTTACTGTTGAAGGCATACGCCCCTGCAGGAAGCGGGAAGGGAGGATTATCCGCGACCGTTGCAGCTTCAATATCACCACCGGACCGATGCACGGGAGACATACGCACGAGGACGCGCCACAGACATCGTGCGCGTAACCACTGGAACGACTCACGTTGTCTGTTTCTGCACCCCATGATCGCCTTACCTCGGCAAGTCCTACCGATTCGCTCAAAACGCCACTGCACAGCAGCAGCGTTGCCGGCGATTCCAACTGTACCGTTCGCACGCGACGCAGACGCGTACCTAAGGACTCCGAGAACTTCAACAACGACGCGCTTCATGCTCGCCCGGCTATCCGAGTCTGGGCACGCAGCGCCGAGCGCGGATTGGAGGGAACTCGCCGGCAAGAGAGACGCTGTCGTCAGTCAACAGCCGAATTACCCAATCACGGATAGTGAGCCAAGACGACTACCCGCGCCTACTTCCGAATCCCAGGCTCGACAAGCGCGGATCGGACTTCTGCCCTCTCGATCGAATAACCTATCACGACCCCAATCCTGCCTACAGTGATACCCAAATCTGGTAATGGGCGGATACTTGTCTGCTTCCACAAACATCGTATGATTGGCCAGTACAAGACCGATGCGGCTGAAGATCCAGAACACAAATTACTAGGACTCCTATGCAATCCGGCCCTTGGTACAGCAATCCCTCATGGTTTGCCCTTGCTCTATCAGTTTTATCATTCGTTATTGCCATCCGCGTTTATCTAATCCAGCGTCATAATCTGCGCGTGACGTTACAGCGTGGACTAGTTCAACAAGCTGTCGCTATTAACGATGCCTTTGTCCGTTGCAAAGTGAAGGGGCCGTATGCCTACCACTCGGGAATACCGGACGACCGGTTCGAGAGTTTTCAAGCGAAAACCGTCTTGCTACTCAATCAAATCAACATGCTCAGAGACGTGTTCGATAACCAAAGGATCTTGGGTTCCACCACCGTCGACTCTTACTGCAAATGGGCGTCAACCATAGTTCGACCTTGGATCGAGGCGGATATTGAACTTCGGCAATCGTGGGAACTGATGCGAGAAACTCACGACTGGCAAGGTGAAGAATTTATTGGGTGGCTCGAAACGTTGTTCCCGCTGGTTTCACGTCAAAGAGTCGCTCCAGATTTGTCGATTGTGACTACAGAACCTGGATCTAGCACGCGGCGTGCGAGTTAGCTTATCTGAGATGTGCCTGAGTCCCGCGTAGTGCGTGGCCTAATACGATGTGCGCTTCGGCTAATAGCGGTCATTGTCCAAAGTTTCAGCTGGTACATAAACCGCCTATTGGGTCAGGACCACCTGAACAACTGAGATCGCGAGGCTAGGCGGGCTCCTCCCCCAGCGCCAGACACCTACATAGCTGAGTATCACATGCGTAAGGCCCAGCAAAGCGTTGCAACACTCGCTATCGAGCCGAGCCTTGCTAGCCGGTTACTTCAGGAAATTTCCTGCATCGAGGTGACTCCATATGGCAACTTATTACTTTTTCAGAAGCTCGCTGGGCAAGCGTTCCGATTGAGCTTGACTGAAAAATTGATTCTTAGAATTCAGTCATTAACGACAAATCGCTCCGCTCCTGGCGCGCTGTAAATCACGACCTTACCCACGGATAGGGATCCAGGCCCAACGCCTAGCAGTGGCGGGCGCGCGCGCGACAAGAGGACGTATGTAAGTGAGGCGTGCCTTCTAGGAGTCGCCGAGATGCTGGGTGAGGCATATACCTTTTCTGAGGAAAAAGGCGGTGAGACAATCCATAACGTGAGCCCAGTAAAAGGCCAAGAGACTTCCAAGTCGAATGAAGGCTCTATGCAAGACTTCCACCTTCACACAGAAGTGGCACACCATTCACAACGGCCTCACTTTGTAGTGTTGATATGCATACGTCAGGATCACCAACGGGCGGCCGTGACATACGTCACCGATATATCTACGATATTTCCATCTCTGGACAAAGAAGATGTGGTCCGCCTACGTCAGCCGGAGTACGTGATTTACGCACCAGCGTCGTTTGGGCCGGGAATTCCTCCTGCGAGAACGGCGATCCTGTCGGGCAGTGATAGCCCGCTTGAATTGCGGGTTAATTTCAACGCGATGATGGCTGCGAGCGAAACAGCGAAAGGGGCAATGGATCGGCTCCACAACCGGCTTGGTCGAGATCGAGTAGCATGCACCTTATCACCAGGCGATCTGCTGGTGCTAAACAATCGTCGCGCCGTTCATGGTAGGAACAGCTTTGTTCCTCGCTATGACGGTTACGATCGTTGGCTCCAGCGTGTCTATGTTAGAACAATACCGCATCCCGATGTCGGGAACGATTGACCGCTCAGGTACAATTGGGCACGACAATACGTTTGACGTTGTAACGGTAGCTCAAGTAACAGGCAAGGAAGTGTTCCGGCACGAATCCGGCCACTTGTTGCCGGGGTGGGGTTGCTCTATGGCTTCTGATTTCCCACACTGGCACGACGATATCTCATGCCTATTAAGCAGATGCCTTGTAGTACCGCTAGTCTCATTGGACAGCGGCTTGATTAAGGCGGACGAGCTTGATTTTCACTCGAGATGCGCTGTCTTCGTGCCTTCGTTGTCGTTGGAGTTGGCGACTCGGCTCGCCTCGACAAAAAAGGTATCTGCAATCATCGCTCGTGTTGCAAGTTTGGCGGATCACGCAGCCGGCTTCGCGAACGCCCACGGAATTCAACTTGTCGTCGCGCCAGAACTGACCCAACTCCCGGAACACTCGTTCATTTTGATTGATGGTCGGAATGAGCGCCTGGCGGTGGCATCGAGCCCAGATCCGTTGCGGGCTGTCCTCAATTCCCTTGACGCGGACTCTGATGCGCAGCGGGTGGTTGATTCTAAGGCTTCGACGTCTGTCGCGGTCATGGTGGATGGAAGCAGGTATAGCGAACTACATACGGGGTTAGTGCATGGAGCAACGGGGGTTGGAATTCTACGAAGTGAATGGGTAGGGTGGTCAGAACCGACAGTTCCCACACTGGAGATGCTATTCCGACACTATGAGGAAGCAGTGGTGGGAATTCGGCCGCACCGTGTTAATATCCGCCTCTTTGATATTGGAGGCGACAAAATTCCCCATTGGGCGGAATCTCATGCTGCATCACTACTGTCGCCGCTTGGTTTCCGTGGTGTGCGTGCAAGTGGATACTTTCCCAAAGCATTCGAGGCCCAATTCAGGGCAATCGCAAAATGTGCAGATATCGCTCCTGTTGGTGTCGTCGTACCGATGGTAACAGATGTCACAGACATTCTTGAGGTCAAACATCTTCTCGACAGATTCGCGACTTCGTCGCAATTGAGGAATATCGCGATAGGGACGATGATCGAGGTTCCTAGCGCCGCCCTCACGATTGACGCGTTGATCAACGAAGTGGAGTTCGTCCGAATAGGACCGGGTGACTTGTCGCAATTCACACTCGGCAAGTTACGAAGCAACCTGAGCCCCAGGGAGTTTTCCGGTGGAGTACTTCACCGTGGCGTGCTTGATCTAATACAGCACGTTAGCGGGGTATGCAGCGATGCCGGAAAGGAACTCACCATATGCTTGGATGTCGAGCCACGGGCGCCATTGATTGAGGCGCTTCTCGCAAGAAATGTTCGAAGGTTTACTGCTGCGCCGCTCGCGATAGAGATGGTTTGCACGCGTATCGCGCAAGTTTTGGCATCCGGGACGGGGGATGCAAAGACGGTAACCAAAGGGGGTGCTGGCCCGCATCCATGAACGGCATCAATACGTGTCGAATTTTCCCTGTGCTAAACGCTGGGACGGGGGATCCGAGATCGATCCATAGCCCTCTGATTGGACGGCCGGTATTGAGAAATCTGGCCAGCCTATCCCAGAGTCCGATCATGGCCGCTACCGAACTGTCGGGAGCGCGTGCTGGCACGGGTCACCTCCTCTTGGGCAAACTTCTCAATCGCCCTGCAACCCATCTCTCGATCTCTACACTGAGGTCGCGCGGAATCCAGTCGCGGCTGGCTCGCCCCGGCGTTAGTAGGCGCAGGCGGTCTAAGAACAGCCCTTGTACTTTCAGGGTACTGATTCGGAACTCCTTTTCCGGCAATGTGTAGGGTATGGTGAAGCAGCGATCGGGGGGCACCGTGAAATTAATCAGCTTGCTCCATAACGCCAGGTTGGGTGTGTGAAGCTTGGAGGACCAATTTTTACCGCTCGCACATTGGGTGAGGAAGGTGCAATGACCGCCCCTGGGGTCTGGAAACTCACGCACGCACGCGAGATCCAGCTCGGCATCCTTGGTCTTCTCGGGCACCCAGTCGTCTAGATTTCCGACTGTGGCTCCAATCGAGATGGCTAGCCGTCGGACAATGTCTTTCAACTTCGTAGCGTGAGTCGCGGCCCACCCGGTTCGATAAATACTCCAGCCCGGCAGGATTAGCCCTAAGGACCGCGCGGAAAGCTGCTCGAACAAGGCGCCTTGCTCAGTGTAACTAGTGCCGAAGCCTGCGGCCCAGCCGGCAAAGGGTTTCGCCAAACTCAATGTCAAACAAAAGCTATAGGGTAAGAACTCCTGCCAGGCGCCACGGCTCTCAATGAGGCGATGGGTCAGCTTTAGGGGATACCCCTCGCCGAGCACTTGGGCGCGCTGTTGGAGTCTGAAATACAACATATCGAAGAGCTGCCACGCGGAGGCTTGTTCCGTGTAGTACTGTTGCTCAGTCAGCAAGTCAACCAACTCGGCACCTGAGAGTGAGGGCTCATGAAACAGCACAGTGGCCTCAATCCAGTCGCAGAGAAGCTCCTCGTCGACATTGTGCTGGTACTCACATTCATTGGCGTAATCCTGCTCATAGTCGTGCTCGCGTGCAGAGTCAGATGGCGCGAGACAGTCAGACGCACGCTTGCGAGTGGCGGGCTTTAAGCCCTCGCCGGGAAGTGCCAGCACTAGAGTGAGCTCACTACTTGAGGTCCTTGTGACTCAGCTCTTTTTAAATTTGTCGTGGAGCAGGGAAACGCGCCTAGAGAGCCGCTCGACGGCCGCCGCGAGTCCCTCTGAGCTCAAGAACTGATTGGCCTTCACCAACGTCACATCCACATTGTGACCGGCCTTGTTAACCAGCTCTATCAGGTCCTCGACTCCGAGGCCTGCGATCTGTCGAGCCGTTTCCCAAGTAGGGCGCTCGGCGGACTCAAGGTATTCGCGTCCTTCCACACTATCCAGCACGCGCCCGAATTCGTCCAAGTCCCGTGAGTCTTTCAATACAGGCGCATCGCCAAACAGCCAACGTGCCACATTGACTAGCTTGGGCACATTACTCTTTTTTACCGGATGACGGGCTCTATCGACATCGGCTGTTGGGTCAACCTCCAGATAATTGCGGATGCCCGCGGAGCGCAGGGACATGAACAGAATGCTGAACTTATCCTCCACGCGCTTTACATCGATGTTGGCGGACTCCTCCATCTGGCGCAATAAATTGAATGCGATGTAGTGCTGTCGAACCACGGGGGTCTTGCTGCCAATCTGCTGCATGACCTCCTCATAAGATAGGCCACGATCCTCAATGAGCTTGGCAATGAACTCCGCTTTCTCAGCCGGCGCCCAGTGCAAGATGCCGGTCACATGGCGAAACCCGAGAAAGGACTCAATGTCTGCCCGCGCCGCGGCGCGTATATAAGGGATCTGAGTAAACAGCTCGAGAGGCAATGCATGCAGCGACAGCAATCGCTTCCATTTCGACTCTGGTGCGTCCGGCTGGCTCGCGGCGTGCAGCAGCTTTAGGGCGGCCAATCGTCGATTACCCTCAATCACCACCTGCCCCGGAGCGGGCATACCGGGGACAGTCTCTTCGGTCACCAGCAGTGCCTCCTGTACCCAATACCCACTGCGCAGGAAGGAGATCGCGAGCTCTTCGAGGTTCCAGGTCTCCATGAGCTTCAGCACCTGGTCCTGATGAAGCCCTTTGCGGATATTGACGCGGCCCAGTCGGGGATTTTTGGGATCCAACAGAAGCTCATCCACCGAGGCTCTCTCGATGGTGGTCTCAACCGTCATGAGTGTCGCACTCCGTTGACTGGATCATCTGATACATAGGACTACTATAATTCCCCGGAAAAGTACGGCTGCTGAGCTGGAGTTGTCAGCATTCTAGCCTTTTTTTTCTGCGGACCTTGGGCTTATGAGCCTCACCTGAGATCTCCTGACAGCCTGCCTCTATCAGGATCTGCGCGATGCTATTGAAGTGCTCGACTGAGCGGGTCGGATCGCGGTGGCTTCCCCGGGGGACGAAAATACAGACTCCCTCGCGGGCGCGCGTCAGTAAGACGCGATAAGAATTTTTGCGGAACTGTGCGTTGTCGAGGTCATGAATGTTATTCCACTTGCCGGCGTGAAGCTTGCGCGGCCGCCACTTGGCCTGCTCGGGCATCCAGATCAGATCCGTTCCCCAAGTGAGTCCAATGTAATCGAGCTCGAGCCCCTGACAGCCAAACTCGCTCATGGGAAGCTCAAGTACGTCGGAACTCAAAAAATCGGGATGGACTTTCAGAAACCAACGCTCAATCTTGGCAAGCTTGGCCGAGGTGGGCGGCACATGGACGCCTTCCGCTCGCAGTCGCTCGGCGGCTCCGGAGCTGACCACCAGTCCAATGCGACGGCGACCCCGTCGACGTAGTTTCAGCCATTTTTTCATGACGCTGAGGTCGCGAGTCATCATTGGGGGATAGTGAGACTCCTCACGCATTGTCGTAGCAATCTCTGCGGCCCGTGGTATCTCGCCCGCCAACAGGGCGTCGACCCACTCGACATGGTCAGGATTTCGGTATGACCTCACACTGCCGAACGTATAAAGGTCGGGCTCCTCATCAACTTGTGGCCACAGGTGCTTGGACAGATGTGGGTCGAGGCGGGATGGGTGGAGTAAGTCTGGAGTGAGCTCCTGTGGATTGGCGCAGACAACGTGCCAGGGATGCCCGCGCTTAGCTTCAGCGAGAATCGCCTGCTCCCACAGCTTAACGCCTCCTTCTCCGACGTTAATCTCCTGTCCGGCGCCGATTAGGCAAACCAAACAGGCCCAATCCAGTTGACCGAGGATCTCCAGAAACAGTGCCGGCTCGGAACTCTCACGCCTAAAGAGCTTCTTGCCGGTCTTCTCGTCCCAAGCACGCTGCGCCTCGTCGAACACAACCACTCGCTCAGGCGGTACGGTCGCGCTCTCTCCGGTGTGCTGCCTCAAATACCCCAGGAGAGTTTGCAGGGCACCCTCCACCGCTCGTTTGGTATCCTCTGGGTGCTTTCCCCGCGCTTTCGCATCCTGAATAAGCGCCTTGCGCAACACATGGACTAGAGGACGATTGCCCGTCAAAAAGGCTGCGGGCTCGCCCGCAACACGTCCGGTCCCCTCCTCCTTCAGAATGAGATTTAGGCCGAGGAGCGATTTTCCAGAGCCGGGGGATCCGGTCACAAAGCAGATGATGTGGCTTTTGCTGCGACGGGCCTCCGAGACCCAGCTGTTGAGTCTCTCCTTGGTCCTTTCGCGCGATTCTCCGCTCGAATCCGCTCGACCAATCTCGGAGACCTGGTGCCCGCCATAAAGGGCTCGCGCTGCCTCAACAATGGTGGGTGTAGGGTTGTACGGTGCTTGGAGAAATTCTTGCCATGTCAACGCTACACAGGGCTTTTTGGCTAGGGCCGCCGCTACACGCAGGCTCTGAAAGAGATCGGCTGCATTGGAGCGTATCACCTCGGCCGCTTTATCTATAATCTCGGGGGGCTCGCTCTGATAAGTGGGCGCATGCTGTACACAAACAATGGGGGCCACTACGCAATCACGCGCTCCGCCGTGGAAGTCGCGGATACACAGTGCATAGTCAACAGCCTGATCTGTGTAGGACTTCTTGTGCCCCCGCGCCTTCGCGCCCATCTTAAACTCGATCACTATAATAACGCCCGGAGTCAGTAGCACAGCATCGGGGCGGCGACCGAGTCGATGTAAGGAATATTCAAGCACCAGGCCCCAATCTCGCGCGTCAGGAATTTTCGCCAAAGTGGCCTGCAACAAAGTGACTTGCTCGACCCAGGCCTGCTGCTGTTGGCGTAGATTGGTAGACTGGTTGGATTCTGACACCGCACGCGCTGTAAGCTCATTCACAATGGATTCGGCAGGCTGAGCCAGAAACTCTGGCACGCTTGCAGCGTAATACGCGCTCTTTGGGCCGCTCACGACAAGGCAGCCTGGATCTCTTTATCGGTGACCGGACGCGCGCTGGGATAAGCCTCCACGAAGAGTGGGAGCAACTGCGGTACAAATGCCACCAAGCGCTCATCTGCGGCGCTCATGTGCTCGTCCCATCCCTTTTTGACAGCCGACTCCATGAGCTTTAGTGGAATAAAAAGAGATTGTCGGGTGAGCTTACCGATGCGCTTGTAGGCATCCATTCCCACCAGGACGCGTCGCTTCTTGATCTCAAACATCCCCAACATGAGGGGAATCTCGTGCCTCTTGGGCTCGAGGATGGGGTGATCTTTGCCGGGATTTTGAAACCGTCGCTCAATCTCATCCCGCCCGCGGTGACTCAAGCCAATCTGACCCATGTAGGCCACCAGGCGTACGGTTCCGGAACTGGCTTTACAATCAAAGTAGGCTGGCCAGCCTCTTCCTGGATCGACCAGTGTTAGCTTGTCGGTACCTACCCAGTCCGGTAATTGAGTCGCCAGTGCTTTCCTCGGAACCATGCCTGCTCTCCTTAATTCTCAATTTAATGGTTGGGTTGAACAATAGTGTCCTTGACCAACCGGGGCGGTAAGTAAATGGCCAGTGCGGGTAAGATCGGTGTCGCGCTTTTGTCAGCAATCACTCGCAATCTGTGGATTTGGAGGGTGACACGATCCGCGGCGTTGATGGGCAAATGTCGGTCGCCCGGATAGCGATCAGCCTGTTGACCACTCGAGCGACCTTGCTGTAGATCGATGGTGCCTCCATTCTCGGTACGGACACGGATATCGGGGTCCAGTCGGTCCACAAAAATGACACGACACGGGCTTGCCTCAGCCCGCGCCGCCTCATCGGCCAGCATGAGCTGAATGGCGCACATTGGGGTTGCGTCCCGATCGTCGGGACAGGAGAAGCGAATCAGAAAATTCTCAAGAATATCCTTTAGATTCACGTCAGCGTATTGGTGGCGCTGTGTGTGGTCTGATTTGAGGGTCAGACTCTCGTATAGAGCCTCGACCAGCTTAGTGTTCGACTCTCCGCCACGAGGCGCGGCATGCGGGACCTTTTGCTCAAACCACCCTTTACCGAAGGTTGGGCGCTGATACAACTGGCGCATGATGTTAGTGCGAGTGGCACGCAGTTGACTATCTAAAAAGAATGTGCGCTTGAGGTTTTGCAGTGGGGTCCCTCGGTTGCGACTGATTTGTGCGCGAATATCCTCCTCATGCTCAATGTAGGCCTCGAACGCGGTACGGACCTGGCCGTGTAAATAGACTCGGCAGTAGTCCAAGTAGCCGCCAATGGATTTGGCGTGATAGCCAAAAAAGCGGGCACGCTGTTGAATCGTATCCGCTGTCCAGCCTCCCGGGCTTCTCGGCATGTAGGTGACGGTCAGGCCCTTTACCGTGTAGCCGCGACTAAGCTTCTCACCGCCCACTAAGATGTGGGCATACCCGTTCCCCCATAAAATCTCATGGCCATTCTCGGAGTTGACCAGTGTTAGAACCGTTCGACCCATGGCTGTGCGCAAGAACTTCTCTACGCTGGCAAACGGGGGAAGATTGGTGACGGTTTGCGCAAGCTCTTGGTACGCTGTCTCAAATTCCTGAAGAAGATCAGATCGGTCAGGATCATTCACAGAGGACAGCGTCCTCACCCAGTTAGCTTGTACAGCCTCTGCCCAGCGCAAATAGGTCTCGTGCATTTGCTTGCGCTGATGAGGATGAATCAGCATGGAGCGATTTCCGGTAGGCGCCCCCTCTACGTAGCGAGCGGCAACGCCGACAAAGAAGATCTGCAATGCCTCAATGAGGCTCTGTGGGGGCTCTTTCGGTGGACTGGTGTGATCGAAAATATCCTTACCGGGGATGGTTTTAATCAGCTCGGGGCGCTGCTTAAAAAAGACGGTGCCGCCTGCGTAGCCCTCCCCTGGGGATACAAGCTCAGCAAAGTCAGCGGACAGGGAATCAATGCGGCTGATCAGCAATGGGGCTTGTGGAGTCGCGGTGTACTGTAAGAGTGTGTGATGCGGCAGTGAGGCGCGCAGCTCCTCAATGGACTCATAGACGGCGCTGGGGTTAGGGTCACGCGGACGTGTATTCAAGCTCGCTTGATCTGCCTCATCATCGAAAATGAGCGCGGGAATACCCTGTAGGCGGCCGTGCCTCAACAGCTCTGCAACAGGCCGCAAGTGATGGACGTTCTTCATGACCGTGATAAACAGAGTCTGGGTACTTCCAAACGCCTCCTCCTGGTGCCGCCATTCGTGCACCAGGCTCTCCAGTTGTCCTCTGCGATCGTCACGGGGATTTGTCAGCATCACCCAGTCATACCCACCGGCACCGGCGCGCAGATGCTCCATCCGTCCAACAGACTGGTCAACGAGGTTGGTCGTGACACCGGCGATGAGAATAATGATGCGAAAGCCATTGTCCTTTGCGAGCGCGGAGACAGTCTCGATAGAAACTGTCTTGCCGCTTTGAACGTAGCCGCAAACTAGCCCAGTCCTTTGCGCGCATACGCCGACTGGAGACGCACAGCCGCGTAAGATGGCTAGCGACTCTGTACGCAGTACCTCCGCACCACCTATTGGAATGACCTCCTGGCTGATGAGATATTGGAGCAGGCCCTCACAGGCCGGTCCAACAACCAGTGGCAATGCCTCACTACTCACAGTAGCTGCGTCCGAGCGTCAAATCTGATCCTTTAATGAATGCGAGGCATATTCAACTGCGCAGGGCCTGAGAGGGCCTCGCGTAAGATCTGATTTAGGCTGCGACGGATACTGCCAGCCTGGCGTACTCCAGCAGCGCGTGCGGTGGCCTCCGCTACAGCCAACCCGGCTCCCATGCGCACATAGGCTCTCACCTCATCTCCACCCGGGGTCATAAACCGCTGCAGGAACGAGTGCGCCACATTGATCCGAATGGGAAGCGTGCGGACATCTCCGTCTTGTTGCTCCTCGCCGATATCCAGCCAATCGTCCGTCAATATATCCGACACAACTTCTGCCGTCACCCGCCAATGCTGACCCTGATGATACACAGACAGGCTTCTCTCATATTGGAACTTGTCCGTGTTAAGCGTTGAGTCGTCCTCAATTTCCGTGGTTTCCGGGGGATCAGGCTCAGTCACCAGTGGCAGTACTCGCTGCGCCTCTATAGGTGCAGCATCTGGCGGTGGGCTCGCGGGGGGACTGGAGGGTGGCACTGGCACGCTCTGTTTCCGAAACTCTCGGGCTTGCCACAGCAACGGGGCAGGCTCGCTATCCAACTGCTCGCGCAGTTTCTGAAGAAAGACTTCCTCCAACTCATTCCATTGGATGCCGTCTTTGGTATGACTTACCGAGAAACCCTCCACGTCTAACTCTCCTACCAGGCGCTGGTAAGCAAAGCTGTTCGTTCGGCCGAAGATGGATTCGGGTCGGTACGCCTCACCATGACTGCCCTCAATGAGACGGTCGCGCCGAAATAGCGCGAAGCCGGCATTCGCGGTACTGCCCTTTGCAAGCAGTCCCGCCCATCCTGTGACACGGTGGCTGTCTCCTAAATCGACATCGATTTCCTTACGCCACTCAAGAGCTGTGCCTTGGGTATCGGGCGCACGTGGCGCATGCAAAAGCGAGGGACGGCCGTACACCAGCGACTCTCCCTGGACCCGCAATTCCATCAGCTCCTCGCGCAAGAATTTTCGGTAAATGCTGGCCAGGTGCTGCTTTATTTTGGCAATGGTGTTGGTCTTGGGAATGACATTCAGGTCCTCCAGCGTCAGATGGGTGTAGTGCTCGGTGTGCCAGCAGTCGGATTTTATAACGGGAAGGCGCTCAATGCGCTCACGGGTAATCTCAGGAATGTTGTAGACAATCTCTCGCTCAACGCCCTCCCCTAAGGCGGCTGTCTTCACCGACCAGCGTTTTGAGAACCAACATGCTGCGGCCTTCATGCCCAAACCAAACTCAGATAGCCCACTGGTATCCGGTGGAGGACTTGCGGGAGAGAACGCGCGGGAGAAATCAACCAGCGCAATGCCCGCTGCGTTGTCCCGGATCTCAATCTTATCCTCGGCAAGAGAGATCCCGACGCGCAGTCGAAAGGCTTTGCCGTCCCGCTGGCGTAGTGCTTCCAGGTTAGCCCGGGAGCTTTGCAAGGCGTTATCCACGAATTCGGCTAACGCGTACCAGGGCTCATAGTTCAACCGCGAGAACGCAGTGTACATGGATACGTTTGGGCGGATCTCGACCCTTTCTTCGTCGCTCATCGTCCTTACAGATTTCCTATGTAGGGATACATCCGAGTGGAGCGTCCGTGACGCCGACTACTACTTGATCTGTACAGTCATTATACAGCAGTAAATGCACCGCGGTGGGATCGCAACCTATCCTCAGACGCTAACGTTGGATGTCATTAGTACATGTGCTTTTCACGTCTGCTCTCGCGCTATGATACGGACGCAGCCTGACGCGTCCGGTAGAATTATCGGTGTACTAAGTAAATTTCAGGAAGGCCGCTATGAGAGTGCACGTGATGCCTCCCGACGTGCGCATCCGTGTAATGCGCTCCATTCGCAGCACGAACACCAAGCCGGAGCTGATTGTCCGAAAAATTCTGTGGGAGCTTGGGGGGCGCTATCGATTGCACTCAGGCGATCTGCCTGGGCGCCCGGACATTGTTATGCGCTCGCGCCGGCTGGTCATTCTGGTGCATGGCTGTCTGTGGCACTTGCATGAGGGCTGTCGGTTGGCGCGCGTTCCGAAGTCGCGGCCGGAGTATTGGCCCACTAAGCTGCAACGCAATAAAGACAGGGATCAGCGTAATCTCGCTGAGCTGCGTCAGCTCGGATGGGTGCCGGTGGTGATCTGGGAGTGCGAGACGCGCAATATCGCGGGATTGCGCGATAAGGTGATGGAAGTGCTAGAGCGGCACCAGCCCCAACACGCTACTCGGCTTCCGCGAATAGGGACGGCTGTGGGCCAGTCGTCTGTGGGGTAGTAGGCTTCTTTTTCTTGGTGGCAGTTTTTTGCGCCAGCGCGCGCCTCACAGCACCTGCACCACGTCCTTCGCCCGGATGGTCGGGGTGATGGCCAATCAAAGAGCGGTACTTTTCCAGCACTGGGCCCACTTTCTCCTCCGGCGGCACGTCTGTCCGCGCGGGTGGGAGAAGCTTCAGCGCTCGCGCACGAGGCCGGTCGTCTAAAAGCTGCTCTCGAATCGCTCTTCCCAGAATCTCTGTTAATAAAGAGGGAACCGCATTGCCGATGAGACGCTGCGTCTCCAAGCGGGTGCAATCGTAGTGAATCCCGTCTGGAAACGTCTGCAAGCGACCGAGCTCAACTGCGGAGAGCTTCCGATTGGTCCAATGGAAAGGCCCAATGGCAGGGCCCGGCTGGGCTTGGATCGTCCACGACGGCAGCGTCTTTTTGAGCTTCAGCAGAAAGCTCCAGTAGCGACTGCGCCAGGCAAAAAGTCGCTCCCCACCGCCGCGACGGGTGTGCCAGAGATAATTATTGCCCTCTGGAATCGACGGTAAGAGGTCGGCCCAGCGGCCACTTAAGGCCAAATCCTCGTCATCCACGCGCTGAGGCAGATCCCCTAATGCATCCCAAGCCGTGCGATACGGCTCGAGACCCTGATCCATGAGGTCGGCATCCACAGCATCTTTATGGGTCGGGAGGGGAAAGGTAAACCGAGCCCCGTCTCGCGCGCCTACTATAAATAAGCGCTGCCGTTGCTGGGGTACCCCAAAATCGGCGGCATTCAATACCTGGCAGCTGGGGTCATAGTGGGTTTTGGCGTCCCGATTGACGCGCTTAATCCCTTCCAGCACATGCAGAAGGCCCTCATTCTTATCTTTATAGGCCAGGCCCGGCACATTCTCTAAAAGAAAAGCCCGCGGCTTGGTCTCGCGCAAGACCCGTAGGAAGGAACTCAAGGTATCCGAGCGCGGATCCGTCAGGCGGCCGGCATCACCCGTTACCCAATAAGAGGACTTTGAGAACGGCTGGCAAGGGGGGCCGCCGATGAGCACCGCGGCCTCGCCGACGCGCAGGCCGCCGGCTTTCAGGATGTCACGAGACGTGATGTCCTGAACTTTGCCCTCCAGGACACTCCAGCGCCGATTCAGTCGAATCGTGCGGCAGGCTACTGGATCCATCTCCACCGCGGCAACGGTCTCGAACCCCGCGGCCTCGAAACCAAAATCGAGACCACCCACGCCGGTGTAGAGGCTTATGGCTTTGAGCATTATTTAATTTAAAGAGGGCTGGCAGTCGTCTGTCGGCGGGGCGAAACGTAGCATGGATTGGGGGGTGGGGCGAGAGGTGGGGGGGAAATTGAAGATAACCAGTGCGGCAGGTTGCCACATAGTCTTGCATTGGTTATCAGGGCTCTCGGAACCCAGTTTTCCGTGCGCCTCAACGATTCACAAGTGACCGTAACCTTAGCCCAGGGGGCCATCCTTGTTTTAGACCAACCACTTCAACATCTCGAGCTGCACGATCGTCAGCAGGTCATCTCAACCAGCGACCCATCACCTGGGGACAAGTCCGAAATCACGCCCCTCTTGCTAGAGGAGTTGCATGCATGCCGAATGGTCCTGGCGCGATGTTACTCCTGAAACCCACTGCAAGATGACTCTCGGCCTTTTGGCGCAACAGTTCAACCGGCACAGTACATACGGGCGGTTTTAAAGCTACTGAAAAACTTGGATTCCGGAATCAAAGTTGATTCTACGGAGTACCACGGGCACACGGTGCTGACGGTAAGTGGAACGTCGCGTATTGGAAGAGCGTTTTCGGGGAATTCTGTGTCGGCGAGCATCTGCAATGGAAGTCCTTTATGAATACTATAATCGACATTGTCGTGATTGAATTCGGCAAGTAGGCGAATTCTGGAAGCTACCTGAGCGGGTCAGATCGAAGGCTCTCGCATGGGTCCGCATGGCCCCTCGGCGGATCCCTGACGCAAAATTCGAGCAATTCGTTCAGGTGAATACAGCGCATGAATGAATTCCCGCGCCTGGTCGCTCACCTGCTCCCACGTTTCGTATCCTTGCATCTCGACAACAACTTGATGGGAGTGTGAAGTCTGCGGGCAATTGACTGCTGTCAGGGAGGGTTGCTCGCTAGCCGCATCTCCAGCGGAGGGAACAAGACCATACTGCCTCAGCAGCTCAGTATAGCCCGGCATGGCGTACTGGGCCCCCGAATTGGAGTGATGGACACTACCCGGGGCAGGACGATGCGCTCGGATCGCAGCGTGCAGCGCTATGCTCGTCAAACGGGCGTTGATCTGCGTCGAGACTGCATATCCCATTATTTCGCCGGTCCAAGCGTCGATGATTGCTGCGGCATAGATCAGAGTAGAGCCGACACGGACATATGCGATATCAGCTACCCAAGCCTGATATGGCCTGTTGACCCGCACGTCACGCCACAGATTGGCCACCGTCGGGTAGCGGCTTCGACGGCTGCCCTCACTCCAACACTTGACCGGCCTGACCGTCAGACCATGCAGTTGCATGAGACGTGCGATTCGCTTGCGATTTATCTTAAACCCCTCAATCTGCAACTGTTGTGTCATTCGACGATAACCGGAATTCGGAAAGATTTCTCGTAACTCGTGCAGTCGCAGGACGATCTTATGCTCCAACTCAATCGCCGAGGCAGAACGATGCGACTGGTAGTAGTACGTCGATCGCGCGAGTCCGATCGCTTCGCAGGTTGCCCGGACACTGGTCGGTTTAGCGGCAAGCTCAGTCGTGGCGGACCCAAACACGATGGCGGAACGCGGATGTAGTGCACCAGCTTGCGATCCGCCGATCCTCTCAATTCTTATTGTGCTCATACCCGTCCTCCGTGACGCCGCACGCACCTTTCCAGCGAGCCTGTCTCTGTTTAGGTCATTGCTTCGATAGCGCCCCACCCGGCCATATTGCGCGGCCAATCGGAGGGTTGACGTTACATTCTCTACTCAACACGAATCAAGATGAGCCCCTATTTTGGACCGACGCTCTGCTGATTCACACCCGATGATCAACATTGGGTTTCGGCTTCGATGCCACAATTGTGTGCACAAACGACATTCTCACTGGACCCCCGAGGTCCGCCGAGACCCGTTTTGGATTTTAGTCAGCTAAGGAAATCGAAATGTCGCAAAGCGAGGGGAAACTAGGGCACATGAAGCCAGTATGGAATTGCCGAAGTTTCCGCTCCGGTTTCCAACTCGGACCAACGAGAGGACTAGAGCCCGCGCCGTGGCGGCGCATACGAAAGGCTATCCACGGGTACGCCAGCGCCATAGTGCGCGTTATTGGCGAATCGTACGGACGGGATTCGGTTCAACAAGCCTGGCGTGAATTCACTCTCCAAGACAGCGGACAGTTCGTCGTGAACAATCCCCATTCCGAGCTGTTCTTCTCCTGGCTCTTCCATCGGTGGTCACCCGCGCTCGAGAAGGGTCACAAACTCGACGACGACACTTGTTACGGAATTCCGCCGACCCGCACATATCTCGCGCGCAATGCACCCCACCTCGACGCGTTCCTACAGCGGTACCTCGAAGCCTGTCTGGCATCTCGCTTCGGCTTCTACGAGATTCTTAATTGTACACCTCAGGTAGGTTTCAAAGCCCGAGACATTGTAGCCGGAGTGGAGCACCACGTGAGCGAAGGAATGGCCTCCACTTCCCTACAAGACGGCGACATCGTATTCGCGCACATCGTGCCAATCGACGGCACGGCCATGGTGGAAGCGGTCGCACCAGTCAGCTTTCCAGCCGCTTGCAAGAAGCAGCTGTCCGAGCTGTGCCGGCACCGCGAGTTGTGCGAGCACTCTGATCTACCGGCGCGACAGTTGTACTTTGCAATGTTCGAGTCACGTCGATGTGCGCCGTTGCCGGAGATCCGAAATACAGACGGCGAGGTAATCGAGATCATATATTTGTATTTCGATATCGAATGCGCTCAGACTGCCTTTGATTCGCTACAGTCTCTAGCGTTGGGCGCGACTCGAGGAGAATTGCTTCAGAGAGCGAAGTTCGGCCGTGATGGAGCGCTGTTGGAGGTTTCTATACCTTGGAACAAGCGCTCCGCTGAAGGGGCAGCGGAAATCGAGGCGTTGGTTCTAGGATACATTCGTATTCGGGATCGACGGCTGGTGGTCAAGGTGAATTCCAAGCAGCGGGCGAGAACAATTCGCGCGTTAATTGCGAATATTCCCGCTTCGACAGCTCGCTATCGTCGTACACGCAAGCAATCGATTCATGCCAGGCATCGGTCACAACATAACGCGACGGATCGTGGACCCCGCCTCCATGATAAAAATGGCGTGGCGCCAGGCGGGCGGCACCTGTTGGTTCCTGCGGGTCGCTTTCCTACTTCGACATAGTTATTGCAGCGGTTTGCACACAATCGCACGCCTCACGGTCGAGTGACTGGCTCCGCTTTTTTCCACCTCCCATCAAGGAATACCGGTTGTGTCCAAGCCCTCTTCCCATTGCTGTCGGTAACAACAGCGCGGACGTAGCCCTCAGATCCCTTGAATCGATAGACGGGATTTTGCCCACCCACAGAACTCAACGTCTCCCCATTCTTTCCTACGAAACGAGTCATATAGCGTGGCGGCGCCCAGCTAGAATCTCCTGAGGATCCCACATCAATCGTGAGCGACAACTTGGAGTCATCGCTATCGATAGTCTTCAACGTGACCCCAGTTGACGCATAAAATTCACCATTGGTGATGGCGGCCCGCAGAGCTCCAGGAGTCAGGCTGGGTGCGTGCACCATGATCCACGCTCGACCCGGTGCCGCGGCGTCGGGCTCGTAGACGCGCGGCACCTGGTATGTATGGCTGTCGTCGGAACCGACTCCCCATACCACCTTTCCTCGACTAAGTAACCAATCCCAAAGTTCCTCTGTCGACGGACGAATATCTCCTGCGCCGTCGTCACCTCCGAGATTGTTGATGTAAGGACCGGAGCCGTTCCATATCTCCAGCAGAGTACCATCGGGAATTTCAGCAAGATCTTCCGGCTTCAACGACCAGAGGAGGTTCGGATGATTGACTTGCGCAATCGCTCCTTCGCCACGGATCGCGGCGATGTTTCTCCTAAAGGTCTCACTGATTGGCATGTCAGCCGGTGAATTCGCGCCGCAGCCCTGTTGAAAGCAGGGGCGCGTCCCAATAGGCCACACAACCTCCTTGGCAAAAAGGGCGTTAATATGCGCGCCAGCGCCAATCAGAGCGCTAATACGCGACGACGCCCGCTTTGGGTCGTCACTCCACTGTGTAACCTCTTGCCCCGGTAGAATCAGGAACCTTTCGGTTGCTCCGTAGAGCGCATTCAGAGGCACGACATCCGTCAAATATTCATGGTCGGTGATGAACAAGAATTGGTACTTATGCTCTCTATACCATCGAGTCACGACGTCGGGAGTGCTATCGCCGTCTGAGTTCAAAGTATGAGTGTGCGTGTTGCCGCGATACCAATGAAGCTCCGGCGGCGCCTTGGAATCGGCCTGCGCGCCTTGAGTAATAGCGCCGAGAAATAACGCGGTCGCAACGCCTCTCAGATTCCACGCCCATCGTATCCAGTATCCCCAGACTCCCAAAGCCTTCTTAGTTCCTTGCGATTTACCCGATACCGACAACAGTCCAATGTACTTCATTGCGTCTCGATCACCTTTTCGATCCCTATCAACCGACGCCAAGACTTGTGAAATTTTGGCATACGCTCCGAATGATAGTGTTGCTGTTATGTCTAGAGCAAGCATCAACAGAGTAGCTCCAATAAAGTTAGCACTCCTTATAGTATCCGCTGTGGGCATAGCCAGTGAGCCATCTGGTTACGATGAACAATGGTCTGAGGAAGGGATTTTCGGTCAGATGCGCGACGGAACTCCTCCCGGGGCGATAGCTTCAATGAAACAAGCTGGGATGATGACTGAAAATGGTGCTCACTTCGGTACCCAGGGAGCCTTCGCTCGACTAAATGCGTGGAGTTGCCAGCACGTTAGCTTCTGGAGTTGTTGCAAGCCTTTCCAAAAAAAGGTGGAAATTTCGATCGAAATCCCGCATCGCGCGTTCGCTCGCGCGATTGGCGCGGTAGCGTAGCCAACCTGAGATCCCATTTTCGGACTCGAGGATTACTGTTCGGTGCTCCTCGTCCAACATGAGTCCATCAGCCCCGGTGACGTCGACCCTGAAATCCTGTACTTCAATCCCTTCATAAGCGGCGCGAGACCCGGATCCATTCACGAAGGCTCTGGGCATGTTGAGGTCCCGGGACAACCAGTTAAAAATAGGATTCCGAACAAACTCCGGCTCCGGAGACTGCGCTGCAATCCGGCATAAGTCATCATGCTCACAGGCCGAGGCATACTCGCTCGAGACTTTTCTCAGCAGATCGCGATAGCTCTCTTCGGCACGTAGCTCGAAACGTAAAAACAGCAGAGATCCGAATGAGCCTATGACGTTCTCAAGTTCCGAGTAGGGTCGTCCCATCGTTATAAACGGCACAACGACGTCGGCCGTTTCGCAGCAACGCGACAAGGCCGCTACGAATGCCGTGACAAAGCACATTACCAGGGTCGTTCCCTCGCGCCGACTCAATGTGCGCAATCGAGCGCACAACTCATCATCGAAGTGCATGTTCAAGAAACTCCACTTTGGAGGCTCCTTTGTCGGTAGCTCTGCGCGCGGGAAGAGCCGTAACCGTTTAGCTCCGGCAAGTCGCTCATGCCAATACGCCCCGTGGCTCTCCATCCAGCTTCGCTGGGTTTCCTCCTGCCACACCGCGTAATCGCCGAACTGAAGCGGCATTGACGGAAGCGCCGGAGGGAGCCGACGTACAAATTGCGTGTACAGTGTCCAAATGTCGCGCCAGAGGATTCCCATCGAGGCCCCATCCTGAATCAGGAGGTCCCACAAAATCACTAGGATGTGATCGTCGTCAGCCAACCTCAGCAGCTTTGCATCGAACAGTTTTTCGGAGACGGCTAACTCTTTCGGCATTTGCTCAATCATTTGCCGCGCCACAAGCTCCCTCCCATCCGCAGAAATCCCGCTGAAGTCCACGCTCTTCAGCTCGAACGAAACGCTCTCGTCAATGACCTGTATCTGTTGACCCTCAACAGCCCTTATTTTGGTGCGCAGCGACTCGTGCCGACGGACGATCTCCTTGAATGTCCTTTGCAGAGAATCGACATCGAGGGGACCGTTAAGGCGCAAGGGGATAGGCCATTGCATCCTGTGGCGCTTTTTCAGGACTAGCTCGTTCCAGAAATACCTCTGTGCGAAGGTCAATGGAACTATCTCGGAAGACTTCCGCTGTGCGGGTCGCGAAGCTGCGGAAGAGCCGGCCTGCAACTGATCAGCGAAGAATTGCGCCAGGCGCCGAACCGTGGGATATTGAAAGATCGTGACGGGCCCCTGAGTCGTCGCCAGCTTTTCCGCGATCCTCAATATCACTCGCGCCCCCAACAATGAATGACCGCCGAGCTCGAAAAAGTTGTCGTCGCGACCCACGGGCTCCACACGCAAGGCGTCCTCCCAAATCCTAGCCACGACCGCCTCCAGCGGGCCCTCCGGCTCCTCATAACGCCGAGTTGAATAGGAATGCAGATCGGGTACGGGTAGAGCGTGCCGATCGACCTTTCCATTCGCGGTCAACGGAAGCTCATCCACGACCACCAGGGCAGCAGGGACCATGTATGGCGGCAGACGATCTCTCAGCGATGCGCGTAACCGGGAAACCAACTGGACCTTCAGATGCTGCCGCTGAGCAGCCCGGGCACTCGAGGTCTCTTCACAAAGCACACCTGATGCCTCTGCGCCTTCTTCCAACAGAGCAAAGTCGGGAACCACATACCCCACCAGGCACCTTTCTCCCGCGACATCTTCACGTGCCATCACTAGCGCTTGCCTTACACCCCAATCGGAACGCAGTGCCTCCTCCACCTCCCCTAACTCGATGCGATATCCGCGGATTTTCACCTGAAAATCGTTTCTGCCCAAGAATTCGATGCTTCCATCCGCGCGCCATCGTGCAAGGTCGCCGGTTTTGTAGAGGTGTCCTCCAGAAATCGCCGCAAAAGAGTCTGGAATGAACCTCTCCTGATTCAATTCCGGGCGATTCAAGTATCCGACGGCGACTCCCTCTCCTCCTATATAGATCTCACCCGTCTCTCCTATGGAGACCGGTCGCCGCTCCTCGTCGAGGATATATATCTGTGTGTTCGAAATGGGACGCCCGATCGGAACAGTCACAGCATTTAAGTCCAGCGCCACTACAGGCCAACAGGTCGCGAATGTAGTCGTCTCAGTCGGACCATACATATGCAGCAGGTATCGCGGGGAGCCCCGCTCCAAGACTCGCCTTACAACATTCGGATCCGCGACTTCACCCCCAAAAAGGACATACCGAAGATTCCTAAATATTCCAGGAAACTCCAATGCATGCTGATTGAAAAGTGCAGTCGTCAGTAACAAAATGCTCACCGCATGTCGCTCGAGTTGCTCCGCAAGACTCTTTGGATTCAACACGCATGACTGAGAAAGCACTACGACACGGCAGCCGTTGAGCAAAGCACCCCAGATCTCGAATGTCGCGGCATCAAACGCAGGGTTACTGCAATGAGCGAAGGAATCGTCCGGCTGCAGCTGCACGTACCCGCAATTTATTACCAAGCGGATCACTCCGCGGTGCGCCACTATTACTCCCTTCGGAGCGCCGGTAGAGCCAGAGGTATACATGACATACGCTGGAGTTAAGCCACCTATACTGTGTTGACTGGTGCCTCCGGAAAAACAGCCTTCGAAGAGGCCACCGTTTACCCGTATGCAGTCACGAATCGACTCCGAATTGAGCAACACGTCGACTTCTTGCTCGTCAAGAGCTCTTCGGGCACCACAGTCATTGACCATAAAAGTCTGCCGCGTCAGAGGCAGTCCCGGATCGATAGGTACGTATATTGCCCCCGCCTTGAGGACGGCGAGCTGCGCAACGACCATATTGGCCGAACGCGGCAGGACAAGTGGTACACAGTCTCCCTGTCTCACACCCAGGTCAAAGAGATGCTGTGCCAGTCTTCCCGCTTTCCGACCCAACTGCGCGTAGCTGAGCGTCTCACGCTCATCGATCAGCGCGATAGCGTCCGGCGTGCGGCGTGCCTGTTCATCAAAGAGCTCATGAATAAGTCCATCTCCCGGGTAAGGCATTACGGTTCTATTGAACTCGTACAATACCCGGTGACGCTCTTCGAGAAATTCCGGACTCAGCTCGCCCAGGGCCTGTGCACTCGTGACGTCATTGCTTGGGTTCAGCATTCGAGTTCCTTTCCGTGAATGTGGAATACGAGTCAACTCTCGCGCAAGCAGCCGCAATCGTTCTTATTAGTGCCGCATTGGTCATAGGTTGCCACCCATGCCCCTTCATTGGTCGCCCGTAAACGACAATCTCCCCGCCGTGCGAGGGATCTGACTTTTGAAGGAATTCATCAAAAAGGTAAACGCCCAAATTCAGATAGAAATTGTCCATTTCGCCACAATAGATGTGCAGCTTACCAGCCAGCCTCGGCCCGAGCTTTCCCCAATTCTCTCTGGCGTACTGACATAGGTCGTATCCTCGATCGCGCATGTACTCGGCTACACACCGATCTATTTCCCCAGACTGCCTATCCCACAGTGGCCGTGGATATCCGTCCTCCCCGACAGGACCGTAAACCACCTCCCAATTCTCCAAAAATGCACCCGACCTTCCCCGGGTGCCGAGAATCGTCTCGAGCCGACTCAGACCTCGCACGGTAAACAGTGGTTGGCCGTCGTCAGATTGCACAAAGAAACGCTGCGGCCGCGACCAGTCCTGCCGGAACCATTTTGGAACGCCTTGGCTGGAGTCAAACGCAAAGGCATTGTCGTCTTCGTAAATGTTAATGGGGCCGTATCGCCTGAAGTCTATCGGATCAGGACAAAATGCCCAGGCACCACCAAAGAAGTCGGGGTGCTGTAGCTGCAGCGCCAGCGACACCCATCCTCCCGTTGAGGCGCCCGTCAACATTCGTGAGCGCGGTTGCCGAATGACACGAAAGCGTGCTTCGATGTACGGAATGAGTTCCGTCATAATTGCATCGCCGTACGGCCCATTATTGGCTGAGTTGACGGCATACGAACTATCGTAGTATGGAGTTGGATGTAGAAGACTTACCGCGATTACACGCGGGAACCCGTCCGAAATCCATGACTGGTAGAACTCATAGCCAGTCTCTGCTCCGCACCTCTCGCGCCAGGCGCGATCGTCCTCACTTTCCAGTAGCTCGTCCGTGCTGAAGTCAAATGGGGCGTTGAGACTGAAGTGACCATGTGTATAGACTATCGGATAGTGCGCATCGGGCTGCCGACTATAGCCTCGCGGCAGTAGAACGACAGCTCCGAGATAGATCGGCCTCCCCCAGAATTGCGTCAGGATCTCGCTCTGTATCTTGACGTGCTTGACCCACTCCGTGTCAGCCGGGATTGCCACCGGCGGGATGGTCTCAGTCAGCTCTAAGGTGACTTTGTCACTTCGCAATCCATCGAGATATACCTGACTGACTTTACTGTAGAGGTTTCCAGGCGACAGAGCGGCGCGCTGCCCCTCCCACTGGTCCAAGTGCGCCCAGATGACATGTCCATCAGATCGATGAAACTCCGTGTAAACATTCAAAATTGCTTGAGCGTAGTAGAAGCCGGCTGGAATCTCGGCGATGGTCTCTATTGGGTATCCGGTAGCCTCGTTATCGATTACCGCTACTTCACCGGGCAACAGACCGTGCACGTCGAGCCCAAACAATGGAGGAGACGTCAGAGAATTGACCTGCAGGCGCACTTCAGGGTCGTTATGACGGCTTAGAATCAGCAGCATTCGGCCAGTAACGGGAAGGCGGCGGACAGTCTCCGGGAAGGAGATCTCAAACAGGGGAGCCGACTCAGCATCCTGGATGCGCCCCTGGCCCGACTTACGTTTCAGCATGTACTTCTCTTGTAGTGATTTGAGACATCACTTAACTTGCGTCCAACTATGTTATTACTAATCGCTTCAGGCAACGACTTTCCCATTCCAATATCCCGTGGATCTACTCTTTATGCTATTACCCGAGAAACGAGCAGCAGGAGCACCTCGGAGGGCACTCCCGAAGGCGCTTCTTTGCACTGTGTGGCTTGTGACTCTAACGCTACCGGCTGGCTGCCTCAGTAATCGTGTTACTGAAGAGAACAGGCTTGCCGGTCTTGGCAAGCTCGAGAAACTGTGTATACCCACACACCTTGGAGTTTTCGGAGATGTAACTACAGTTACGACATATAATGATGGAATCGTGTTCCGGCAGGGCCTCGGTGCATGGGCGAAGGCGCAGGTAGAGCTAAAAGGCGCACATTCGGTAGCGCGCTTGAAAAGCGGTAAATGGCTCATCGCTGATACCGAGAACAATCGAGTGATTCAACTTGACGATTTATCCGGCAAAGGCGCGCTGGTTGCTCGGTCCGAGCTTGCAGGGTTCTCGTTAAGTCGCCCACATGATGAGATCATCGATCCAAACACCGGAGAGGCCTACGTCATCGATGGAAACCGCAGACTTTTCCGATTCAGCGATCTCACAGGTCAGATCGAGGTCTGGACATTCACTCCTGAGGAGATGGGCTATGCTCGGGCGCTCTCCTGGTTCGATGGCCATCTTCATGTCATGAATTCCAGCCGTGGTGAAGTCTTTCGTATCGATAACTATCTCGAGCATCGCTATACCGTGTTTCGCAGCCCGCGACCCAGAAACATTCGAGCTACACCATTTTCGAGTTATGACGATTTTATCGGTGGCGCATTGGATACGACGGGCCTCGTGTTGAACGACGTCGAAAAATCGGGAGACTGGTACTACGCGACCAACTTCTTCGCGCCAACGTACGCCTTCGGGGGAGATACTCGACCCGCCAGACTGATCCGTTGGCGAACCTGGTCTGAGTTCGAGCGAGGAGACTGGGAGGATCTCAGCCGACTGCTACCCGAAGCTCGAATTCCACTGGTTCCATACTTCATTACTGTGCACAAAAGAATGTTATATACGGCAGTCTTCAATGATGACGAGTCATGTGAGCGCGATCAGGTAGTACGCATTGCCCTTGATGCTATAGGCCCGGATCGAGGCAGGCCGCACGCGCTGAATTCAGTAGCGCCTGGTCTCTCATTAGGCAGCTCTGCCAGATGAACTCCAGGATCCCGCACTATCTGCTCAGCGATCTGACGAAAGCTTCTCATAAGCCGCTGAATGTAATCCTCAGTATAGAGATCTGCCCGGTAGTATCCGCGCCCAACAATCCCCTCAGGCGCGTTGGTGAAATGCCAAAGCATGTCCCGCTCCATCTCGAAGCTCTCCGGCATTCCGTCCTCCTTCAGTAAGCTTCGCTCTCTAAACGCCTTAACTGAAAGTGCGGGAATAGGATCAGCGCCGTCAACCGAGGACGGGATTCCGTTAAGCTCGTCGTGATGCCAAGGCACCCACTGAATAGTCGAGCTCCGTTGCAACCCGGTCACCTCGTTACAGTGGATTCCAAAATCGAAATTCTCGCAGGCTGACAGGAATTCGCGATCAACCCGCTCCAGTACATCGAGAAATGTGTCGCCTCGCGTCAGGGTTATTCTTAACAGCAAGGTAGTTGCGAATAGCCCAATTACGTCGAACTGACTGTCGCGGTCTCGACCGGAGAACCCGAAAGGCAGCACGAAGTCATCTTGACCACACCATCGAGCCATCGTGACAGCGAACAGGGTGGCCACCACAATGCTAGATGTTGTACGTTCAGAGCGCGCCAACTCTTGAAGGGCGGCGCTTACTGTCTCACCGAATGAGATCTGCATCTGAGCGGTGCTATACGGGGTAATGTCAGGCATGCACACCCCGCACGGCATTCGCAGGATGTCAGCGCCTGAAAGTCGAGCAGACCAATGAGCCTCCCGTCTTTCCCGAAGCTGGGACACGTCACATTTTTGCCAAGTTGCGTAATCAGGATACTGTCTGGTGGCCACGTGCGGCAGTAGTTGTCGGCCGTGGAGCATCTCTCTATATGTTTCCCACAGCTCGCGAAAAAACGTCACAATTCCCGCGCCGTCGACCATAATGTGATGGATGGCCACAGCAAGAACGTGCTCGCTTTCGGCGAGCTGCAACAACCAAAAGTTGGATAAAGGTCCGGTTGCGAGATCGACACGCTGACAAAATAAGCTGTCGAGGTAGCATTTCGCCTTGAGCTCCGCGCTACCACTGGTGTCGGCAAGTAGATTCACGATGTCTAACCGTAGCTCGGTCGGCTCGTCTATTTCTTGATATAGAGCGCCGTCTATCGCAACGATTCTCGTGCGCAGGGACTCGTGCCGCCATAATAGTAATTCCAAGCTCCGACGTAGAGCGGCATAATCCAGTGTGCCAGTTAGGCGCAACTCGGCAGTGACCCAGAAACTCCAGTCCTGATGCCTTTTGCCGAAAGCTAGGAAGCTCTCCTGCTGGAGCGTAATGGGCACTCGCCGCGAGGAGCCCGCTCTCAGCGTCCCGCAAGGTGTCTCCACTTTGACAGGGTACGCCGACTCAGCAGTTGGACTTGACCTGTGGGACTGTTGCTTACCTATCGTCTCGGCCAGCGTCCGAATCGAGGAATACTTCAAAATCATCGTGAAGGACACGCTGACGTTTGTCCTGTCGCTGGCCATCGAGGCAAGTCTCATACCCGTCAGAGAGTTACCTCCTGACTCAAAGAAGTTATCATCGATTCCAGGCTGATCGATGTGCAGAACGTCTTTCCATAGCGCGACAAGCATCGCCTCGATCGTTGTACGAGCGGGAGCGTACGGCTGCGACGAGTGACTACTGCACTCCGGTGCCGGCAATGCGCGGCGGTCCACCTTGCCGTTTGCTGTGAGAGGAAACTCCTGCAGGAGCGAGATTGACGCCGGCAGCATATACGGCGGTAGCCTGCCGGTAAGGTATCCTCGCAAGCGCGACGCAAGGTCGCGACGCAGGCTCACTCCGAGTGGCGCATTCCAGGTCAGCCCTTCGAATTGCTGCGAGTCGGCAACCACATACCCTATCAGACTCTTCATCCCCGACTCATCCTTGCGAGCCACCACTACGGCCTGTCGAACTTCCGGATGACTTTTCAGAGCCGCCTCTACTTCGCCAGGCTCAACACGAAAGCCGCGGATCTTCACTTGTGAGTCATTCCGACCCAGATACTCAATGTTTTCGTCCGTTCGCCAACACCCCAGGTCGCCAGTCCTGTACAAACGCGCCCCAGGGATATCGGAGAATCTGTCGGGAACAAAGCGCTCAGCGGTCATTCGTGGCTGATTCAGGTACCCACGGGCCACACCTGTTCCGCCGATATAAAGCTCCCCTGTCGCTCCGACCTCTACTGGGACTCCATCCTCGTCAAGGATATATATGCTGGTGTCGGAAATCGGTCGACCAATGGGGACTGTCGTAGCGCCTACTTCCATTGACCTGATCAAAAATGTACTCGCAAACGTCGTAGTCTCGGTAGGACCGTATCCGTTGAGTAGGCGCCGCGGTACCAACTGCTTTTGGAGGGCACGCGCCACGTAGTAGGGATTCAACGCATCGCCACCAATGAGAAGGTGATCGAGTCCACTGAAGGCGGACTCCATCGCGTCAACGTACTCGTTAAATAGGCCGACCGTCAGCCACATGCCAGTCACTCTATGAGCCACCAGCGTTCGGTTGAATTCGGCGGGGCTCAACACTACGCAAGGAGGCACTATCAAAACGCGGCCCCCATTAAGTAGTGGAGCCCATATCTCCCAGGTGACAGCATCGAACGACGGGCTCGCGCTGTGAGCGACGCAATCATTCGGCCCAATGCGCGCGTATGACGTATTTATCACCAGACGCAGAACGCTGCGATGCTCTATCATCACCCCCTTGGGCACCCCCGAGGAACCGGAGGTGTAGACTACGTACGCGAGGTGACGCGGGGTAAGGTATGGCAGCGTCGGGTTTCGCGTCGGTTGCTTTAGCTCCTTATCCAAAAGGATTATCGGTCCTTTGAAGCTGGACAGCTTGTTGACCAAACTTGTGATTGTCAGCACGGCCCTTGGCGCACTGTCCATCAGCATGAAGCCCAGACGGTCGCCTGGATAGCCCGGGTCCAGTGGAACGTAGGCCCCCCCAGCTTTCAGCACTCCCAATAGCGCCACGATGGTTTCCAAGCTCCGCGCCGCGTATACAGCCACTCTGTCGTCCGGCTCGATCCCGCACGTGAGCAAGGCATGAGCTAGTTGGTTTGCGCTCTGGTTGAGCTGCGTATACGTCAGAGACTGACTATCTGTACAAACCGCGACGGAATTCGGCGTAAGCTCAGCCTGTCTTTCGAACTCCTGGTGAATGAGCCCGTTGGAAACGCTCGTCGCGCTCCGATCATTGATATTGTAGCCCGCACTGCTGCGGTACTGAGGATCCTCAATTTTTCCCAGGCTCGCCGGTGTGATAGCGATGTTGTGTGTCGACCAATCCATCGAGGTCACGCCCCCAATACCTTTAAATAGCGGAGGTCAGAAGCTTCCCAGCGATTGGGCATCGTGCACCGCAGTTGCTGCGCGTCGAACAAACTCGATCGCGCTGTTCTCTCTTTTCAAGTTGGGAAAGCCAGGCTCAGCGGACAACATGTACGTCCACCAGACAAGCGCGGACATCAATTGTTGTCGGTAGTGTGTCCACGCCTCAGCTACGCTCACGGCGGGCCCACCGGCGGCATGGAGACGATCTACGTAGAAGCGCAGGAGCTCCGGCTCCCAAGCGCGGCGCTCGTCAACGGGAAGGGCCGTACACATAGCGAGCGCGATATCTCGTCCCCAATGACCTCGGGAAGCAGTCTCCCAGTCAGCCAGCCCGACGGCGCCGAGCTTTGTGAAATACCAATTCTTCAGATGGACATCACCGTGAATGAGTGTCTGCGGCAAGTAGGAGTGGCGCTCTACGGAGGCGATGGCGGCAGGCCATATGCTCGCGAATTGCCGGTACAGGGCAGTCGGTATGACCTCCTCGGCAGCGAGAAATCCCCTATTCGCGCCATCCTTGAGGTCGAGTATCCCCATCCTGCTAAAGAACTCGGGCCAACTCTGCAGTAACTTCAGGCTCGATTTTAGTCGTGCGTTCTCATGACAGCTACCGTGAACTCGCGCCAATAACGCGAGTTGTCCCTCCACGTGCTCGCGAGTCATCTTTGTTGTATGGCCACAAAACTCAGTCACTTGCTCGCGCAGATCTGCAAGCACAAGCAGCGCACTGAAAGACAGGGGGTCGAACTGAGCAAATACAGCCTGCGGGGCCTCGATATCCAGTAACGGTCTAAAGCTGTTGTAGAAGATCGACTCCGCTCTAGAGGTGCCGAGGAAGGCAAGTAGCGCCCTAGTAGTTAGATTGTGTGTCGCCTTGCAAAAAATCGAGCGAGGCAGTCCCTGCTCGCTGCCGGCCGAATTGTACTCGAGGTAAATACGGCAACGGTTCCACGGACCGGCGTCTGAGAAGCCGGTATCGGGAATATCAAGCTGAAAGCTGACTACGGCCGCCCCGGGATGATCAGAACAGACAATGGAGGTCAACCATTCGGAAGTCATCGACTCGTACGACTTCGGAAGCTCCGGCGCAGTTGTAAGCGGCCGTGTCATCACCTAAGGGCGACTCAATTTCCCGTCAATGTCTGACGCGATAGGACACTGTCCATACGTGCTCCGGCTGATGCTCGGCATACGCAACGTCGTCCGCCATGTCGGTCAATAGCTCGGCGATCTCCGCTTTACTCGGAAAGTTCTTTATTGTCTCAAATCGCCGGCCGTCTAAAAGAATGCGCTCCTCAAAGGTATCGCCGTGCTCATCGACTCGTCTCTTCGCCCAGTCATCGTGATACACAAGGGAGTCGCCCATCAGCACTAGAGCGCCCGGCTCCAATCGACTGTGCAATGAAGCGAGGAAAGGCTTTAGGCGCTTCTTCGGGACATGTGACAACCAAAAGTGGGCGAACGCAGCTGAGTACTTTCCCGAAATTCCTTCCAGCGAGTAAGCATCGGCAACTTGAAATCGCACATTGAAGCAGTGCTGCAACTTATTCCTGCTTCGCTCGATCAGTCCCGGATTGACGTCCGTGGCTACCACAGAGTGGGCGGCCCGTGCGAGCACCTCGGTCCAATACCCGGTACCGCACGCAATCTCAAGAACTGTATGCCCTGCAAACATCCTCTCGTACTTAGCTCTCAGCCCCGCAAATCTGGACTCAAAGGACTCCGTACCAATGCCGGAGCCCTCGTCGTACTCCGGTGCCCGCTCGGCATAGTACGCGGCTACGCTCTCTATATTCTCTTGCAACGATGGCATGGCTCATCCGTCCTTGGAGTGGCGCGAGTTATATTTCGGAATGGTTACATTACTGTATTGGTAATATGACGCAGCCCTTTACTCTGTCAAGCTACCCCCACGAGGGAAATCGCAACAGCTCAGTGTCAAAGCCCGAATAATGTAATCTCTGGCCACAGTGACTCAGGCTCAGAGAGTTCGATGGCCAACGCAGGATCGCTCGTGCTAGATCGCCCAGTTTCCAGTCGACCCGCGAACCGGTAAGTAAGATATTTTCCCGTTACGGTGAAGTCATACCAACCTCCCGTGGCTGCCAGGGTCCAGATGCGAGACTCCCGCTCTGCGGTATGCAGTGAAAGCGACCAGGGGCCGTCAGAGCGATAGGCATTTGCTCTAACCATGAAATCAGACGCATCCGGATTTGCGGCAGACCTCCGTGTGAGAATCAGCTCAATTGCGGCAGACGCGGCATCGTGCTTCAGAAGAACCGTTGGCACCCCTCGAAGGACGGAAGACTCCGACAAGTCGATACGTATCTCTCGCAAAAAACCGTTCGGCCCGTAGACCCACAGATCATATTTACTGCGGTCGACGGTATCGGCCAGCCACTCGTCGTCAATTTCACGCCGCGCCTCCACTGTATAGCGGCGAGGAATGCGCTCGAGATGGAGCTTGTCGTAGACATGAAAGACTGCGCCCTGCAAGCCGCTGTTCACGAATGTCAACTTCAGCTTGCGATCCGGCTGAATGCGAATGTCAACATTCAGAAGATAAGGCAATGGCCTCGATGGTCGGACCCCGTCCTCCTGAAAGGGAGACCCCGCGGCAGTGGGAACTGTCGGCTTGCTCAGCTCGTCGTCTTTGGCGATGACGGTTTCCGAGTCCGACACATAAGGCAACGCAGGAAATATCGCTTCATAGTGTTGTGAAAAATCGAATGCGGAAGTCAGGTCGCCGCAAACGGCTCGATGCCAAGAACTTATGCCGGGGATGACGATGCCAAAGCGAGCCTCCAGGAATCGTCCCACCGAGGTGTGATCAAATACCTGAGAGTTCACCCCCGTTACCTTGTTCGTGACCCCAGGTAATCTGGGGTTGGCCAGCCAAGCCCGGCATGACTCGTGCCCCCAGTCGCCCATGATCCGGGGGGTGTTGTCACCGGGCCTGGCGGGCAACTGATAATCGCTGATAGGGGCTGGACCCGGTTTCTTCCGAGGTCGCCTGTAACGTGGATGCCGAGATCAGTTGCCATGGTTTTGCTGGCCTACCGTTGTCAGTCTTCCGGAGATGGTATGAGTGATATTGAGCAGCATGACAGCGTCCAGGTCTTCGTCGGTCTCGACGTAGGCAAGGAAGCGCATCATGGCGTTGCACTGGATCGCAAGGGAAAACGTCTTCTGGACAGCGCCTTGCCCAACGACGAAACGAAATTGAGAGCGCTGATCCGCAAGCTCAAAGAGCACGGTCCGATTCTGCTGGTTGTCGATCAACCGGCCACAATCGGCGCGCTCCCGGTCGCGGTAGCGCGCGACGAGGGTGTATTGGTGGCATATTTGCCGGGGCTTGCGATGCGGCGCATTGCCGACTTGCATGCGGGTGAAGCCAAAACCGACGCCCGCGACGCTTACATCATCGCTGAGGCCGCCCGTAGCCTGCCGCACACGCTTCGCTCGCTGAAGTTGGCCGACAGCCAGGTCGCAGAGCTCACGATGTTGTGCGGCTTTGATGAAGATCTGGCCGGCCAAATCACGCAAGTCAGCAACCGTATCCGTGGTTTGCTGACGCAGATCCATCCGGCCCTTGAGCGCGTGATCGGCCCACACCTGGATCACCCAGCCATGCTCGATCTGCTCGAGCGCTATCCTTCGCCCGCACAACTGGCGGCTCTGACTCAGAAACAGTTGGCTAATCGACTCGTCAAACTCGCTCCGCGCATGGGGAAGACCCGGGCCACGCAGATCCTCCAGGCGCTGTCTGAGCAGACTGTCGTGGTCCTGGGGACTCAGGCTGCCAGCATCGTCCTGCCGCGCCTGGCTCAGCAGTTGGCAGCTCTGCGCATCCAACGCGACGAGGTGGCGAAGGAAGTTGAGCGCCTGGTGCTTGCTCACCCTCTTCACAAGGTCCTGACCAGCATGCCGGGAGTCGGGGTCAGGACCGCGGCCAGACTCCTGATCGACGTGGCAAGTCGCGCCTTCGCCTCTGCGGGCCATCTGGCCGCCTACGCAGGACTGGCGCCCGTCACGCGACGCTCCGGCTCCTCCATCCGCGGTGAGTTGCCTTCTCGACGTGGCAATAAACAGCTCAAGCGGGCGATGTTCCTGTCGGCCTTCGCGGCTCTGCGCGATCCGATCTCCAGGGCCTATTACGCCCGCAAGATCAGTCAGGGGAAGCGTCACAACCAGGCCCTCATCGCCCTCGCACGGCGCCGCTGTGACGTCCTATTCGCCATGCTGCGTGATGGCACCTTGTACTGCCCTCCGTCGCACACAAAACCGTTGACAACCACATAGGGGCACCCCCCCTCTGCTCCAGGGCGAAATGACGTACATCGGTACGCGAGGGCCCAGTCCCCACGGCCGCACTGTTCCGGTCGCCGGATCCTCAGGATGGAGATGTCTTCTCTCCGGATCCGAGTAGTACTCCCCTTTTAGATCGAGGGTCGATTTGCCCGCCAAAGTTTCGTCGGGATTATATGACGGTACCGCGGGTGGTGGGATGTGATCAAACAGCTCATCGTTCTCGTCGAACGCCAGAAGTAACACTGTCCGGCCCCACACCGACGGATTCGAGGTTAACGCGTTCAGAACGCGCGAAGTAAACTCCGCACCTTGCACAGGACTCGAGGGCAAGGGATGCTCGGACCACTTCATTGGCGGAAGCACCCACGAACCTTGCGGAAGCGCTCCAGCCTTAACGTCAGCGCGCAACTGCGCCAATGACCTGTGTGTCATTCCCCTCTCATAGAGCGGCGATCCGGGCTGCGCTGTTCGAAAGCTATTGAAGGCGAGGCCACCGTGCATGGCGCCCGTCCAGTTGTCGTTGGGATTCTGATAGATGCGCCACTGGATCCCGGCCTGTTCGAGGACGTCTGGTAAGGTTGGCCACTCGAAGGATGAGCCGCTATACTTATAATCCGGGAGTCGGAAGCGCCCCTTCGATCCAGCAACGCAAATTGTCAGGCTCAGAATTGGCGTCAGTGCGGTTTCTGCCTTGTGCTCGCACCCGCGGATCGGCGTTGGAGCCGGACCAGAGGACAATCCGGTTCGGGTCGGTGCCTGATGTCACCGAACAATGATAGGCATCGCAAAGAGTAAATGCTTCAGCTAAAGCGAACTGGAAGGGGATGTCAGCTCTGCGATAGTAGCCCATCGAGTAGGGAGTCTTAAACTTCGGCCAGAATCCAAATCGTCCTTGATTCCAGGCCGATTGCGTATCGCCGAATCCATGTGGCGTGTCAGGTACCCGTAGCGCACTGGTGGTCTGAGAATCGAAGTGGAACGGCAGGATCTCTTTCACCCCGTCCGACTGACACCATACATCCTTATCATCTGGCAGCGGAACCGGAAAGCGATCGCGAAAACCGCGTACCCCGCGCAGGGTTCCAAAATAATGGTCGAAGGAGCGGTTCTCCATCATCAGAATCACTACGTGCTCAACATCTCGAATGGTGCCGGTTCTATGCGAAGGGGCAATCGATAGGGCTTTGCGAATGCTCGGTGGGAGCAATCCCATTCCGGCTGAGCCACCAAGGAATTGGGATGCCATGCGGAGAAAGTTTCGGCGATCTTCCTGTGCCATTTTCTTTACTACAACGGGTTTTTATCTGAACAGGCGATACACCGACGTGCGACTACCTTAAATTGGCGTTGGTTACATCGCGCCAGGTTTTTTTGGGGCGGGGAAAGCAAGGCGCCTTTTAATTAGTTATCCTGATTTTAAGCGGTTTCTGATTCCTTACCTTTATCGAAGCGCAGAAACTTAAGCGCGATGACTGCGGCAACGCAAGTCATAGCGGCACTAACGCCAAAGGCCAGGTGATAGCCGCTATTGAGCGCTGCTGGAAGACTCACCGTCTCGTCCAAGAGGCGGCGGGTGTGAGTAGCCGTCATGCTTGCCAGGATGGCAAGAGAAAGAGCCGCGCCCATCACCGTACAGCTCTTCAGGACACCGAAGGCGACACCATAATCCATGTCCCTTATACCTGCCAACGCGGCGAGTAGAAACGGCCCGCTTGCAACCCCACAGCCCAGACCCAGCAGAACCATGGGCGGCAGCACGTCGACCAAAAATGTACCGTTCACGGGTGCCCGGGAAAAGAGAGCTAGCCCTGCCGCTATGAGCAAAAGTCCTAGAACCAACGGCCACCTTATGCCATAGCGCTGTATGAGGCTCGCAGAGACTTTCAGAAGCAAGACAGCCAACAGCAAATTTGACGGCAAAAATGCCAGTCCGACCTGCAGTGGGCTGTATAGAAGCACGCGCTGCAGATAGAGCGTGCAGAGAAAGAACCAGGCGAGCTGGGCTGCCGTCCACAGCGCGCCGATCAAAACACCAGCGGAGAAATTACCAACTCGAAATAGGCCCACCGGAAGTACCGGCTCGCACGCTCGAGCCTCGAAAGCAAGAAACAGGAACAAGCAAGGGATGCCGATTCCCATGGGGAGCAGAACGCGCACAGAACGCCAACCGCTTTCCGCCAGACCTAGTATTGAAAATACTGCAAGCAGCAAAGCGGTCGTAATCGTAACCGCACCACCAATATCAAGACGCCTGGTACGACGACCATAACCCACTGTGCGAAATGCCGACCGGAATGCAAACACAAGCAGCCCGAGCGGGATGTTTACCAGGAATATCCAGCGCCAACTTATGTCAGTCGTTAGAATTCCACCCAAGACCAATCCGATACTGCTGCCGGCACCCGACACGCAGCCCAGGACACCTAGCGCGCGAGCCCGTTCCGATGTCACCCGGAACTGCCTCATTGCGAAGGGAACCGATACTGCGGATATCACTGCAGCAGCAATGCCCTGAACGACGCGGGCACTGACAAGCATAGTCGCACTCGAGGCGAGACCGCACCCCAGCGACGCCACACAAAATAGCCCGACGCCGAGCAGAAAAACCCGGCGGTAACCGTAATAGTCACCCAGGCGGCCCGATAGGGGTAAAAACCCACTGAACGGTACCATGTATCCGTTCACGACCCACACAAGAGAGCTCTCTGAAAATCCCAGGTCAGCACCGAGCATCGGCAGCGCTACGTTGACAATCGTCGAATCCAAGACAGTCATGAACAGACCAACGCATGCGAAGAATAGGACGTACCAGCGCGTGGGATCCGAGACCTCGTAAGATTGCGACGTCTGCACGTCCATGAGCACCTCTTTTCGGAATACCCACAATTCAGGTATGTCCCGTGGAAATGCGTTCCCCATTTCAGGGACTGTCCTATCTGTGAACGACAATCGTACTCGCCTGGCTGCCCTGAGGACCCGCGTGATCCTTGCACCTCGGATTGCCTTTCTTAGGTATTGCAAAACACCAGACTCAATTAGCGAAGACGGGGGCAACCTTATGGAAAACGGCACGTTCATCGGCACGCCGAGGCAGGAGCGACGGAACCAGCGAATCCCTGCCTATCTTCCAGAATCAGTTTTTCAACCCTCTCAGCAGACCCTTACACCTTATTCAGACCCGGGACTAAGGCATTGCACCGCGCGGGGCGTAGCCATTGAACTGGTGAACGATATCTATAACACCCAGCGTCGGAAGCCCGGTGTTGCCTCACTACAGCCAGGTGGGGTCTGATCGCTACTCCAAACGACACCGCCTTTTTTTTGACGGAAATTCACGTCGGATTTACGGCGGTCATTCGTCTTATATCGCCTTAATCGAGGCCAACTCGTGGTCTCAGCAATATGACGAGCACGTTACAGGTCAGTGTCGTGCGTGGCAGCCGAAGGACGGATGTAAAGAGCGGTAGTTCAGGTCCCCGAGACTGCCGCCAAACTAGGCCTCGGATGGCAAGACATGACGTGACGCGGACAACGTGCCAACAGTAGCGGTCCGCCATACCAGGATAGTGATGATGACAAAGAAGACACCCCTAATATTTCGGAAACGCTGCAGCGTACGCTCCTCTTGCCGCTTTTCTCTGGGAGTGCTCGCAGTTTCCTTTGCCTTTCAGTTTGGATCCCAGCTTGCTTACGCAGACGGAGCACTCGACAGACAGATCAGCCTTGACATTCCGGTCCATACGTCGCTTGAAGATGCCCTGATTGAGTGGGGCAGGAAGGCCGGTATGACCGTGATGGTTAACACGAGAACCGCTGCTGGATACACAAAGGCAACAGTTCACGGTACGTTGACCGCGCGAGAGGCGCTTTCTCTGCTGCTGCGGGACTCGGGATTGTCATACATGGATGACGGACAGAGAATCAAGGTGATCTCTGCGCAAGGATTCACGAGAACGAAGCTCGCTGATCTGCGACTGTCGATGGCGTTGGATGAAAGCTCGGACGCCGAAAAATCGAGGACGCTCGCACCCTACAGTGCGTCGGGGAGTGGCGACTCGTTGGGATCTGCGGATAATCGCGAGGCAATTGGCGAAGGAAGCGTCTCGGAAGTTGTTGTAACGGCGCAGAAGCGGGAAGAGCGCCTACAGGACGTACCGATCTCGATCTCGGTAATGCAGGGACCGGAACTCGACCATTCCAGCGAAGACATTACGAGCCTCCTGGATCGCGTTCCGGGCGTTGCTACCTTGGTCGGAATTCAAGGCGGCGCGACGCAGGTAATCGTGCGCGGCGTGATATCGGGCTACGCTCTGTTTTCCGGCTCAAGCCCCGTTGGCTATTATCTCGACTCGGTCCCATTCGGGACAGTTCGTAGCTCGATCGGGCCCGACTCCAATCCATACGATTTGGATCGCGTCGAGGTTCTGCGTGGACCGCAGGGCACACTTTACGGCGCAAGCTCACTGGACGGCGTCGTCCGAATATTGACCCACGATCCGAATCTGAACGATTTTGATTTGAAAGCACGCGTATCGGAATCGACTACAGACGGCGGCGGCGGGAACTATCGCGGCGACATGGCCATCAACATTCCCATCATAGAAGGGAAGCTTGCCGCGCGCGCTGTTGTAGGCAGGGAGGACCTCAGCGGCTGGATTGATAGCCCGGTCAAGGCTAACGTTAACGATGAGCAGCTGACTAACCTACGCCTCAAGATCAAGGCGCAGCCTGTCGATAGTCTAACTATCGGCTTATCGGCGTGGCGCTCGTCCGATGACAACGGTGCACCAGCAGTGGCCGACAACAACGAGCGAATCTCGTCTGTTGTGCCAGAACCGCTCCACACCGGTTACACCACTTATGGGGCTACTGTTGACTACGATGCACCGAGCTTCTCGCTGTCAAATAAGACAAGTTACCTGACCTACCAGAACACAGGAATTTGGGACTTTGGCTTCCTGGTAGGCTTTCCGTACACTCTCTATACATCCGTAAAATCGAGAGTGTTCGCCGAGGAATTCAACGCCACATCGAAGGCAGGAAGCGAGTGGCAGTGGTCTGTTGGGGCCTTCTATAGAGATGCCAGAGATGTAACGTTTCAAACGGATAATTTCGCCACTGGGGATACGCTGGGTACGAACTTCTCCGATTATTCGCACTCAGCGGCAATATTTGGAGAGATTGGCAAGCGCTTTCTTGATCAAAAATTGGGTTGGACACTCGGAATACGGCAATTTAACGACCGGAATGCGACTCAGGCAAATAGCCCCTTACCGGGAGTCGATGTTCCGCTGGGCCGGATGACCTCCACATTCAATTCGACGGCTCCGCGAGGTGTATTGTCGTGGTATCCAAGCGAGGATCTCACTGCATATGCTTCTTACTCTAGTGGCTTCCGTAGCGGGTTCAATCAAGACGAGCTCGTCGCCGCCGCAGCACCTACCATTCCGGCCGTGAAACCTGACAAGCTTTACAACTATGAGGTCGGTGCAAAGGGAAACCTGTTCGATCGAAAGCTCTCCTTCGATGTGTCGCTCTACTACATGGATTGGCATGACGTCCAACAAACGCTGTCGATTCCAAATCCCGCGACTGGTGGAATTACCGACTTACCAGCCCCAGTCAATGGCTCTAGTGCGAGCGGAGCCGGAGTAGACTTCGCCGTCTCCGCCCAACCATTCGATGCACTTCAGATCGGATTCACGGTGAGTTGGAACGACTTGAAGTGGAACCACGACGTCTACTCCGGCGGTCTCGTGGAATTCCACAAGGGCGACAGACTCGACTACTCTCCCGAGACGACCTTGGGCGCGTTCATGCAATACGGCTTTCAATTGGGAAGCAGTGGGTATTATGCGCACTTCAACGCATCGGCAAACTATACCTCGAAGCTACTTGTAAAGTATGCGCAAGGACCGGGATATATCGATGGCTTTGGAAACGCAATGGTGATCTCGAGAGCCAGCTTCGCCATCGACTCTCCCGACAAGCACTGGACTGTCTCTCTTTACGGGGATAACCTCAACAATGACCGCGGAACCCCCCTACCGGAGCCTCCAATAGCGGAATGGTCGGCGCGATTGAGACCGCGAACAGTCGGGATGCAGCTCGACTATCACCTGCGATAACGAAACAGGGTGGTTGTATTCTGGGCCGTCGGCGGATCACTCCGGCGGCCATTTTGCTCAAATAGGTCAAGGGCAGATCGCCAGGGAGTTATCCGTCTGTCATGAGATCCACACTGGTTGTGCTTTTGGTGACTCTATCCCTCGGAGTTGGGTTAGCAGAAGGGGGGGAGCCAAGATCCGCTACAATTCCTCAGATTGACCAGGGGAAGTCGCTATTCGAACGCAACTGCGCCGTCTGCCACGGAATCGGTGGCACTGGGGGACGAGGCCCGGCGCTGACTCGAAGCCGACTTTCTCGTGCACCCAACGATGCCTCCCTGATCGAGCTGATCAGAAATGGAATTCCTCCAGAAATGCCGCTGGGCAATTTCTTGGCGGACGATGACATAGTCGCTCTGGCCAGCTATGTCCGGTCGCTCGGTAAGTCAACTCCTGAAGACCTTCCAGGAAATGCGAGCCGGGGGGCTCACCTTTTCCTGCAATATGGCTGCAATTCCTGCCATATTTTCGCGGGCACAGGCACAGGATATGGTCCGGAGTTGACAGATCTGAGTGAGCGCCGGGGTACAGCCTATGTGCGGCGAGTCATCTTGAATCCCCGGCTGAGCTTGCCCGCGGACTTTTTGATGGTCTCGGTCCAGACCCGCGAAGGCGAAACGGTTCGGGGGATTCGAGTGAATGAGGATACGTTCTCGATTCAAATCAAAGATGCAAACGGAACCTTCCACAGCTATAACAAGTCGACGCTCATCGACCTGCAGAGGCTATCCGGCGAGACGCCGATGCCAAAGTTTGAAGGAATCCTGTCAGAAGACGACCTACGCGACTTGGTGGCATATTTAGGAACACCAAAATGACGCGTAAATTCACCTATATAGCCTTAACCCTGCTTTACTCCCTTGCAGCCGATGTTGCGACGTGCCAGGTATCGTTCAATCGGATCGTTGCCGCCGACCGAGATCCCGGAAATTGGCTGACCTATTCTCGAACCTACGACGGGCAGAGATACTCTCCGCTGGGCGAGATAAATCGGAAGAATGTCGCGAATCTGAGAGTTAAATGGATCTACCAATTCTCCGAACCAGCTAACCAAACGTCGCCGATAGCGGTAGACGGCATTCTTTACATTACGGGACCGAATTCCGCTGCCGCGCTCGACTCACGTACCGGCCGTACGCTTTGGAGTTGGAAGCGCCCGCTACCCCCCGACTATCGCAGCGTTGGCTTCGCGCATGTAAATCGCGGGCCGGCTATTCTGGACGACAAGCTCTTTGTAACGACACTCGACGGATTCTTGATTGCATTGGATCTTCGAAGTGGCGCCCAAAGGTGGGCAACCCAAGTCGTCGATTACAAACTAGGTTACAGCATAACGGTCGCCCCGCTCGCCATTGACGGAAAAGTGGTTACAGGAATCAGTGGAGGGGAAGCGGGAATTCGCGGTTTTCTGGATGCGTACGATGCCGAGACTGGTCATCGTGTTTGGAGATTCTGGACGATTCCCGGACCCGGGGACTTTGGGTTCAACACGTGGGCTGGAGAAAGCGCAAAGACAGGGGGCGGCCCTACGTGGGTCACGGGTGCATTCGATCCGGAACTCAAGACGGTCTATTGGGGAGTAGGGAATCCAAGTCCAGATTGGAACGGCGACCGCCGTCAGGGCGATAACCTATTCACTTGCTCGCTACTGGCGTTGGACAGCCAGACCGGCAAACTTCGCTGGCATTTTCAGTTCACCCCACACGATACGCACGACTGGGATGCCAGTCATGTCCCCATCCTATTCAATGCGCTTGTCTCCGGGCGGGAGCGAAAGCTCGTAGCAAATGCGAATCGGAATGGGTTTTACTATGTGCTCGACCGTGTAACGGGTCAGTTTCTCTCAGGAAGCTCCTATGTGAAGCAGACATGGGCTAAGGGGTTGGACTCTCGAGGGCGCCCGATCCTTCAACCTAACGTGGAGCCCACCTATGAGGGTGTACAAGTCTGGCCCAATGCCAACGGCGCGACCGTCTGGTTCAGCTCTTCCTATAATCCGCAAACACACTTCACTTATGTGCCAGTGCGAATAAAGGGTGCTACTTACTACAAGCGAGATATGGAATACAAGGCGGGCACTTTCTATCCCGGAGGCGGAGAGGACGAAATGCCCACAGCCGACTCATCGGGCGAAATCCGTGCCATGGACTCAGTCACAGGTGAGCTTAGGTGGCGCTTCCCGCTCCTGACACCTGCCACCGCGGGGGTAATGTCCACAGCGGGTGGCTTGGTCTTTTCCGGTGCTGCGGAAGGCAATTTCTACGCTTTGGACGCACTGACCGGCAGACCCTTGTGGAGCTTTCAGACGGGATCGATCATCGCAGCGAACCCGATCTCTTTTATGGTCGATGGGCACCAATATATCGCTATCAGCGCAGACCGCGTGTTGCTTGCCTTTTCACTCTAGGACAAGCAACCCTCTCACTCTAACGCACATTTGTCAGGCTCGTTCGCTCAAAGCTCATTGGGGCGGACATGTGGCTGCTATTCATGAGCCACTCCAAGTATGAGTGAGGGAAGCCCATGTCAATCGAACTCGCGTCTTGGAGCCGACTTAGATGCTCCTCTGCCAGAGAGACTTCCAGCGCACCCATATTATCCTGCAGTTGTCGCACAGTACGGGCTCCCATGATTACAGAGGTCACGCCTGCGTTTCGCAGCAGCCAAGCGAGTGAAATTTGTGATGCGGACCGACCTGCTTCTGCCGCGATACTTTTCACCACTTCGGATATTGCAAAGTTTCGCGCTGAAAGCGCTCCAGCCGTAACCAACATGTGGCGTCTCGAGCCCTCCGGCGGACCATCGCAAGCATTCGCATGCAGGTCCGCTGAGCTGTACTTTCCGGATAGCAACCCTCCAGCCAGGGGACCCCACGAGACGACACCCAAACCCATCGTACGCGCCATGGGAATCAGCTCGCGCTCCACGGTTCGCTCGACCAGGTTGTATTGAACCTGCAAGGCGATCAGCGGTGACCATCCTCGGAGGAACGCTATCGCCTGCATTCTGGAAACTTGCCAGGCAACGGTGTTCGATATACCGACATAGAGCACTTTGCCGGCCCTGACGAGGTCGTCCATCGCACGCAATATCTCCTCCACGGGCGTGCTCGCGTCCCACGCATGCAGATAAAGCAAATCAATATAGTCCGTCCTTAAGCGTTGCAGGCTAGTCTCGACAGAGCACACCATGCTCTTACGATGATTACCACCTGAATTCGGATCCCGAGAATTCCCTGGAAGGGTGTACTTCGTAGCAATAACCAAGCCGCTTCGCCTTCCGGCAGCGAATTTACCGATCAGCCTCTCCGAGGATCCATTGGTGTAATTGTTAGATGTGTCGATGAAATTGCCGCCACACTCAACATACGCCTCGAACATACGACGACATTCGTCCTCATCAGCCCCGCAGGCCCAATCCGCTCCGAATGTCATAGTCCCGAGCGCGAGCGGCGATACTCGCAAACCAGAGAATCCCATAAGTCGATAAGTACCGAGCCGAGGTTGTTGTAACATAGGTATCCGTAGACCGTGGTGCCCTTTACCCGTAAGATTTACCAGACAGCCTCCTCCTGCTGTCATCGTGCATCGCCGTCCGCCTCGACAATATTCCATCCAGGTACGCCCGGATCGAATCTGCCTCTGGGGCGCGCGCAGTTATCCCTCCGATCTCGAGTTCCTGATATGTTCTGGAGCAATCGAAGGTTATTCTGGCGAGTTCGGCTCTCTCCAGGTATTCATTGAAAGACCTCTCATTCATCGAGAATGCGAACTCAACAAGAGGAACTACTGACAGGGATCGGCCCGCTGCATGCATTGCCTTTATCTCGCAAATCCAGTCATAAAACGATAGCAGTTCGAGCCCGAGTCCGGCAATTCGGTTGTAGCTCTCAAACACCTCATCGCTTTTCTGCGACTCAGGCGACGACAGATGAAAAATCCCTTGCCCTTGCGGATGTTGGTTTGCAAGGAACACGATAGAGCGCGTGACATAGTCCACGGGAGTAGGAGGGGCCGGGAACCGATAATTCCTGATACCGTAACCGGATTCCAGACAGCTTTCCACCAGTCGGTACTCTCGCTGAAGCTCGTCGTACCGGCCCTGCCGAGAATCCGCCCATACCAGGCCCAGCCTGAATATATTGCACGGAATCCCCCGCTCACTCGCGTTCATCAGTATCTTTTCGCCTACCCACTTGCTCGCCGCGTAACCGTTAGAGGCTGGATGGCGCTCGTACTCAATCGGGCTATCCTCACTCACTACACGTGGCGCGCGCATCCCATGAGAGCTGAAGACACTCTGCGTAGAAATATAGTTGACCAGCTTGGGCCGACCGTGCGAAGCAATCCTCAGCAACTCTCTCACCCCGTCTACATTCTGAGGCTTCGCCATCATGTAGCTCTCTAGATGATTCATGCTCGTCGCGCAGTGATAGATGCTATCAATCTCACGACACAGAGTGTGATACACGGGCGCGCTGAGCCCCAATGCCGGCGCACCCATATCGCCACAAATCGCGACAACGCGACGGTCATACTCATCTTTCCATAGCCGCCACTTGACAAGGGTCGCTTTCAGCCGGGTCGCTGCCTGTTGCGTCGATTTTGCCCGTACCAGGCAGTAAATCTTCACGCCCGGATCGCGAAGCAACTGTGCCAGAAGGAATCGGCCTACAAAACCGGTGCATCCCGTCAATAACACGACTGCCGAAGTTGCGCCACGATGGTCCGACGCGGCGACAATATTCGCCTCAAGCGCGGACTCTTGCGCTAGATCCACCAAAGGCTCTTCCGCAGCCTCACTATATATGCGAGCGGCCATTGCAGTTAGCGTCGGGGCTCTATAAAGATCCTGAACATGCAGATCCGAATCGAAGCGGCGATTTATTTTTAGAAGGGCGCGCAGCGCCAGTATCGAGTGGCCGCCGAGGTCAAAGAAACTTTCCTGGCGGCCAACTCGCGGGATATTCAGAAGCTCTTGCCAGATCTCCGCGAGTCCCTCCTCTACTGCTCCCACGGGAGGCTGCCACTCATGACTGGCATACGCATCGTTTTCAGGTGCCGGGAGTGCCCGCCGATCAAGTTTCCCATTTGGCGTGAGCGGGAAACTCTCGACGACTACAAATGCGGTTGGGAGCATGTAGTCAGGTAGAACGCATTTCAGGTGCTCCCTGAGCATCCTGGCATCGGGAATCGCTCCTTGTCCACCGAGATCTTGCGGGATGACATAGGCCGCCAAGTGTCTGTCACCCGACACGCGCTGTCGTACAACGACTACGGCATCCTTCACATTCCGATGGCGAATCAGCTGCGCCTCAATTTCGCCCAGCTCGATACGGAAGCCGCGGATCTTGACCTGCTCATCATTTCGCCCCAAGTACTCGATGGCCCCTTCAGGCGACCACCGTCCCAGATCTCCTGTCTTATACAGCCGCGCCGTGGGGTCTTTGCCAAACCGGTCAGGGATAAAACGTTCCGCCGTCAGACTGCCCTGGCTCAGATAGCCACGAGCGACGCCCGCTCCCCCTACGTAAATCTCGCCGGTCACTCCAATCGGTACCGGTCGCCCATGTCGATCCAGCAGGTATGTGCGGAGGTCCGGGATGGCAATGCCCACCGGGCTGCCCTCAGAATCCGCCTCCTTCATCGTAATCGGCCGAAATGTTACGTGTACGGTCGTCTCAGTGATCCCGTACATGTTGACCAGCCGAGGGCACTCGACTCCATTCCTGTCGATCCAGGGTCGTAAACTCTGCAACTCCAGCGCTTCACCGCCAAATATCACCACTCTCAGCGAGTTATGGCTTGTAACGCACTTCTCCTGCACGTCCATCAGTTGCCTGAAGGCGCTCGGTGTTTGATTCAACACCGTCACTCCGGCGTTACATATAAGGTGGTAAAATTCAAGGGGGGAACGTGCGGTCATATACGGTACGATCACAACCTTTCCCCCATACAACAGCGCGCCCCAAAGCTCCCATACGGAAAAGTCAAATGCAATGGAGTGAAACAGAGTCCAAACGTCCCGATTGTTGAATCCGAACCACGCCTCGGTTCGCTTGAATAGACGGGTCACGTTTCGATGCTCGATCATGACCCCTTTCGGCTGTCCGGTGGACCCTGATGTATATATCACATAGGCAAGATTACTGGATTGGACCCCCAGAGATCTCGAGTCAAGATTCTCAGATTCCTCTAGCGCAAACTCGGCGTGCACAGCATCCAACACGATTACTTCGGCATTTGTGTCGACGAACCGATCTTGCAAGCCTTGCTGTGTCAGGAGCAGCTTCGGTGCACTGTGCTCCAGCAGGTATGCGATACGCTCAGTGGGGTAGTTGGGATCCACTGGCAGGTAGGCCGCGCCCGCTTTCAATATCGCCAGTAGCCCCACCACCATATCCAAACTGCGCTCCACACAAAGGGCGACCAGGTGGTCCGGACCCAAGCCCCGCTTGCGGAGGTATCGGGCAAGTTGATTGGCTCTGTGGTTAAGCCGACCGTAGGTGAGGCTCTCCCCACCACATGTTGCCGCCACAGCGGTCGGTGCGCGCGCCGCTTGTGCTTCGAATAACTCATGGATCAGAGTCGGGTCGGAACTCGACACGTGGACAGAATTGAACTCCTCGATTACCTTGCAGCATTCTTTCTCCGGAAGAATGGGGAGCGCCAGTGCAGGTGTTTCCGGAGCAGTGCGCAGAGCGCTCACCAGAGAGTCAAGTGCGGTCTGTACGTGGCTCAGCATCTGGTGGGGATCGATGCGGCGATCGGTCTCTATCTCCAGTACAAATCTGTCGCCGAAGTCATTCACGGACAGTACAGCGGGATAGTTCGTTCTACCATGAATTGCGAGCAGGCTGACAGCGTCAGACTTGGACCAGTGGCTCTCGACATGGAGAGCCACATGCCGATAGTTCAGTAGCGCTGTGAACAAGGGCATAGATCCGGTAATTCCGCTACAACGCTGGGCCATTGCGAGCGAAGCCTGCTCGTGACCGAGCAAGTCAGCTAACTGGCGATGCGTCTGTCGTATCAACTCTCTGGCGGTCATACCTTCCAGACGCAGCCTAAGCGGCAAGGTATTCACAAACATTCCAAGAACCTGCTGCGCTCCAGTGCGTCCCTGCAACCGACCGAGGAGCACGCTTCCAAACACAACGTCATCTCGACCGCTAGCGCACCCTACGACAAGGCTCCAGGCAGCGTGGAACAGCGTTGCCGCAGTTACGCCTAACCGCTTCGCTTCCACGCGTAGCGAAGTTCCCAACTCAGTGCCAAGGGTCTCCAGGCATGTCTCGATTTTACTGCCATCACCGTTTACTTCCGTCAAGCCGAAAACCGCAGTCGGCTCGACAACGTCACTAAGCCTGCTGCGAAAAAAACCTTCTGAATCGTCGTGACGTGATCGCGCAATGACTTCAGCGATATGGTTACGGTAAGGCACCGGGTCCGGAAGAGCGCTTCCTTCTCCATCGAGCAACGTGCCTATCTCCGAAAGCATGATCTCCAAAGACTGATTGTCACATATCACATGGTGTGTTCGTAGCAGTGCATACCATTTCGATTCCGACACACTGGGCACAATCTGGAGGTGCAGCAGCGGGGCTTGTCGCAAGTTTAGGGTAAATCGTTCGGGTCTCATCCACTCTTTCAGTTGCTCGAGCACGTCACGCTCGCTATCCAACTGAAGCGTGCTCGTCGGCAGTTTCACTTGACGACATACCACTTGAACCGGCTGCGGCAAACCCTCCCACATGAAGGCTGTCCGTAGGACGTCATGGCGCTCAACAAGCTTCCGCAGCGCCGCTATGAACTGCTCCAACTTTTCGTACGACACAAGTGAAAATAGAAGTGCTCTTGCATATGCATCGGTCTCATGCTGGTTCCGCAGCGACTGGAACAGGATTCCCTCCTGGAGCGGCGCCAGCGGATAGATGTCCTGAATGTTGGCAGCGCCTCCACTGACTCCCTGCACAATCCGCTTGATGCTCTCAGCGGTAAGAGAGATGAGAGGTAGCATTTGCGGCGTGATGGCTTCACATGAGGAGGGAATCAGGTTATCCGGCACCTCGGATAGCTCTACTGCCGACCGCGTCAGCACCCTAGCCAGATCAGCGAGCAATGGGTGCTCAAATACCTGCCGAATTTCGACGGAAATCCCCTTCTTGAGCAGGCGCTGCGCCATTTTTACGATCAGTAGCGAGTGCCCACCGAGCTCGAAGAAATTATCGTTCCGACTCACCTGTTTTAAGCGCAATAGGTCGCGCCAAATCGCCGCGAGCCCCTCTTCCGCCTCTCCTTCAGGCGCCTCATACTGGTGCCCGTTCTGGGACAAAGTCTCCGGAGCCGGAAGCGCCCGCCTGTTCACCTTTCCATTTGCAGTCAATGGCATCTTCTCCAAAAGGAGAATGGCATTGGGAACCATATAGTCCGGCAGAACGGTCTTCAAATAACCTCTTAGAATCTCCGCACGAGACTGTTCGATTAACCCGACAACGTCGCGGGTGGTTACATAGGCCACGAGGCGTTTCGTTTCCGGCTCATCTCCAACGGCAACTACGACCGATTCCTTCACCAGAGGATGGCGAGCGAGCTGCGCCTCGATTTCACCTATTTCTATCCTGAATCCTCGTATTTTTACTTGATGATCGTTGCGGCCCAGATAATCTATCGAGCCGTCCAGGCTCCACCGGCCTAAGTCACCGGTCCTATATAGCCTGGCTCCGCATTCAAGACTAAACGGATCTGCGACGAATCGCTCTGCGGTCAATTCCGGCCGACCCAAGTACCCGCGCCCTACTGCAGTTCCTCCAATATATAACTCCCCGGGAACTCCGAGTGGCGTCGGGCTTAGGAGGCCATCCA
>Ga0207695_10001021_pt1 | contig 49272 bp, 50 predicted proteins | sample KBSC54metaG_FD_184354 | JGI IMG/M metagenome (GOLD analysis project Ga0207695, IMG submission 184354) | Corn rhizosphere microbial communities from Kellogg Biological Station, Michigan, USA - KBS C5-4 metaG (SPAdes) (version 2) | ecosystem: Host-associated > Plants > Roots > Rhizosphere > Soil...
GTGCGGCTTACGTGCCGGTGTGGCGGAATGGTAGACGCGGTGGACTCAAAATCCACTGGCAGCGATGTCGTGTAGGTTCGAGTCCTATCACCGGTACCAGTAAGTTGTTTCAGGATGTCCGATAGAGTCCAAGAAACTAAGAAAAAGCCCGCAGATATGCGGGTTTTTTTATGCCTGATCGTTCCATGCTGTCCAGCTCCATCCACTGGAATCTCGCCCTTCGTGGGGGTGTATCTGGGGGTATGGAGGGTGATCTCCCCCCAGCCCGATCACCGGATACCCCCAGATCGCAATCACCGAGGTCGCTCTGCGTAAAGCGACGGCCCAAGAAAAGCCGTACAAGATTGCCTCCGGCAATGGCCTTTATCTACTCGTCAATCCGACCGGGTCGGAGCGTCAACGATTTTCTAGAAGTTGCCGAAAGGGCGTTGATGATTTGCCAAGTAAGGAAATACTGAGTGGCGGGCTTCCCGGAAACCGGGTCTGGCCAGTGGGGCTACTTTTGCACGCAACTCGGACAAGTGCTTCAAGAGCATCTGCGCCCGGTCGTAACGGCCAGGATTAGTCTGATGATCTTCCTCTGACTCAATTTGGAAGAACGAGGTTTGAGTCCAATTTTGAGGGTTGAAGCCATTTCCAATCCACTAATTTACGAAATGGCGATGGATCGCCATAAAATACGTGGCCTATTGACGAAATCAATAAGTATTTCAAGCTCTTTCCCATAATCATTGGGATTGAACGAATCATTTATCCCGCGCATAAGATACTCATTATTTATTATCTGGCAAACGGCTTCTATATCACTCTTAGGCAATGATCCTTCGATTGTTTTCGTCAAGAGATACATATCTTTAGGCTCTACTTTTTTCTCAAGATTTTTAAGTATCTCAATTTGACGCTCAGTGAAATATTTTTCATTCATTTTCCGACTCCAGCGCTACAGTTGCGCAACAGCGATCTCAGGGATGTGAGTTCCCGGTTTCGAGCGCAGACTATCTGCCGCAGCTACGACTATATCTTGCCAAGTCGCCGGCTGCGATATGCACTGCTCCGTCTGGACGAACCACGCTTGATTGTCAAAGCCGGGAATCATCGTGGATTGCGATGTCTGCGCCTTCGTCGTACCAGCAGTCAGTCAAGAAATCGGAGGAGATATAATCATCAAGCTCAGAAAACATCACCACGTCCTTTGGGCTGAGTTTGCCGGCTCATAAAAAGCCTACCATCGTTCCCACACCAGAGCATGCCTCGCCTGAATGCCTTAGCTTCTCTATCTCATCGCTTATATTGTTTTAGAACAAAATCACATCTTTCCTTCAGTGACGGCCACTTCTTCACCAACTTTGAAAAAGCCGCTTCCGCCTGATCTTTCGTGTCATAGGGAAGCACATCTTCCATAAGCATTGCAATTTCTGCAAGTTTAAAATCATCACCCTCTAGCCACTCACATCTAACATCATTCATATCCATTCCCTCATCCTTAATTATCCATCCCATCCGATCAAAGAGATTCGATATGGCCGAAGGACCTAATTTTTCAGCCTTATTCTCGACGATAAAATTCATTACATCGCGCATGCTCGTCATACAGCCACCCCTTAATAAATGGATTAATAGATAGTTGACATCGAATTGAATGAGCTTGGTGGCCTCCCATTTTTTGCTATTCAGCCTCGAATGCATTCAAATTCGGCACAGACCCTATCAGTTAACTGCCTCCTTTCCCTTCTCACCATGCCAATAAGGTAAAAGAAAGACAGGTAAGAGCGCTCGAACATAGGCTCGCTTCCTATTTTCGCATCACACATGATAAGGCCAACCATGTGCAGGCCTTTTTCCATATCAAGATTTTGGAGGGTCAAGCGGTGAAGTAATAGCCTGTGACGCTCATGGTCGTAAAATTTCCGTAGTCGGTATTGGCAAGATTTGTGGAAGTACCTGCTGCAAACTTCGCCAGTTCAATCGTCGTGGTACCCGCCAAGGCCCGTGCTTCAACATTCGTCACGCCAGCTGCGAGCTGGTCAACGCGAGAGCTGAATGCCGGAATCAATGCAGATGGCGAAGCCGCTGTTGCTACAGGCAAGCCCGTGATGGTCGCTTGCCCAGTAGATGTACCCTTCGCGCTCAACGAGAGGTAAATCTCGAAAAAAAGGATGTTGCCGATCTGGATGTAGCGGCCGACCTGATTACTGTAGGTCATTCCCACACTGGCGCCGCCGAACTTCAATGCGGGCGTGAATGCCTTTCCTGGAGTAGATAAGTCATCGAGAAGAACAGAAGTCTGTCGATTGAAGATGACCCCTGATCCCGAATACACGTTCTTGCCTATTTTAACGCCGTCACCCCAAAAGATATCCTTGACGGAAGAAATACCAAATCGGCAATTTTCCACCTCCCCGGCAACGGTGGACATCACGGCTGTGTTGAGAAAGACGCCGTAGTCCAGGGGGTCGCCAGAGTTCGTACCAAAAAATGTACAGCTGTCGAAACTCAGGCCAAGAGCATTAGTTGTATCGACATGTACATTGGCCTTCTGACTCCCTCCTGAACCTCCAGGGGCGATGCCTTGCGTGTTGTTTTCGCAATAGCAGTTGTGGAACTTCCACGCTTGGATGCCGGCACCGGTCCCCGTAATTCGAACGCCAGTGAGCTTGTTGGCCTCAATGTCGCACTGCTCAAAATTCCAATTGAACGTTGGAACAGCGTTTCCAACAGCAGACGAGAACAAAACTCCATGACCTGTCGCCGATGCGAATCGGCAAGATACGAAGTTCTGCATGCCGCAGTTATCGGTGGAGTTCACGTTCATCGCGTTAGAAAGAGAAAACGCGACGCGCACATCTTCCCAAAGATTCCAAATCGTCCGCCCCTCGATACTTACGCCATAGCGCATACTGAGAATGTAAATATTTTTGAACGTGAGGAAGTCACATCCATTTGAGAAAACTGAGCCCGTCACACGAATGCCATCAGCAAGTGCCCAGGCGCCGTGGTTTCGGTTATTGATTGCAAAGTCCTTGAAGCTGACATCCGTCACGGTGCGAAGTGCGTTGCTGATGGATACCACGGGGTTGTTGTCCACATTCCACAATGTGGTGGCCCAAGCGCCTTCGCCGATCACATTGATGTAAGGGTCAACAACTTCGAAACGTCCCAAGTAATTGCCACGCCCCAGCTTTATCGTCCCCCCACCGATGGACACCAGATAGGCATATGCCTGGCTAAAAGCTGCGGTGTTGTCTGTACCTGTATCGGTGGTCGGGTTGTAGTCCGCCACTGCGCCAAAGTCATTGACGTGAACAATGTCACGGAGCTTATCCATGGCTGTACGAACGACTGCGCCTGTTCCAAGCTGTTGAAAACCCACCAACTGCGCACCTTGTCCCGTTCCGACCGAACTTAAATCAATAGCGGATACGCTGGCATCCACATTGTCACGCGGCCCCCAAATCAGGGCATCCTGATCATCATGCAGGACATAGCGATAGCTCACGGGAAGCAGGTATATAACTGCCTCACCCCGTGAGTCTAGGACGATCGGATTTGCATTGGGCGTGGTAGCTGCTTTATCGGAGTATGTGGGGAGCGGCGTACTGGTGCCGCTGATGTAGGTATAAAGTCGATAGCCAGCAGCGGGGATGCCCGCGTTACTGAAGAACTGTTGCTTTGCGTTCGGAGAGAGCGTTGCCATGTATACCTCGGTGGAGCTGCGCTGACTGAAGTAGACCAGGGCGGTTCGCCCTTGGAGTGGACAGTCAGGTTAGCGGCAGGAAGTCTCACGGACTGATTCCGCACGCGCAAATTGCTCACCCGACAAGAGCGCGATAATGGGACGGAGGTAGTTCGGGAAAGACACTCGGAAAAGTTGTCTCAAATCACTGGGTGATAAGCGAACTACGGCCCAATCACTACTCCAGACCCCACACCTGATAGCACCCACGAATCGCATCCACAGACGGCAGACATATTTTCGGCAAGCTGACCTGACGATAGATATCCGCATATCGTCGCCGGTTCTTTGGAGTAGTCAAAGCGATGTAGTGGATCATGCTCCACTTGATGCTGTCACGTCCTCCTTCCAGCGCACCCGCCCTGCTGTCTTCAAACAGAGTCCGCCGCACATACCGAAACAGGCTGACAGGCGTGGATACGTCCAGCAGGATCAGTCCCGTAGCACGCGAGAATCGCTGCGGCATGTATACGGAGTAGTTCCCCTCCATGATCCACTGTTCACCGGCGATCGCCTCGTCGTGCAGGGCTCGGAACTCGTCGGCTGGGCGCGGTTGCCAGTCGGTGCCGGGGATGTGGTGGAGTTGGTCGAGGTGAACGACGTTCATGCCGCGCTTCCGTGCAATGGCCACGGCGAGTGTCGACTTGCCGCTGTTCGACGGCCCCAGAATACAAATGCGTGCACCCAGTTCTGACAGCTGCACGGTCGCCTCCTATGTCGATATCCTGTCGAAACTCTTTTGCACGCCATCAGGAAGAAAGCGGTCATCTTCAGTTTGACCGACCATCTCGCCGGACGACAATGTGCTTATGGAATTAGCCGCATTAGCGCACGCACTTCGAACCTCGCGTCAAGGACGAGGCAGCCAGGCCGCCTCGCCCGATTGGCTGGTTCGTTGCGCTTGCCGCCTACGCGCCTGTTTCCTCCACATCTTCACAGCGCAACGCATCGCCTTGCTCGTACACGATACTCAGCGCGGCGGACAAGCCTTCGACCGTGGCCTTGTGTTTCCACCAAGGGTTCTTCAACAAACCCCTGGAACGGGGATCGTGCGGATCACACTCGGCCACGCCGTGTGCGATTACGCGAACGATGGCTCGCGCTGCCAGGTTGACCTCGTCGATGGTCGAGGTTGGCTCATCGGTATCGGTGGGAGTGTAGGACTTTGCCCTGGAATGAAGCTTCGGGCGTGCGTGTGCCGTATCATCGGCCGTAGCCATGAACAACTCCTGTTTAGTTGATTGTGGTCAGCGGGTCGTATGGGTTGCAGCCCATGCGATCCGCGTTTCTTACCTGCTTTCACAGTGTCGCTTGCAGCCCGCCAAACAACAGAGTGCAAGCGACCGGCCGAACATCGCACATGATGCGGCCGATGTCTGTAGTAGTTGATCGAAAAGTACGCTGATCGACTGCGAGTTTTTTACAGGTTTTGCGTCAGGCTATTGCATAGTTGCTTGTGGCGTAGTGCAAGCCTGACGTTTCCGCTGAGGTTGATCGATGTCATCGAACGACATCGTCACTCAACCACTCCCTTCGCGATTACGCCGAATGCTGTCGACCATCGATTCGGCCTGCTGCGCCGCCATTTGTTTCATCATCGGCTCGGCGTATTTCTGCGGAAGCCATACCTCGTTGATGATCCGCATGCCGGGGTGATCTTTCATGCTTGTCCAGGCCGGCAGCAATACCGGGGCGAACCCGGACAGTTGCATGGCAACTGCCTTGCACTCCGGATAGGCCGCGCGCAGGTCGTCAGCAATGTTTTGTACGTTTTCCTCGTGCTGGCGCGCCAAGGCTAGCAGCGGTTGTAGCGCGGGAAGTGCACTCAGCTCTGACCAGGGCCGTTCGGAAAACAACAGTTGCGTCACCAGCTCTCCTAACCCGGCCCGCCGAACGCGTTCCATATAGGCGAACACCTCGATCAGCAAATAGCTATTGGTGAGGATGGCCCGGCACCGCTCCTGCGTCACATCGATCTGCTCGGCCGGCACCTGCCGTTCGACATACAGATTCACGAAGATAGTCTGTGAATGAATGCCCCAGAGCAGCCCGAGCGACACCGGGTTCATCTTTCGCGATGCATCGGCGGCATAGAGGATGTAATGCGATGCTTCGCCGTCGTTCTGTCGCAGCAAGGCCGCAGCCATCCGGGGCGTGTCGAACTTCTGCAACAAAACCTCCGACCTAGCGGCCGAAAGCCTGCGTAGGTTCTCCTTGGCGACATCCACATACGCTTGCGCAGCCTCTTGTACTGCGATGAACACGCCGCGAGCTTCTTCATCCTGTGCAGGCGTACTCATGCGTGCTTTGTCTCTGTAACAAGGTTGGCCACGACGTTCAAAGCCTTTCCTTTTTTCACGCTCGCCCCTGTTGGCTTATTGACCGTGTAACAATGTATTACAAGAGTTGCCGGCCGATACACAGGCCACTCGGGCATTGATCTTTTTGGAAACGTCATTTCTTGCGTCGCGCATAGCACACGGCTATCGCATCAATCCAAATTTTGGATTGGACGAATGGGCGGAATCTGGTGTTAATGCGCTTTCCCCTAGCCCAGGCGCACATCTATGCAAACGAAGTGGATCGGATCGGCAATCATGTTTCTTGGCCTGTGTGCCGGCGCTCATGCCAATGGCTCAGCGAAGCCGTCCGCTATCGAGCTTTCCGCCAAGGGCGTGCAGATCTATACCTGCAAGCAAGCCGATACCAGTACTGGTTGGGTGTTGAAGGCGCCGGACGCAACCTTGAGCGATGCGCAGGGCCACACTGTCGTACACCATTTTGCCGGGCCCACCTGGCAGTGGAACGATGGCAGTTCGGTGGTCGGCGAACCGGTCAGTGTGTCGCCTTCGCCACAGCCCAATGCGATCCCGTGGATCGTGCTGCATGCGAAGTCGCATGCGGGTAGCGGTGTGCTGGCGAATGTCGACTATGTCGTGCGCACGCGTACCGAGGGTGGTGTGGCGCCTGCGACGGGTTGCGATGCGTCGCATGTCGGCGCGGAAGTGCGGGTTCCGTATAAGGCGGCTTATTTGTTTTTTGGGCATTGATGCCGGTTCGAAAAACCTCTGTATTCATCGTCGCCCCGGCGGACGCCGGGGCCCAGAGTCTTCCGTACGTTGGAGGGTAAGGCACTGGGTCCCGGCGTTCGCCGGGACGACGGATAGGAAGGTTTTGATGCGCTGACGTCCCCGGCCTGGTAGAGGCCGCTGTAACCGAACTGCGTGTGAGCGCGAATACTCCTTGCACGGGACGCCCTGTCCCGCGATATCTCGATCATCGGGCAAGGAACATCGCCATGAATAAACGTATTGCCAACACCCTGTTTGGATTGGTCGGCCTGGCCTTCGCCGGCCATGTATTGGCCGATGAGGTGCCGTTCAACCAGCAGCAGTTCGATCAGGCGGTGGCCGCAGGCAAACCGACGGTGGTCTACCTGCATGCCGACTGGTGCCCGACCTGCCGCGCCCAGAAGCCCATTCTCGATCGCCTGACGCAAGAACCGCAGTTCAAGCCGGTGACGGTTTTCGTCGCCGACTTCGACAAAGAAGGCGCGCTGAAGAAATCCTTGCGCATTGCGCAGCAGTCGACCTTCGTGGTGTTCAAGCAAGGCCATGAAGTGGGCCGTTCTACGGGGCAAACCCAGGAAACGGCGATCCGCGCGACGCTGCAAGAAGCGCTGTAATGGATTTCAGTGCGGGCACCTATGTGCTGGGCTTTCTGGCCGGCGCAGCGTCGCTCTTGTCGCCCTGCGTATTGCCGATCTTGCCGATCCTGATCGCCTCTGCCTTGTCGCGAAACCGCCTGGGTATCGTCGCGTTGGCGGGCGGGCTGGCGTTGTCGTTTTCCGTGGTAGGCATTTTTATCGCGACCATCGGCGTGTCGATCGGCCTGGATTCGGAAACCTTTCGTCGCGTCGCTGCCGCCTTGATGGTGGCGTTCGGCCTGGTGATGGTGATCCCGCGATTACAGGAGTGGTTTGCGCGCATCACCTCAGGCGTGGGCTCGGGTGGCCAGAAGGCATTGGGCAACATCAAGGGTGAAGGTCCGTTGAGCCAGTTCCTGATCGGCTTGCTGCTCGGCCTGGTATGGAGCCCATGCGTTGGCCCTACCCTGGGCGCGGCATCCACACTGGCAGCTCAGGGGCGCGACCTCGGTCATGTCGCCTTGCTGATGGCAGTATTCGGGCTTGGCGCGGGGATGCCGCTACTGATCCTGGGCACGCTTTCCAACGCCACCATGATGCGCATGCGCGGCTCGCTGGCCAGTTGGGGCAAAGGGGTGAAAATCGCCATGGGCGTACTCTTCATCTTGTTCGGCGTATTGATACTGACCGGCCTGGATCGGCAGCTCGAAGCCTTTCTGGTGTCGATCAGCCCCGAATGGCTGACACGCTTTACGACGTCGCTCTGATCGGGCGACGTTTCTCTGCCGGGATCTTTCAACGATGGAAGGACGTACGCCGTGATTCGTTTCTACTACCACCCTACGCCCAACCCCGCCAAAGTCGCCCTGCTGCTCGAAGAGCTTGGGCTGGCCTATGAAGTCATCCCGGTCGACACCAGCAAGGGCGAACAGCACGATCCGGCGTTTCGCGCCATCAACCCCAACGGCAACCTACCGGCCATCATCGACACCGACGGTGTCGACGGCGAAGTGCGCGTGTTCGACTCGAATGCGATCCTGCTTTATCTCGGTGAAAAGGCCGGCCAGTTGATCGGCACGCCGGCCGATCGTGGCGAGTTGTTGTCGTGGTTGTTTTTCATCGCCAGCGGGCTGGGTCCGTTTTCCGGCCAGGCTGTGCATTTCCAGCACAGCGCACCGGACAAACCTGCTTACGCGGTCAACCGCTACCGCCGCGAAGCCGAGCGTCATTATCAGGTGCTCGACGACCACCTGCGCGATCGGCGCTATATCGTCGGCAATTCTTATTCAATCGTGGATATCGCCGGCTGGGGTTGGATCGATCGCGCACCACGCGTGTTGCCCGGCGACGGTGGCGCTCTGAGCGCGTACCCCCACATCAAGCGCTGGTTCGACGAGATCGATGCGCGTCCCGCTGCAGCGCGGGCACGCAGTGTCGCCAGCAGCCATCCATTCAAAAAAGATATGGACGACAATGCGCGCCGTGCGCTTTTTCCGTCCAACTACCCACCCTCCCTCGCTAAGGAATCGATGTCATGACGCGTTACGCACTCTCGGTCGAACTGAAAGCCAAGCCCGGCAAGGAAGAAGACGTTGCCGCTTTTCTCGCCAGCGCGCAGGCACTGGTGGACGCCGAACCGGCAACGGTCGCCTGGTTCGCGATACGCCTGGATCAGCACACTTTTGCGATTTTCGATGCCTTCGACGACGAAAGCGGGCGCGATGCGCATTTGAATGGCGCGGTTGCAGCGGCCTTGATGGCCAACGCCAGCGAATTGCTTTCTGAAGCACCCAACATCCGCAAGGCACAGGTTCTGGCCGACAAGCTGCCCTGATCGATCGCGCTACAAGCCGCCCATAAAAAAAGCGCTCTGAAAGCCAGAGCGCTATAAGTGGTGATCGGGGGAGATCACCGGGGGGCGCTTGCGGCTCTCCGATGAAGAATCATCCCGGTAAGACTCGCCGCAAGCGCATTAATTAGGCTCGCGATCCATAGAGGTTTCTGTAGGAGCTCCCCTACACAGCGTGTAGGCAGCCAGCGCGACCGCATAACGCGGACCTTACGCCTCGGCTTCCACCACATCGCGCCAGCTGCCATCGCTTTCCTGGATCCGTACCGGCGGATGCGTACGCCCATGGGCGCGCACCAGTCGCGAGCGCATCGCAATGGCAGCGGATACCGCTTCGGCGCGGCTGGAAAAGGTGCCCATGCGAGCGGCTTCGCCACGGACTACCCACGGGGTGTCGGCGGTGAAAGGCACAAATAGCCGTATTTTTTCCGGAACCATGGCGCCACCTCGAATACGACCGGAGGAGAGACGGCCAAGCCGAGCCACAGGGGTGGACGGGGAGGTCCTTGTGTTCGGGGCGATCTCGCGGAAACGCGACAGAGCCAGTCTGGCAGAAGCTTGTTACATAACGATAGTAACTCTGTTGCGCGTTTACGCCCGGTTAAAGCTGACTCGACCGTTCAAAGCTCACGTACCACGCGGAAACCCACACGCCCGCTACGTACCGAGGCATCCGCCCCTTGCCGATAGGCCGAGCGCACCTGATCGGGCGAACTGCCCCAGGACCCACCACGGATGACACGCGTGCTGCAGCCCGGGTTGAGCCAGGCATTGCCGTCGCGCGGGGCACGGATGTAGTTGTCGTGCCAGCAGTCCTGCACCCACTCGGACACGTTGCCGTTGATGTCGTAGAGGCCAAACGGGTTGGCCGCGAAGCTCATCACAGGTGCCGGGCCCCAGAAGCCGTCCCGGTAACCGGCGAACGCGTTGCTCCAGCGGCGGCCGTTGCCGGAGCGATCATTGCCACCGGTGAGGTTCTCGACCTTGCTCTTGGGGCTGCTATCGCCCCACCAGTATTTGGTGGTCGTACCACCGCGCAAGGCGTACTCGAACTCAGCCTCGCTGGGCAGGCGATACTTTTTGCCGGTGCGCTGGCTGAGCCACTCGGCGTAAGCCCTTGCATCGTTCCAGGACACATTCACGACGGGCAGCTTGTCATCGGCATTGCGGCCGGCATAGTCCGATTGCCAGCTGGCGCCGGTGTCGTCACGCATCGAGCCGCTGCGCTCGTCATAGACACTGGCGCCGCCCAGACGCTGCGAATCGGGCTGATACCCGGTGGCCTTCACGAATTCGCGGAACTGGCCCACGGTGACGTCGGTACGGGCCATGGCAAAGCCCTTGTCGAGCGTGACCTCATGCTGTGGAGTCTCGTTGTCGCTTCGGCCGTCATCGTTGTCCGCTGCTCCCATCGCGAAGCTGCCGGTGGGGACCACCACCATCGACGGGGCCTGGCCGGGAATATCGGCAAAGCGGTCGGTAAAGCTCTGGCCGGGCTTGTAGCTGGCGTAGAGCCGCGCGTTGGTCAGGCGCTCGGTGAAGTCCTTGAGCGCGTCGGCATCGGCGCCGATCGCCTGGGCCTGGCCAGCCAGCTGCTCGGCCAGGCTCAGGTTGCCAGCGTCGAGTGCCGAACGGGCCTGGACCAACAAGCTGGTACCGCGCTGCTTGCGCATGCCGTCCACACGCCCCTGCACGTCATGCAACTGCGGCGAATTGGGCTGCACATCGGCCGCCTCAGTCAGGGCCTGCTCGGCGCCATTGAAATCGTTCTGCGCCACGGCGGCCAGCGCGCGGTCGAGCACGGCGCGCTGGACTTGCAGCAGGCCCTGCTGCGCCACTGCGTTGTCCGCGTCGAGCTGTTGCACTTGGCGGTAGATCTCCAGTGCGTTGTCGCCCTTGGGCTGATCGGCCTTGCCGTCCTGCAACAGTCCGGCAGCCTTGGCCAGCAAGGGGCGTACCTCGTTCAGCGTCTTGATCTTCTGGCTGAGGGTGGCGACGTCCTCGTCAGCGTCGGGCAAGGTCTTGAGCGCGGTCAGCAGGTCGCTGGCCGAGTCGGCATCGCCCATCGTCACGTCCTGGCCGATGGCGGCCACCAGCCGCGCCTTCACCTCGAACAGGCCCTGCGCCGCGCGACGGCTGTCGGGCTTCAGCTTCAGGGCCTCCTGATAGAGCGCGGCGGCGCTGCTCTTGTCGCCCACCAGCTGCCCGGCGCGCAAAGCCTTGCCGGCGTCGACCAGCAGGGCCTGCACCTGCGGCGTATCGGCCGATTTCTGTTCCGGCAACTGCGTGTTCTTGGCGGTCATGCGGGCGACGATTACGTCGGTCGGCGCCAGGGTCAGCGGCGGCCCGGCGTCGACTTCGGAGGCCTCGGGCAGCACAACGCGAGGCGCGCCAAACGAAGACGATGTCATCGGCCCCACATTCATCGAGCGTCGGGGCGCCACCTGGGTGGGATCGACGTGAAAAACGCGCGGGAAAAAATGATAAACGAGCGCCATACCGAGCAAGACGACGCCGAGCGCGCCGCCAAAGGCGCGTTGACGAAGTACGGTTTCCTTGCTCGGCATAGTGTGCGTCCTTGGGTGGCCTGCTATGGTGCGCTGCTAACCATAGGCACAAACCGGTGACAGGACAATGAGCAGCGTTCCACTGGTTTCAAGGACGTAAATGATGCAATCCCTTCCTCCGGCACCACACGCCGACTGGATCGACAATCGCGACGCACTCGATCGATGGCTGCAAGGCGTGCCGCAAGACGCGGCCCTTGGCCTCGATACCGAGTTCATGCGGCGCAATACGTTCTATCCGCAATTGGCGTTGTTGCAGCTGGGCTTTGCCGAGAACTATGCGCTGGTCGACCCGCTGGCGTTCCCGATCGGCGACGCGTTGCGACCGCTGCTGGGTGAGGGCCACGCCGTCACCGTGATGCACAGCGCAAGCGAAGATCTCGAAGCGCTCTCGTCGATGTTGCCCGGCGGGCCGCGCCAGTTGTTCGATACGCAGATTGCCGCCGCCTTCGTCGGCATGGGCCTGGGCATCAGCTATCGCGCGCTGGTTGCCGAACTGGTCGGGGTGGAACTGGACAAGGGCGAGACCCGCTCCGACTGGTTGCAGCGGCCACTGACCGAATCGCAGCGCATCTATGCCGCGCTCGACGTGGTGTATCTCAAGCCGGTGCACGAGCAACTGTCCGAGCGCCTGAAACAGCGCGGCCGCGAAGCGTGGCACGCCGAAGATTGCGAGCGCCTGAAGCAGCGCGCCTGCTTCCGCGAAGGCGACCCGCAGCCACAACGCGCCTTCCGGGGCGCCGCCGAATGGACGCCAACCCAGCGTGCGCGGCTGCGCCGCATCCTGTTGTGGCGCGACCAGACCGCGCGCGCACTCGACCGTCCGCGCCCATGGCTGCTCGAAGACTCCCTGGTCATGAACCTCGCCCAGCAACCGCCGGGCAGCGCCGCCGATCTGGAGCAGCGTAGCCGTGGCCAGCGCGCACTGCGCTCGCCGCAGCGCACCGAACTATTGGAGCTGTTGGCGCCGGCCGTCAGCGAAGAGGAAATCGCCAACACTGCGGCCATTCCGATGATGCCGCAGGGTGCTGCCAAGCAGGCGCTAGGCGTGATGAAGCAAAAGACCGACGCATTGGCGACAGAGCTCGACCTGCCCCCAGGCCTGCTCTGCCCGCGCAAGGCGCTGGAGGAATACGTCGTCACCGCCGAGTGGCCCGATTTTCTCGAAGGCTGGCGCAGGGAAATCCTGTATGCACCACTGAGCGCCCTGCTCCCTGCCTGAGTCCAAAGACCCAGGGGAAGCGGCGCGTTCGCCAGGTTGCCTGGCATAAGGCCTCGGAAATCCTATGATTTCCGGGGCCTTTTCGTTTGACCCTGGCTCGGGTCGAAGACGACTGCCATGTGATCGCTACCGCAAGGCAACCGAAGGGTCGCGTGGACGCACTCACCTACGGATTCGACAGCGAACGGCGCGGCCAGGGGTACCTACACCCCCGCCCAGCTGCCGTCGCAACCTATTCCCCCGGCGAGATATGAGACCCGTTAGAAATGCTGAAGATTCAGATGGGCCACGCTTACTTCTTGCATGACGACCGCACACCGCGGGAACGGGGCGAGCCCTATCTGTCGCTGGCCACCGGCCAGGTTGCCATGCTGCTGCGAGTGAAGAGGCGCGGCGTGATGATTGCCGGGGGCGTCGACGACCGCGACGTTTCGCTGCAGTCCGCAAAGGCGTGAAATGAGTCGCGACTCCTTGAACATTGTCGATCTCGAAGCGCAACTCGATCAGCAGCTGCAAAGGCCAAGGGTCACGAATCTCAGCGCCGTGCGTCAGGCGGCCGTGGCCTGGTCACAGGCTGTATGGTCCGCTGCGGAGTCAGCCGGACCTCTGATACTCACGACGAGCGAGATCGAGCGGGCGTTCGCCATCGCGCGTCGGCCAGTGTTCGTTTTCGGCTCTCACCGGAGCGGCACGACACTGGTACGCGATCTGCTCGACCACCACCCGGCCCTCTCGGTGCTTCCCGCCGAAGGCACCATGCTCACGAATTTCGCGTGGCACCTGAAGCGACTGGAACCGAACAGCTGGCTGCCATTCCTGGGCTGCGAATGGTTGCGCAGGCTTGCCAACCCCATCAACCAGCAGCCCTATTGGCTGCTTGGCCGCTCGTCGGTAGAAAGCTCGCCATACATCGAATTCGGTCGTGCCCTGCAGGCGTGGTGGCCCTTGGTCAAAACACGGCTCGGGCCTCGCACGACGTCCTGGCCGCTGGTCGCGATCGCGCTTGCCTACGCACATTGCACGACAGGGTTTCGCGCTGAGTCGCCCCTGGCGCGGTGGGTCGAGAAAACGCCGACCAACGAGCACTTCATGGCGCGGCTGATGGCCGAATTTCCCGAAGCAAAAATGCTCCACGTCGTCCGCCATCCTTTCGCAGTCTACGCATCGAGACGTCAGGCTCTACGAAATTCCGGCCTTCCGTCGAGCGAGGAGACTCGGGTCCTGCGTCAAATGCGCCTGTCGTACCGGGAAGCGGCCAGTCGCTTCGGCCGACCTGCATCGGACTCGTACATGCTGGTTCGTTATGAGGACCTGCTCGAGGACACTCCAGGCGGTGTTCTTCGGATGGCCGCCTTTCTCGAGATCGAACCGCTGCCCATCATGACCGAGCCAACCGCGAACGGCATTCCCACCCCGAGCAACAGCTCTTTTGACAGCAACAAGGCGGCAGGGAAACTGGACGGCCGGTCGGCGGATGTCGAATTCAATACGCTCACCGAGGGTGATCGTGAGCGACTGAGTGCCATGTTGGCCGACGATGCCGGAAAGCTCGGTTATCCATTACCGCCGCTGCCTATGTTGCGACGAAAACTGCTGCAAATCCGGACACACGCTAGCTGGGTTATCGATCGCTTGAGGGCACGCTGGGTGCGCGTCCTTTCCGGGTACCAGAGGCCATGACGGAAAACCGGGCGCTGTTCTGCATCCGACGAAGGGCTATCCAACCGCCCCCGAAAAGCCAACGCAGAGCACGACTACTTCGAAAAGTCATTGGTGTCCTTACTTCCTTGGGAAGCTATCGGGCACACGCTTCGATTTCTCCTTGGTGTGGATGTAGCTCGCCACTCATCCACTCAGCGCATAGACCGGCGATCAACCCCTCATGGGTGGAGCTCAAATCCTTTGAGGACTTTGTCGACCCCATTTTTTGGCCCGCGGATACCAAGGCCCACAAGATTCATCGTGTCGACGGCCTCGGCAAGAAAGGCCTGACGGTTGGCCTCATCATTTCCCGTTTGGAACATTGCCTCGACATACGGAATGACCGCCATACCGCGCTCGACCGCCTTTTGGCGCGCACGACGCAGCCCATCGAGGTCAGACCCAAAAATCAGCACCGGCTGCACCAGCATGCTGCCGTATCGTATGCCAGACGCGTCCACATATGGCTCCCCGATCGCCTCGGGTGCTACCGCTGCAATTCCAGTGGAGAGGAAAGCAATCACATTCAATTTTTGCCAAATCGGCAGATCGTTGCGAACGACCAGGGCAACTTTGGTATCAAACACAGGAGTTCCAAGCGATTGAGCTCCCCCAAATGATCCACGTTAATAAGCGCTTTTTTATAGAACGTTTGTGCAGGCTCGCTGATAAGCGCCTGGACCAAGGCCATAGGCACGCCGGAACCATCGTCCTAAATGACTCTGATCGGCAAAGCCGACCGCCGTGGCCACATCCGCAGGTGTCTCGCCTGCAGCTAACCGCCGACGTGCCTCTCTAAGCCGGGCGTTGACCAAGTAGGCGTGGGGGGACTGACCGACACTGTCGGTGAACAGTCGGTTGAGGCGGAATCGATCGATGCCTGTACAGCGCACCAGATCCATCAGGCCGATATCCATGGACAGGTTGGCATCCATGAAATCCCGGGCCTGATTCACGGCCGAGGCACGGGCCAAGCGCGGCCCCGCCAATTCATCGGCAACATGTTTACCAGCAAGGGCTCGCAGTAAGGCTCCCATGCTGAGGTCGCGCGCGAGCTTGCCTTCCTTGCCATGCACAGCGGCGAAAGCCCTGAGAATGGCCTGTCGCAGCAACTCATCCTCAGCGATCGTATCGCCAAACCATCGGGACAGGCCAGCCAACGCCGAAATGCCATTCGTCCTTTGGCTGTTCTCAATCCACGGCTGCGGTATGTAGAGCATGGCGTAGGTAAATCCGTCCGCCTCGGGTGCGTGCCCATCGTGAACCGCCCCCGGCTCAATCACCATGATCCGACCCGTTGTGCTGGTGTGCATCGCACGCCGACAACGAAAGCGCTGTACGCCGTGAAGCGTCACCCCGACCAGGAGTTCATCGTGCGCATGGGCATCGTAGGCATGCCCTTGAAAATGGGCACGCAAGCTCTCGATGCCGCTTTCTTCGTCGCGACGAAATTCCAGCCAATTTGACGATTCGTCTCCCAATCTGGCCATAAGTGGACTCATGCGCATGCCGGGAAAGGCATTCTACGACGACTGGACTGCGGTCGCTTCCGCTCTCGGCCAAGCGTTGAACTGACAATAGACGCCGCCGCGATGAAATCATCGCAACGCTGCCTTAGACTTGCCGGCAGGCAATGAAACGAACGTCCAATAGCGATCTGGCGTGATCAAAGGCGACCGACATGAGCAGCGCAGACGACGAACCATTGTGCCTCTTATTCATTCCTGCGCTGGTCACATTGCTTTACCACGCGGAATCAACAAGGGGAGCACCACTGACAGAGGCCCAGGTCCTGGCGATACGAGACAACGCCAACTGTGTCGTGGCACCAGTCAGCGTGGCAGCGAAAGTCGAACAGGAGCGTGGCTATCCCGACATCATCGCAGAACGGTGCTGGCCTGAATGGGAGGCCGCCAGAGAGGCGTTATTTCAGAAGACGCCCTGACGGCTACGTTCGACACGGGCTTTTGGTTCAACGTAAACGTGGCGACGGATCACTCTGAGTAGAGGCCGAGTATTAGGGTTCGATTTAACTATCCCGCCCTACAAGCCCGCATGCCAGCGAATGCTCACTTGCAGTATTTCATAAAGACATCCGTCCCCTTATGGCCGGACCCGGAGCGGACGTTTCAATGATCGAATCAGAGGTTGAAGCTATGGATCGCGCGAGGCTTATTGCAGAGCTGTTGGGCTATGAGCGACCGTTAAGGGATGTTCTCGCCGACCTAGCTCCGCTTGACTGGGATAGCGATGAACCGCTTGCCGAATTGAAGGCTTCGCACATCCGACACGTCCTGGCTCGCTATTTTCAAGCGGAGTTATCGGCTGCGCAGATTGAAGAATGGGCCAATGCCATCGAGTGCCGGGAGGACATCGGCTATGAGTCGAGTTCGCCTGAGGGGGATATCATTTTTGAACTGGCAAACCCCGACATGACGGCTCAGCTCAATCCGGCGCGGGCCGAACAGATCTTGCGGCTTCTATCTGGCAATTCGTAAGGTCCGATTCCGAACCGGAGCGGACATTCGGAACCTAGGGGACGGATGCATTAACGATTGCTGCACAGTCAGGCTTTGCCTCGGCTGAGCCTAGGTTGTCACGAGCCACGTGGAGTCTGGCTGCGATGCCATTCACATGTCGGAAGGTGCTCCTATCCTATGCGTTGTAGGGACATCCCCTCCCTTGTGCCTCGCATAGGTTCACGACAAAGTTTCGATTTAACTATCCCGTTCTATATGCCCGCATGCCAGCGAATGCTCACTTGCGATGTTTCATAAAGACATCCGTCCCCTTATGGCCCAGAGGAAGTTGAGGAAGTTGACTTAATCTTTGCCTTGGAGCTGCCGCCCCAAGTCTGGCGAATTACCTAGCCGGATGACATCTAGGGAACAACCATGAAGTGCTGCATTAGTGGGGAAGAAGTCGAAATCGGCCATCTGATTTATCGCGACCTAGGCTACGGATCACGGGTCGATAAGGAAACGCTGACCTTTCAGATCCTCATCAACGATGAGGAATTATTGGCAAGGCTGGCAGACTCCTACGCGGGGTTTTCAGTGGACTGCAAATGGGATGACCAAACCTTGATCGAGCCGGACATTTCGGAGTTGAAGGACCTGGGTTACCCATCGTTGGATAAACTACTTGCCGAGCATCGCTTGCTGCTCGCAACGCTGATGAAGGACTACCTTTACTTCCATGTGCTCGACGCATTGACTGGTCACAATCCGAGATCAGACTGGCGGTTTACTATCAACCTCATTGAACAGGTGGTGCCTGGCAACGGGTCGTTCTGCCTCGTAGGCCATGGCTACATGATCTAGCGCTCCGCCATCATCTGGGAACCTAGGGGACGGATGCATTAACGATTGCCACACAGTTAGGCTTTGCCTCGGCTGAATCTAGGTTGCCACGAGCCACGTGGAGTCTGGCTGCAATGCCACTCACATGTCGGAAGGTGCTCCTATCCTATGCGTTGTAGGGACATCCCCCCTCCCTTGTGCCTCGCATAGGTTCACGACAAAGCTTCGATTTAACTATCCCGTTCTATATGCCCGCATGCCAGCGAATGCTCACTTGCGGTGTTTCATAAAGACATCCGTCCCCTTATGGCCAGTCCCCTTATGGCCTTGAGGTTCGCTTGACGATAGCCACCCCGTTCAATCGCATTTTCGTTTTTCCTTGAGCCACGACTACAGATCGACAGCGCCATCGTGTTTGCCATCAATCGAGAGGTGGCGCTTGGCGTGGTGTGGACGATCTTCGTAAATCGTGTAGCGTCCTGGCGCGAGCGGGCCCGCGGCGTAGGCGCCATCCTGATGCGCAACGAACCCTGCCACCGTGCCGGTTGCTTCATTGACTACTACGATCTGGGCTCCCGGGTCTGCGGACCCGCGAATAAAGCCTCCGGCATCCACATCTGATGCGCTTGATACGCCTGAATACAACAGGCATGCCACGAGTGGCAGCAACCATACGGATACTTTCATCGGTACTCCTTTGAGGCGCTTTAAAGACAGCTGCACTTTCGCGGGCAGCGATCGCATCAGGTTGACAATGCGATCCAGCAATTCACATGCCACAAGCACTTACACCGTGCGGCGATTGTTATTTCAAAGGCTTAAGCGGCAGCCCTTCAGGCTCGCCCGTTGTCCGCGGACGCTACGCGCGGACAGGCGGACACTCCCGTCGGGACTCTAGTCGCGATCGGTTTTTTTTTGCGATACGTTAGGACATCTTGAGAACCACACCTGCTGCTCGGCACGAAAACGCTCCAATCCCTTCCTGGCCATAAGGCAGCTCCCCTTACAAACCCTTGGCGGGCCTTGGGTTGATGTGTGCTATGACGAATATTGGCAGGAATCTTGAGGGCTGATATAGTCTTTGGATCGTGGGGCGGTAGCTCAGCTGGGAGAGCGTCGCGTTCGCAATGCGAAGGTCGGGAGTTCGATCCTCCTCCGCTCCACCAACTACATATCCCGCAGCAGCGTTCCGCATGCAAAAAAAACCGCGCCTTGGCGCGGTTTTTTATGACCGAACGAAGCTCACTGCCCGGGAGGCGGCTGCCATAGCTCGACCTTGTTACCTTCAGGGTCCATGACCCAACCGAATTTCCCGAAGTCCGAATCGTCCGTCTTGTCCAGGACATTGCAGCCTTCGTCCCGAAGCGCCTGGAGCAAGGCGGCCAGGTCGTCGACGCGATAGTTGACCATGAAGGTCGACTTGCTGGGTGCGAAATGCTCGCCGTCAGCAGCGCCGATAGACCATACGGTCATCCCTGTTGTCGGGTTACCCGACTCGTCCGCCCAGTTGAACGCCGTGCCGCCCCATGCCTGGACGTCGATGCCCAGGTGCTGCTTGTACCAGGACCGCAATGCGGCGGGGTCCTTGGCGTTGAAAAAGATGCCCCCTATACCTGTGACTCTCTTCATTTGACCCTCCCAAGTGCAACCAGACTGGAGCGTACTGCGGCTGCAACGCCCATATCCATAACGTAATTACTTGCGAATTCGTTGTAAGCTTGGAACCAGGCTCGGCCCCAGGCCAAGCCACCCGAATGTGCGTCAGGGCTTCCATTAAAACCCGATGACTCGATAAACCTATGATCACCGAGCTACTTCAACGCTCCGACGCCTTCCATGAGCATCTGGATGGATTGATCCAGGCATCCCCGTCGATTCAACTGGAGCAGGCTCGCCACTCGGTCAGCGCAGCCAACGCACTGGTATCCATCGAGCATGCCATCGCCGCGCGCCAATGCTTCGGCAACGCCCTCTCCCAGTCCGCAACGGCGTTGATCCGGCTTCAATTCGAAGCGCTTGTTCGTGGTGCGTGGGCTCTGTATGTCGCCACCGATGCATCGATCGATGTGATGAACGCACCACTCGATGCGGCATCCGATGAAAGCGCACGCAAACTTCCTGGTGCCACCGCGATGCTAAGGGCTTTATCGGGCCGTGCGCCGGCTGGGCTTACCACACCGCTGGAGCACTTTTACGCGTCGACGTGGCATGGCTTGAACTCCTATGTGCATACCGGGATCCATCCCATCCGTCGCCGCATCGAAGGCTACCCGGTAGAGCTTGCGGTGCAGCAAATCCGAAACGGCAATGGTCTGTTGCATCTCTCCTATCGATTGCTTGCCGCGCTCACGGGCTCTACCACCATCATGGCAAAGGTCACCGAGGCGTGGAGAATGCATCAAGGCTGCTTGCCCGTCAGCGTTGTCAAAGCAGGAGCTTGAGCAGGCGGCAATAACCGTTTCGTAAGCAACAACCAGATCGTTCCCGCTGCAATGCCCAGCACCAGCAGATTGGCGAGAACAAACAGAACAGGCGCGAGGATGGCCATAGCGCCATGGGGGTCCGTGCTCGAAAGACGAATGGTTGCGCCAGCCAGCGCCGTCGCGCCGAATGTGAACGCCCAATAGGATGCACCGAAAGGCTGCTCGGCGATCCAGCGGCTCATCCGAATAAGCAGCAAGGCTTGGAGCAAGGCGTAACCGATCAACATATGCGCCGGCAGGTCGGAATGGCCGCCGCTCACCGACAGATAGCAGACGGCGCCCACCGCGGGAGGAGCGAGCTGGATACCCAGGGTGGGCCGTAGGGGCGGCGCCAGGGTTGCCGCTGTGTAAAGCCGATGGAGCAGAACTGACTCCACGGCCAACCAGGTGAAGAAGCCACCGCCGAAAGCCAACTGCCCCCATTCCGTCCACCCGAGGCTGGCTAGCGTGGTCCCCATCACGAAGCCGCCGGCAACCAACGGCAGATAGAGCACCGGCGTACTCGCTGCAGGGTCACGTTCGCCACGCCAGAGGACACCAGTGCGCCACAGGCCGAAAAGCAGCGTAAAAGCAGCGCCGATCAGGAACAGCGTGATCGCCGCGGGCCGTGAATAAGGCAGGATGCCTTGCGCGACAAGCATCGTGGCGACACCCGCCAATCCGATGAAACAGCATTGCACGGCATGCACGGCTTCTTCTTTTGCCGCGCTGGGTGCCACGATCCATTTGCATCCATAGAGCACGCAGATCAAGAACCACGCAAGAACCGTTGCCGCAAGAAGTACCTCCCCGACAATTGCCGGAAGCGACCAGGCAACCTGGGCCGCCCGCCAGTTGTTGGCTAGGCCCGCCAGTCCGAGCACGATTCCAAAAAACGACGCCGGTATACGCGGAAACGATGCTGATGCCACTCGATTAGTCATTTCGCTCTGCCTTTACACGAAGAGTTGTCATTGCGCGCTTATGCCTGACGGACATTAAAGACCATCAAGTTCACTTTGAAGCACGCGTGTCCGGACGCTTCGTCCAATGGGTTGAAAGATGTATCAGGCTCACTTCATACCTTGGCTGCCAGCCAAAGGTATTGCATCGTCCAAGCGGTGGGAATCTAAGTTTCGTGGCGGGCAACTTCTCCATTGCCCGGGTTGAACCTAGGCTTTGAAAACCCCAAGGAGCGCGCCCCGGCGCAGGAGCACGAAATGAACAAGAGCGAGCCACGCCCCACGCAGCAACCGACGCGGCTGGGGCGTCCCGTGGCGGGAAAAACCCACGTCATCGGCGAGGGCTTTCACGCGCTGCACTTCTCCGAAGAGATGTTCGGTGGCGCGATGGATCCGCTGATCATGGTGGATCACTTTGTAATGACCGCGCCGACGTTCGAGCCGCATCTCCATGCCGGCATCTCGGCCGTCACCGCGCTGTTTGAAGACGCTCGAGGTTCATTCTTGAATCGCGACACGCTTGGCCACAACGTTGCGCTCGAACCGGGCGATCTCTATTGGTTGGCCGCTGGGCGCGGCGCGGCTCACGAAGAACGTCCCGCCGACGGGGCTCGCGTTCATGCCTTGCAGATCTTCGTCAACCTGCCCCATCGGCTGAAGGGCCAGCACGCGCACGCACTGCATGTCCAGCGTGCAACGGTACCGATCATTACTGGAACAGATCATCGCGTTCGGGTGTTGTTAGGTACGAGCGGTACTATCCACAGTGCAAACGGTACGCCCGAAGAGATGACCATGCTCGATGGCAGCATCGATGCCAACGGCGTATTCATGCACGCTTTGCCGGAGGATCGGCAGGCCTGGATCCTTGCAGTCAACGGCGATATCCGTGTTGAACTGGATGGCGAAGTCGCGGCCCTCGAAGAAGGAACCGCCTTGGCCGTCTCCGCCGGACAACGCGTCGATGTTCTTTTGTCGAGCATCGGCGGCGGACAGTTCTTCCTCGCAGCGGCGCACCCCATTCAAGAAGCTTTCTTCAAGCTTGGGCCGCTGGTGATGTCGTCGGCTGACGAAGCTCGTCGAACCCTTGCGGACTATGCACAAGGGCGTTTCGGGCAGATCACTTCGTCGAAAACTTAAGCTCGCGTCGCCAAGCACGCGCTCGCAGCCCTTGGGTTAGATGAGCACGACCTTGGGAAATTCGGCTGCCAGATGGTCAAGGAAGACCCGAACGGATGGCAGCAGGCCTTGTCGATAAGGAAGCAACGCCGTGATAGTGGATTCACCGGCGAGCCACTCCGGCAGGACGCGGCAGAGGCTGCCTGTTGCAACCATGTCACGGCATACGTAGCCGGGCAATGCGACGATGCCGCATCCATCGATCGCAGCTTGCTTCAGGCTCACCATATCGTCGCTGACAAGGCGCGGCGACAGCGGCACAACCACATCGGGGCGAGTACCTGCCGCGTGGCGCAGCCGCCACTGGGGCACCACGCCCGTGCGCATCATGAATAGCGATGGATGATTGGATAGATCATCCGGCGACGTGGGTGCGCCGTGCTTATCGATATAAGCGGCTCCGGCAAACAGGAACCACGGGCTCGGGGCCAACATGCGCTGGACCAGGCCCGAATCGGGCAGCGGATCGGAGTGCGCCCGGATGGCTATGTCAAAGTTATCGCCGACAATGTCGACGTTCTGATCGGTCGCATGAGCAAATAGATCCACTTTGGGATAGCGTTCGAGAAAGGCCGAAAGCATGTCGCGAACGGCGAACTGCATGGTCGCAACGCCAGCGGTGAAGCGCACCGATCCCATCGGTTCGTCCTGGCGAAGCTTGATCGCGTTCTCCGCAGCCTCTGCCTGCTGCACCATCGCCACGGCGTGTCGATAGAATTCGTTACCGACGTCCGTAGTACCGAAGCGTCGTGAGGTTCGGTTCAACAGCCGCACACCCAGGCTCGCTTCAAGCTGCTGGATACGATGGCTCAGTGTGGACTTGGGCACCTGAAGAACGCGCGCCGCCGCGGTAAAACCGCCGCGATCGACGACCTGCACGAACAGATAGAAATCATTGAGGTCGAGCATGAATTCTCCTTCCCGGTCTCTTGGATCGGGACTGGCCCGTATCATTTACCCGCTAGCTTGCCACGATCGGCGCAATAAAAAATCTCTCATCTGGCCGACACGGATAGATGCAGCGTTCAACGCGTTGGAAGATATCGTCCAAGAAAATGGAAGTTGAATCCAAGCTCAAACAGCGGCTTTTTCCTTGCCTAAGCATTTCCTCTCTGTCGGAATGAATACGCCTGCAAACGGCGCATCCCTAACCGAAATCAAAGAGAGAACTCACATGGCTACGCAACGCACCCGCATGACCCGCGACAACACCGCTGTGCTGCTCATCGATCACCAGGTTGGCCTGATGACCGGTGTACGCGACATGACGGTCAGCGACCTGAAGCACAACGTCGTCGGCTTGGCGAAAGCCGCCAAAGTACTCGGATTGCCCATCGTCGCAGTAACCACCGCTCGCGACAGCATGTGGGGCCCCACGGCGTCCGAGCTGAAGGAAGCTCTCGGTGGTGGCGAGATCATGGATCGCTCCACAGTCAATGCGTGGGACTACGCTCCCTTTGTCGAAGCGGTGAAGGCGACCAAGCGTGATCACCTGATCATCGCGGGTCTCTCTTTCGAAGTGTGTGCATCGTTACCCGCCATTTCCGCTCGCGAAGAGGGCTATCAGCCGATCATTGCGCTCGACGCCTGCGGCACCTTCTCGGCCGCCAAGCGCGAAGCGGGACTCGCACGTCTTAGCACACTAGGCATCGAAGTTTCCGACTACTCAACCTTGATGGTCGAGATCATGCGCGACAATGCAGACCCGAAAGCACTGGACGTCTATGCTGCGCTGGATATGCCCTTTGCGGTGCTCATGGGCCAGGTTGCGCAGGCGCTCGGCAAATGAAGGGCGCGTTCGGGGTCAGCAACTTCAAGCCGATCATTCCTATCGACGAGAGCGACATCGCCGCTGCCCGTGCGTTGCGCATAGAGTTCGCGCGATTCTGGTCAACCGCCCAGGGCGAACCCGAGGATATCTATGATCAATTCATCGCGCTGACGCCGATGGCACCAGGGATCGCCACGCGCGAATCCGTCAGCGATCCAGGCCCCGGCTGGTGGTGTGAGCCCGCCGAAGCCAACGCAGACAGAGCGATCCTGTATCTCCACGGCGGCGGTTACGTTGTCGGCCATGCCGGCGCGTATCGCGGCTTCGTCAGCCAGATCACCGCCCGGACCCATGTATCCATCTTCGCGCTGGAATATCCGCTCTCGACACAAGCTTCGCTGCCTGTCGCGCTGAACCTCGCGGTGGCAACATTGGAGCGGTTGGCTTCCCGATTCACCTCCGTGGCGGTGATAGGGGATTCGGCGGGTGGTGGCCTGTCGTTCGCAACGGTGCTTGAAGCGCGAAGAAAGCACATCCCGGTATCCGCCCTCGTCGCGCTTTCGCCATGGACCGACTTCACTTTCAGCGGAGCCAGCGCACGTGACATGGCGGTAGGCGATCCATTGCTTGATCCGGCTTATCTGAGGGACTGTGCCGCTCGCTACCTGGGATCGGCAAATCCAGCGGACCCACGCGCCTCACCATTGTTTTCAGCGGATCTGAAGCTTCTGCCGCCGACCCTGATACAGGTCGGCTCGGACGAGATACTGCTCGACGATTCGCGTCGCATGGCCGCGGCAATCGCTGGTGCTGGAGGACACGCGGAGATCGAAGTATGGCAAGGCATGCATCACGTCTTTCCGTTGAACATCCAGCTGGCCAGCGCACGACGGTCACTCGATCACGCCGCCGCGTTTCTGGCGAAACATTGGATCAAGTAAGCCAGATCGCGTTTCGAGGTGGCGGTGCCAGGTGTTGCGCGCCACCTCTACTTACGCATGATGACTGCTCGGGTCTTTTACATCGCGACGCCCCAGCCAAAGCCGGTCGATCGACAGCGGGCCGGATCCACCGAGCACCAAGGCCACGAGGCCGGCCAGATAAAGCAGGTCGGTTTCATAACCCGGTTGCCCGAAGTGTGCGCCGGCAGCGGTCACCGATTGGAGTTTGATCGAGCTGAAGCCGTTCGGCAGATGCACGGTAAAGATGGCAACCAGAAGCACCACCGCCATCGGCACGCTGACAAGCGGAATCAGGGCGCCAAGCAGCACCGCCAATCCACCCAACAGTTCGATGGCAATGGTTGCCCAAGACAACACGTCGGGAAAAGGCATGCCGAGGGCATGCAGGATGCCGGCGAAATCGTCGGGGCCGCGGGCCAGCTTGGCGTAGCCGTGCTGCATGAAACCGAAGCCCACGATCAAGCGAAGAGGAAGTGCGGCCCAGTTCCGGTGCAATGACGGAAACAGCTGGGAGCAACGTGCAATGAGGCGGTTCATAGGGGGCCCACTGAGGAAAGCGGATAGACATCCTGATGTCACTATGTCATGATGTCAAACATGAAGACACCCTCCGCCCTGCCCCTCTATGCCGTTGTCGAGGCTGAGATCGCGTCGTCCATCGGCGATGGCACGCTTGCCGTAGGTAAGCAATTGCCCACAGAGGACGAGTTGATTCAGCGCTTCTCAGTCAGCCGCACGACGATCCGCAAGGCCATCGAGAATCTCTCCAGCCGCGGCTTGGTCGAAATTCGCCGAGGCACAGGTACCTTTGTCGCGCAACCCAAAATCATCCAGGAAATGACCGAGCTGACCGGCTTTGTCGAAGACATGGATGCGCTGGGTTTTATCGCGACCGCCCGCGTCATCGATCACGCGATCGTGGCGGCCGACGAAGACGTTGCCAGGAATCTCGCCTTGAACGTGGGCACGTTGGTCATGCGTATTCGACGCGTGCGCCTTGCCAGCGGCGTAGCGCTTTCATTGGATGAAACCTATCTGCCACGCGGGCTCGGCGAGAAAATCGTCTCGCACGATCTCGCTGCCGAGCCGATCTTCAAGCTGCTTGAGCAACGCTACGACACTCCGCTTATCGAGGCGGAATACAAACTCGAAGCGGCCTCCGCGAACGACGATGTCGCCATGGCTTTAGCGGTGGATGTGGGAAGCCCCATCTTTCTTATCGAACGTACGTCCTACACCGTCGACAACCAGCCTATCGACTACGAGAAGCTGCACTATCGCGGCGACCTCATTCGGTTCCGGACACGCCTGGCTCGCCGCAAGCCCGCCGACAACTGACCCAGCCGTGCCGCATACCGGGTTTACCCTGTGGCTCCTGGCGGTATCGATCGGTGCGAGCGCCGTCGGTGGCACACTGGGCATGGCCGGCGGCATTTTTATCGTACCTGCGCTCACCGTGTTCGGCGGCCTGGATATCCATGCTGCCGTTGCAGCCAGCATCGTGTCGGTCATCGCATGCTCGTGCGGAAGCGCTGCATCCTTCCTGACAAGTAGCCTTACAAACATACGCCTGGCCATCACACTGGAAGTGGCTACCACCTCGGGCGCATTGACCGGCGTTCTCCTGGCGAACCGGCTGCCAGCCTCGTCACTATGTGCGCTGTTTGCCGCCGTATTGCTGGTCTCTGCCTGGCAGATGCTCGGCCGGCGACGCGAATTCGCGCACGACGCGGAACAAACGCATGCGTCCGACTGGGCCACCGTGTTGCGACTTCATTCCAGCTATCCCGATCAAGCGCTCGGCCGGTCTGTTTTCTATCGCGTCCGACGCCTGCATCTCGGGCTCGCACTGATGTATGGCGCCGGCCTGATCTCCGCGCTGCTGGGTATTGGCAGTGGCGTACTCAAGATCCCGGCAATGGATTCGGCGTTACGCTTGCCGATCAAGGTTTCATCGGCCACCTCCAATTTCATGATTGGTGTAACGGCCGCGGCGAGCGGCGTGGCCTATTTCATTCACGGCGATATGCAGCCCGCCATTGCCGGGCCAGTAGCGTTTGGCTCGGTCGTAGGCGCATGGCTGGGGGCGCGACTTCTCATGGTGATACCCAGCGACAAGCTTCGGCTGGTGTTCGTCGTGGTACTGGTAGCGCTGGCCGCGCAGATGCTCATGACCGCCGTGGGATTTCATCCGGTGGCACACGCGGCATGAGCAAGGATCTCGTAAGCGACCGAGCACTGGAACGTCTATTGGCGCGCGTTCTTTCCATGGGTACATGGTTGGGATCGGCCGCCATCGCGATCGGCTTGGTGATGCAGTGCATGGGTTGGGGACGGGTCATGTCAACCGTGACTTGCGTGCGCACAAGCAGTATAGGCATCGCGCTTTTCATTTTTCTTCCCATCCTGCGCGTTCTGTTGATGGCGATTGCCTTTGTTCGAATGCGTGACGTGATGTTCAGCGTTATGGCTGTTGTCGTCCTTGCCGTGATCGGAATGGCTGCGTTCATGGGCATGCGCCTCAACTGAGCGTCGACGCGCACTACGCTCATTTCTTCTCGTATGGAGTTTTCGATGCGTCAGCAACCCGAACCTTTTACCGTTCACGTCGACGATGTGGTGCTCGTTGATATCGCGCAACGGCTCGAGCGCACTGTGTGGCCTGATGACCCGGGAAACGAAGACTGGAGTTATGGTGCCAATCGCGCCTATCTGAAACAGCTGGTCGACTACTGGCTCAATACATTTGACTGGCGCGCGGTGGAACGGCGGATCAATGCATTTCCCCAATACAAGACAAAGCTGGACGGGGTTCCAGTGCACTTCATGCATGTGAAGGGCAAAGGCCCCTCCCCCATGCCGATCGTGCTTACGCATGGCTGGCCGTGGTCGTTCTGGGACATGCATAAAGTCATCGAGCCGCTCACCGATCCGGGCGCACACGGTGGCAATCCGGCAGACGCGTTCGATGTCGTAGTTCCCTCACTTCCGGGCTACGGCTTCTCTGGCCCATCGCCGCGCGCGGGCGTCAACTTCTGGCAGACAGCAGAGCTCTGGAACCAGTTGATGACCAACGTACTCGGTTATCCGCGCTACGCAACCAGCGGAGGGGATTGGGGCGCGCTGGTGTCTTCGCAGTTGGGGCATAAATATGCCGATTGTCTTTATGGTGTGCACCTGATGCATCCCATGCTGCTCGATCAATTCAACAGCGATCGCCCCTGGGATGTCACCGCGCGATCCTGGGACACCGGCCAAAAGCCGCCAGCGGGCAGCACGAAGTTCGCCGCTCACTTCGCCGTCCACGTGCTCGATCCGCAAACACTCGCTTATGCATTGGCCGACTCCCCTGTCGGACTGCTCGCGTGGCTCCTGGAACGCTGGCGAGCATGGGGGGACAGCCATGGCGACCCGGAGCGGGTGTTCTCAAAAGAACACATGATTGCTACTGCAATGATCTACTGGGTGACCGGCACGGCGGGATCTTCGATGCGTGCCTATGCCGATGCCGCCCGCTACCCGTGGACGCCATCGCATAACCGGGAACCCGTTGTGGAAGCGCCCACCGGCATCACCTTTCTAGGCGGCGAGAATCCAGCAGGTGTAAGCACCGAACAACGCGTGGCCACCTTCAAATCAGGGCCACGCGCGCGGTTCTTCAATACCGTGTATGCCCAGGCCCACGAGACGGGCGGGCATTTTGGGTACTACGAAAATCCCCGCGCAGTCATTCACGACCTACGCGAAATGTTTCGCCCGATGCGAGTGCCGGAGTGAGCGCGAGAACTCAATCGCCCCGGCGACTCAAAAGCATGCCGATCAACACACCCACGCCAACACCTGCAGCAATGGCGCCGATGGGTTTGCGTTCGGCATAGGCGCGAACGTTCTCGACCGCATCGCCGTAGGCCTGCCTGGCTTTTCCGCCGATTTCGCGGGCAACGCCCTCAGCGTGCAACGAATCATCGTCGGCCAACGCGCCGGCGGCTTGTTGAACGCGGCCGGCGACATCGTTTGCCGCGCCAGCGAGCTGATCTTTGTTCATAAAATACTCCCGATCGATTTCGATCCGGGCTCGACCATTCGAGCCTCGTCAACTGGAGTCTGCGCAAGACAATGTGTAAGGGGCGCGAGGTAGCCGCCCATACGGGTCAATCCTGGCAGCGGCGCCCGAACGTCATCGCTGCATTGTCGTTCAATAGCTTTCGCATGGCGGCGAGGCGCTCGTCATAGGCGCGCTGCAGGCAGCCGGCATTGCCCTGGCAGGGATCGCGTCGCGACTTGACCCAGGTACGCTGATCGTCGCGTACCTGATCGTCGAATTCGCGATATGCCATGCCGCCGACCGCAGGCGAAAGGTTGAGCAACAGGTCGTAGTACGTCGCCAGCACAATGTCTTTCTTGCCTAGCGATGGTGTTGCGCAGATAGCGTGCTCCGTGGCAGTGCCGGCCTTGGCGCAGTCGAAGCTGGCGACTTGTGCATGGGCGGTACTTTGGAGCGAAACGGCGATGAGCACGAGCAGCAACGTGACACGCATGGGAAGGCTCCCTGTGGAGATGCACGTCGCCGATGCTAGCAGGCACATTGTCTGGCTACCTCGAACAACCTCTCCTATCCGTCGTCCCGGCGAAGGCCGGGACCCAGTGCCTTAAGCTCTGCCGCGTTGAAGACGCTGGGCCCCGGCCTTCGCCGGGGCGACGATGGAAACTGAGGCCAACTCAATGCCCCGCGCGCAACACATCCATGGCGGCATGGCAGGCATTGGCTAGCTGTTCGCGCATCAGCTGCGGGCCGGAGGCATCGCCGTTGACGATCGCGTCACGAATTTTCAGTGACTGGTGATGCGAGGCCTCCATGCGGCCCGGTTGGCTCATGGCGATACGGCGCAAGCGGCGTACAGGGCCAAGCAAGGTGGTATGCGTGGCATACAGGGTAGTGTTGTCGGCCAGCACCATGATGGTGGCATAGAAGCGATCCAGCGCCTCGGTATAGGCCACCGCATCTTCATGGGTAACGGCTTCGCTCATGTCCGCAAGCACTTCATCGAGGCGCGCGGCAGCGGTCGGCGAGCGCCGCTTGATGGCCAACTCGACAGCCAGGGACTCGAGCGCCGCACGCACGGTATATGTCTCCTCGACGTCACGCTCGCTGACCTCACGAACGAATACCGCCGCGCGCGGCACGATGGTGACAAGGCCCTCGCGTTCCAGCTGCGCAAACGCCTCACGTACCGGTGTGCGGCTCACATTGAGCCGGGCGGCCAGCGTGACCTCGGTCAATCGTTCGCCCGGCGGCAGCAGGTTGCTGACGATGGCCTCGCGCAGCGCAGGGATGACCACGACATCGCTCAGTGCCTCACCACTGCCGCCAGCAGGACGGCGGTTGGCACGAAGGCGTTCTGCAATGGCGGTAAGCGGATCGGACATGGCGTGCATTCCCTTGATTGATGCGTTCATGGCGTTTGTTGCAGTGCAATGTGCATGCCCCAGATAGATTGTATACAGTGTATACAATCTCGTTGCGAGCAGGCACATGAAGGATAACGTCTCCCCAGCAAAGGTCGGCATCACCCGTGAAGGCGACAGCCTGGTCTTCACGCTCGACCATCCGCAAGCCGGCAATGAAATTACCGCTGCGATGTTCGAAGACATGCTGCATAGCCTTCGTGCCGAAGCCGCCTCCCCAACAGCCCGCGTACTGCGTATCCGTGCCGAAGGCGAGGTTTTTTGCCGTGGCCGCGAGCGAGCTGGCCGCGATGCCGCAGCCATTCGCACCGAAGTCGCGCGCCTGATCGCACTCAAGCAGGCAGTTCGTGAAACTTCGATGATTTCGGTTGCCGAGGTGCAAGGTGATGCAGCCGGCTTCGGTATCGGCCTGGCAGTGCTGTGCGACTTCACCCTGGTGGCCGAGCATGCCACCCTGTCGTTTCCCGAGATGCGCAAGGGCCTGCCACCCGCGGCGATCATGGCTTACCTGGGCCAGTATGCATTGCCCAAGCACATCTTCCCGCTGATCCTGCTGGCCGAGGATTTCACCCCGGCGCGCGCGCGGGAGATTGGCTTGATCACCGAGGTTTGTTCACGCGATACGTTGCGCATCCAGGCCGATCGACTGGTCGAACGCATCCTGGCCATGGACCCCGAAGGTACCCGCCAGTGCAAGAACTACTTCGTCGCCGCACAAGCCCAATCGCTGGAAAGCAACTTTCGTCACGCTACTGACTTGCTGACCGTGCAAACACTGCGCCTGCAAGCCGATCATCTCTAATCTCGGCACCGGCCGGCACGCCGGTCGGTCTCGATACTGCTGGAGGACATGCCCATGGCCATCAACGCAGGCGCACGACTGGACCGGTTGCCGATGTCGGCGTTTCATCGCCGGATCATGTGGCTGATCGGCATCGGCATGTTCTTCGACGGTTTCGATATCTACGTGGCCTCGACGGTTCTGGGTGCCACTTTGAAAAGCGGCTTCTCCACCTTGCCGCAGAACGCGCTATTCGTTTCCATGACCTTCCTGGGCATGACACTGGGCGCGTTCGCCACCGGTTTCCTGGGTGACCGCTTCGGCCGGCGTTTCACTTATCAGGCCAACCTGATGATCTTCGGCCTGGCTTCCCTCGCCTCCGCGTTTGCGCCGAGCATGTGGTTCCTGATCGTGTGCCGCTTTTTCATGGGCGTGGGGCTGGGTGCGGAAAACGTGGTCGGCTACGCCACCATGACCGAGTTCGTACCGCCGCAGGCGCGTGGCAAGCTGCAAGGCATCATGGCGGTGTTCGTGGTCACCGGCCTGCCGATCAGCGCGCTGGCCGGTTTGCTGCTGGTGCCATTGCTCGGCTGGCGCGTGATGTTCGTGCTGGGTGGCGTGGGCGCGATCGCCGTGTGGTACGCGCGCAAGCAGTTGCCCGAATCCCCACGCTGGCTCGCCGCCAACGGGCACGATCGCGAAGCAGACGAACTGCTCAACCGGATCGAAGCGGAAGTGGCGGCAGAGAAAGGTCCGCTACCGCCGCCCGCCACCACGGTCGCACCGGCGTTTTCGCGTGCGTTCTCATCATTGTTCTCGCCGCAGATCTTTCCGCGCCTGCTGGTCGGCTGCCTCGTGCTGATCGTGATCAACACCCTGCTCTACGGCTTCGTCACTTGGCTGCCGACGTTCTTTGTCAGCCAGGGCATGGATATCGCCAAGTCGTTCATGTTCGCATTCGTGATGTCGCTGGGCGCACCGATCGGCTCGGGCATCGGCGCACTCACTGCCGACAGCCTGGGCCGCAAGACGGTGATCATCGGCGCTTCGTTGATGGCGATCGTGTTTGGCGCGATCTATCCGTTCGTCGACCAACCCATTTTATTGACACTGGTCGGCCTGTTGCTGGTGATTCCGGTGTACGTGCTGGTGGCCTTGCTGTTCGGCATCTATGTACCGGAGCTGTTTCCTACCGAGATTCGTCTGCGCGCGGCGGGCATCTGCAACACCTTCGGTCGCGGTGCCACCATCCTCACGCCCTTCGCGGTGGTATGGCTGTTTGGCCACTACGGCATTACCGGCGTGCTGGCAATGATGCTTTCGCTGCTGCTGTTGCAGATCGTCGTCGTTGCCGTATGGGGCGTCGAGCCCAAGGGTCGTGGCCTGGAAGAAGTCGCCGCAGGCGACACGCGATTGCACCACGATACACATCTGACCCATATCACTCCCCCTCCGCCGCTTTGAAAACCTGGCGGCTGCGTAAAACGGAAGACAAGTCATGACCGTGAAACCTGCAGAACCGTTCGATGTGCCGCTGTTTATCGACGGCAAGGAAACACCCGCCATCAGCGGGCGCACGATGGACATCGTCAACCCGGCAACCGGACGCGCGATCGGTGCGCTCGCCGCCGCCGGCGAGGCTGACGTCAATCGGGCTGTCGACGCCGCGCAACGCGCATTCGATAGCGGTGTATGGAGCGGGCTGTCCGTGCACGAGCGAGCACGCATTCTCAACCGCTTCGCCGATCTGTTCGAGGCGAACATCGAGGATTTCTATCGCCTGGAAACCCTCAACAATGGCCGCCCTGTTGCCGAAACGCGCGCGCAGATCTCGCGCCTCCCACAGTTCTATCGCTACTTTGCCGCGCTGGCATTGACCCGCCGTAGCGATGTGATCCCGGTCGAAGGCCCGTACCTGGTGTACACGCAGCGTGTGCCGCTGGGCGTGTGTGCGTTGATGACCTCCTTCAATCATCCGCTGATGATCTTGTCCAAGAGCCTGGCGCCCGCATTGGCTACCGGCAACACGGTCGTGATCAAACCGTCCGAACAGACACCGATCACCACCTTGCTGCTGGTACGCCTGCTCAAGCAGGCCGGCGTGCCTGATGGCGTGGTCAACCTGATCAATGGCGAAGGCCGCGATGCAGGCGCCGCACTGGCCAGGCATCCCGATGTCGCCAAGATCGTCTTCACGGGTGGCACGGCAGTAGGCCGCGACATCGGCGCGGCTGCCGCGCAGAACTTTGCGCTGACTACGCTGGAGCTCGGCGGCAAGGGCGCGGTGATCATTTTCGACGACTTCGATATGGAACGCGCGATCAATGGCGCGGCGTTTGCTGCGTTTATCGGAGCTGGCCAGACCTGTGTCTGTGGCGCGCGCATCCTGGTACAGCGTTCGGTCTATGACGCATTCCTGGAGCGTTTCCGCGGCAAGGTGGAAAGCATTCGCGTGGGCGATCCTGCCGAGGCGTCCACGCAATTGGGTCCGGTCATTTCGGCCCGTTCGCGCGACCGCATCCTGGGCATGCTCGATCGTGCACGCGAAGACGGCGCCAAGCTGCTGGCCGGCGGCAACGCGTTACCGGGCGAGGGCTTCTACTTGCAGGCTACGGCTTTTTACGATGTCGATCCGAATTCGGAAATCGGCCAGGAAGAAGTCTTTGGCCCGGTCACCGTGATCATGCCGTTCGACGACGAGGCCGACGCCTTGCGCATCGCCAACGGCACGCAGTTCGGGCTTGCCGCTTCGGTGTGGACCAACGACGTCGCACGCGCGCATCGCGTTGCCGGCAAGCTGACCTTCGGCATGGTTTGGATCAATGACCATCACCGGCTCGATCCGGCCTCGCCATGGGGCGGCTTCAAGAACTCGGGTGTCGGTCGCGAGACGGGTGTCGAATCGTTCGACCAGTTCTCCGAGCCGCGCGCCGTTACCGTCAATACCAGTGGCGTGACCAACGACTGGTACGACAACTCCGGACAGCCCAAACGGCTCAATTGATGAGGCATCGACCATGAACGCGCACCCCACAGCCACCGCAAGCACCGCGGAGCTGGAGCACTACATCAACGGCAAGCGCATCGCCGGCACATCCGGCCGCACCGCGCCCGTCTACCATCCTGCCAGCGGCGCCATCGACATGCAGGTGCCCCTGGCTACCGCTGCGGAAGTCGGCCAGGCGGTACAGGCTGCATTGGCTGCGTTCCCTGCGTGGGCGGACACCTCCGCACTGCGCCGCGCGCGCATCATGTTTCGTTACAAGGAACTCCTCGAACAGCATCGCGACGAACTGGCCGCATTGATCACCCGCCAGCACGGCAAGATCCTTTCCGATGCGCAAGGCGAAGTAACGCGCGGCATCGAAGTGGTGGAGTTCGCCTGTGGCATCACCAGCCATCTCAAGGGCGATCACTCCGATGCCGTCGGCGGCGGCATCGACAACTGGAACCTGCGTCAGCCATTAGGCGTGGTGGCTGGCGTGACGCCATTCAATTTCCCGGTCATGGTACCGATGTGGATGTTCCCGGTCGCCCTCGCCTGCGGCAACACATTTGTGTTGAAGCCGTCCGAGCGCGATCCCGCTCCGTCGGTACGCCTGGCCGAACTGCTGGCCGAAGCAGGCCTGCCCGCGGGCGTATTCAATGTGATCCATGGTGACAAGGTCGCGGTCGACGCATTGATCGAGCACCCGGACGTGTCGGCATTGTCGTTCGTCGGCTCGACACCGATTGCCGAATACATTCACAACGAAGCCAGTCGTCACGGCAAGCGCGTACAGGCGCTGGGTGGCGCAAAGAATCATCTGGTCGTGATGCCCGACGCGGATCTGGAGCAAGTGGTCGATGCGTTGGTCGGCGCCGCATACGGCTCGGCGGGCGAACGCTGCATGGCCATTTCGGTCGCTGTTGCCGTTGGCGATATCGGCGATGAACTGGTGCCGTTGTTACGCGAACGCGCCAAGACCCTCTCGATCGGCGACGGCATGCGCAGCGGTGTAGAGATGGGCCCGCTGGTTACTGCCGCGCATCGCGACAAGGTAGCCGGCTACATCGAAGCCGGCGCCGCCGAAGGTGCGCAACTGGTGGTCGACGGGCGCGAACATTCGGTGATGCGCGGCGAGGGATTTTTCATTGGCGCTACCTTGTTCGACCACGTTACGCCGGCGATGAAGATCTACCGCGAGGAAATCTTCGGGCCGGTGCTTGCCGTGGTGCGCGTACCCGACCTGAAGTCGGCGGTGGAGTTGATCAATCGACACGAGTTCGGCAACGGCGCTGCCTGTTTCACATCGGATGGCGCGACGGCACGCGCCTTCGGACGCCAGGTGCACGCCGGCATGGTCGGCATCAATGTGCCGATCCCGGTGCCGATGGCCTGGCATTCGTTTGGCGGCTGGAAGCGTTCGCTGTTCGGCGACCACCATGCGTATGGCGATGAAGGCGTGCGGTTCTATACGCGCTACAAAAGCATCATGCAGCGCTGGCCGGATTCGATCGGCAAGGGCGCAGAATTTACGATGCCTGTAGCCAAGTAGAGCATCCAGGAGCCCCCCTCACCCCAACCCTCTCTCCCGGCGAAGCCGGGAGAGAGGGAGCTTTACTGAGGGTGCCTGGGGCTTCGCACTTGCGCGACCTACGCTCTCCACTGGCTTCGCTTGGGGCGCTCTCGATGTCGCCTATGTCCAACCGGCAAAAAGTTTCTTCATGAAAAAGCCGCACTGCGGCTGCGATGCCTTGCGCGCATCACTCGCATAAGTTCAGACCGCTTCGAACCCAGCCACAGAGCACATTGCTGCGCCGCAACTTGATCGGCACCGCAAGCGGGTAGAACCTAACTTCGAAATACGAAAACTTTTTCGCATTCCGAAGTTTTGCAGAAGAGGCGAGCATGGTCAAGCCGATTGAAAAAGCATCGTTGAAGAGCAGCGTTCCCACCCGCGTTGCCGGCACCGGCATCGCCGCGCCCGATCTGCGCAGCACCGTGCAATCGTTGGCCAAGGGGTTTCGCGTACTCGAAGCGTTTACCGCCGATACGCCCGAGTTGACGATGAGCGAAGTCGGCCTGGCCGCGGGGCTCGATCCCGGTACGGCGCATCGCATGCTCGCCACGCTGGTGAGCCTGGGCTATGTGGTGAAGATTCCCGAGACCAAGCGATTCCGGCTGACACTGAAAGTCCTGGATCTGGGCTTCAACGCGCTTGCCCATCAGGACATGCGCGCGATCGTGCGCCCTTACCTGCGCGACCTGGTCGGGCATCTGGGTGAAGCGGCCAGCTTCGCGGTACTGGAAGGGCCGGACGTGCTGTACATCGAACGCGTGCGCGCCGGTGCGATTCGTCTTGGTGTCGACATCCGCGTTGGCTCTACCCTCCCCGCGCACATCAGCGCCATCGGCCAAAGCATGCTTGCATTCCTCTCCGAGCCGGACATGAAACGCATCATCATCGCCGATGCCAACCGCACCCACAGCTACCAGGACAAACGTAGCGTGTCTGACGTGATGCCGGCGCTGCGCAAGATCCGCAAGAAGGGCTACGCGCTGGCGCCATCCACCTTGACCGAAGGCCTGCGCATCATCGCCGTGCCGGTGCTCGATGCGGACGGCCACCCGGTTGGCGCGATCAGCGTGGCGGCACCGGCAGTGCGGGCCACCATCGAAGAATTCGAGGCATCGGCGCTCGAACCCGTGCGCGCGGCGGCGAAAGACATCGCCCGCGCACTGGAAGCAAGTGGCAGTACCAGTTTCTGATTTTCAATATTCCTCCCCGAAAGCAACGGAGTCACATCATGAGTCAGGTTTACAAGGGCATCCTCCCTGCCCTGCAGGTTCCTTTCCAATCCGACCTGTCGATCGACGAGGCGGAGCTGCGTCGTTTCGCGCAGTGGCTGGTGTCGCATCAGGGCATTGGCGGCCTGGTTACCAACGGCCATACGGGCGAAGTGTTCGCGCTCACCGCGGAGCAGCGCGCGCGTGTCACGCGTATTGTCGCCGAAGAAGCCAAGGGCAAAGTGCCGGTGATCTCGGGTGTGTGCTGCGAAGGCATTACCGAGGCGGTTGAGCACGCCAAGATGGCACGCGATGCCGGCGCCAGCGCGATCCTGTTGATGCCGCCGCATGGCTGGTTGCGCTTCGGCATGCAGCAGCCCGACAACGTGGTCGACTATTTCCGCGCCGTGGGTGAAGGCTCGGGCCTGGACATCATCGTGCACATCTACCCGGCCTGGACGCGTGCTTCCTACTCGTTCGAAACGCTGGCCGCACTGGCCAAACTGCCGCACGTGAAATGCATGAAGATCGGCACGCGCGACATGAACAAGTACGCTCGCGACATCCGCACGATTCGCGAAGCCGATCCGAGCGTCACCATCCTGACCTGCCACGACGAATACCTGCTTGCTTCGATGATCCAGGGCGTCGACGGCGCACTGGTAGGCTTTGCCTCGTTCATTCCGCAGAAGATCATCGACCTCTACGCCGCGGTACAGGCGGGCGACCTGAAGACCGCACAGGCCATCCAGGCGCAGATCAATCCGCTCAAGGATGTCGTCTACGGCGGCGGCGAGCCGACTGGCGATGCCCATGCACGCATGAAGGTAGCAATGTCGTTGGCCGGCATCCTGAAATCGGCCACCGTGCAGCCGCCGACACGTCTTCCGGAAGGTGCCGCACTGCAGGCGATCGAAGCTGCGGTCAAGGGCGCCGGTTTCCTGAAGACCCAGGAAGCGGCATGAAAGCCATCGGCGTGACGATTTTTCCGACCGCACACGCCGACGGCCCCTCAGACGCTCGTTGAAGCTCCAAGGATGTGGATGGCGTTGGCGCGCCATCCACATCCCAAGCCTAGCAAACGCTCAGACAGGCGCCAACGCGGCCGCTCGTGGCTGCCCGTGCCGGTATGGTTTTGGTGGAGATACGCATGACGATCAAAGAGAACGCGGACGTGGACGGCTCGGCCGCCGGGATCGTAGCCCGGCTGGAGCGATTGCCGGTATCGCGCCCGCTGGTATGGGCACGCATGGTGGTAGGATCGGCGACGTTTTTCGATGGCTACACCACGCTCGCCATTGCCTATGCCATGCCGGTGCTTGCCAAGCTGTGGCAATTGTCACCGTCGAAAGTGGGGCTGGTGATCTCGTCCGGCTATCTGGGGCAATTGATCGGCGCCCTGTTCTTCGGCTGGCTGGCCGAACGTATCGGGCGGCTACGCACGCTGACCATCACCGTCAGCATCTTCGCGGTCATGAGCGTGGCCTGCATCTTTTCCTGGAATGCCACCTCACTGATCGTATTTCGCTTTATCCAGGGCATTGGCACGGGTGGCGAAGTGCCGGTGGCCAGCGCCTATGTCAACGAATTCGTCGGCGCGCGCAGTCGCGGACGCTTCTTTCTTCTCTATGAATTGCTCTTCCTGGTCGGCCTGGTGTTCGCAGGCTTGATCGGCTACGAACTGGTGCCTCGTTTCGGTTGGCAGATGATGTTCTGGATCGGCGTAGTTCCGGTGGCATTGACTGTGCCGTTGCGCTTCTTCTTGCCGGAGTCACCGCGCTGGCTGCTCACGCATGGCCGCATTCCCGAAGCGGAAGCGGTGATCTCCCGGCTTGAAAAGGACGTTACCGATCGCGGTGTCGCATTGCCACCACCGGTGCGTGCCACCGGTATCGTGGCCTCGTTCGAACGAGGCTCATGGCGTGATCTGTTTTCCGGTATTTACCGGAAACGTACCCTAACGCTGTGGATGCTGTGGTTCTGTTCGTACCTGATCAATAACGGCCTGGCGACGTGGCTGCCGACGCTTTATCGCACCGTATTCAATATCCCGCTACGAACGAGCCTGCTGTATGGGCTGATCATGACCACCGTGGCGGTCGTCGTGTCTTTTGTCTGCGCCATATCGATCGACAAGGTGGGACGCCGGCCGTGGTACATCGGGGCATTCGGGCTGGCCGTCATTCCGCTGGGTGTGCTGTGGATCATCGGTGCCAACACGGCGATCCAGGTATTGGTGTTCGCTACGTGTGCTTACGCGATCATCCAGACGATCACCTATTCCCTGTACCTGTATTCGGCCGAGCTGTACCCGACACGCATGCGAGCGGTGGGTGCCGGTATCGGCAGCGCATGGCTGCGTGCCGGTTCCATGGCAGGGCCGGCCTTGATCGGCTTTGTCGTGGCCGAGTCGGGGGTGCATACGGTGTTTCTCAGCTTTGCCATTGTGGCGATCGCTGGTGCGGTTACGTGTGCGCTGTTTGCTACCGAGACCAAGGGGCGAGTGTTGGAGGAGTTGTCGCCTTGAGCGACATCGTTTCCATGCTTGGAACGATCGCGATTTAAGGGAACCTCGACATACACGGCAGTAATCACCGACGAGATGGGCCGGGAAAGTCGGCCACTGCGCGGCCTGTCAAGCCGCGCCTTCGGCGCCGTAAAGGGTAAAGGGGAAAAGCCAGCATGCGGTGGTTCGCGGTTTTTTGCTGTCTCCCTTCACCCCTTCCTCTTTACAGGCCACGCAGTGACCGACTTTACGTTTCCAGAGGTCCCCTTCAGTCGCGACCTCCCCGCCACAGTCCTACCTAAAGCTTCAACTGCAAATCCGCCACATACGTTCGCTGCGGAAACGGGTGAAACAGGAAGTACTTCTCATTGGTGAAGTTATCCACGCCGACCGACGCGGTCAGGTGCTCGTTGATACGGTACTGCACTCGCGCGTCGAACACGGTGAAGCTATCGAATGCACCAAACACATGCGGGGTGTTGTCGGTGTTATCCAAGGTCGAATACTGCTTGCCGCTGTAGCGACCGGCCAGGGTGAACGCCCATGCATCGTCAGGTCGATAGGTCGCCACGGCCGTGGCGCGCCAGCGCGGAACATTCGGTGCATGTTTGCCGGTCGAGGTAGTGCCGGTGGTGCTGGCAAAGCTGTCGTTGGAAAGAATCGTCGAATCGACAAAGGTGACGCTACCGGACAACTCCAGCCCATGGATCAATGCATCGCGTTGCTCGGCCACCAGCTCGACGCCACGGTTGCGCACCTCGCCGACATTGGTCGTGAAACTGACGGGAGCGGCTACATTCGGAAGAAACGCCGTCTGTGCGATCAAGGCATCCCGGGTGTTTTCCTGGAATAACGAAAGCCGCAACAAGCCTTGCGATAGCGCATGCTCGATCGCCAACTCGCCGCTGCGCACTTTTTCCGGCTTCAGGTCGGGGTTGGGCGAGGTAAAGGTCGAACCGGTAGAAACCAGTTGATACAACTCACTCACCGTGGGAAAGCGAATCGCACGCGCCAATGAACCGGTGATGCGCCAGCTCGGGTCCAGCTGCCACTGCAGCGTCGCCTTCGGCGAAAAGCCATCGCTTTTTTCAACCGGCTGCTGCACTGCCTTGCCGCCGCTGAAGTTGAAGCCATCGCTGGCCTTCCACCATTCGTAACGACCGCCCACCGTCAGCATCCATGCCGGTGCAAACTGCCAGTTGTCGGCAACCCACAAAGCCTGTGTGGTGGTCTTGCCGCTGCCTGCGGAGAACAGCGTGTTAGCGGTAGCCGCATCGTCCCGGTCGCTCAGATTGCGCGTGGGATTGACCAGCTCGTAGCGATCGCCATGTGCGCCAAAGGAAACCTCCTGGCCGCCGCCATAGCCCTGCGGGCGCCAATAGCCTTTCAGATCGACGGTCGACCAGTTCGTACCGCCATAGCTGGCCAGCCGTCCGTTGGTGGTCAGATCGGTGCCGCCCAGCACGCCGGCCGGGGAAAGTTGCTGGTCTTTCAGGAACGCGTAGTGGGTGGCGACGAGTTCGCCATCGAGGCTGCCATGCGTATCGCTTTTCAACGAAAACGCCTGCATCAGGTGATGCGCGCTCAGGTCGTAGATATTGGTGGCAAAACCCGCGATGCGTCCAAAGGTCGGTGCACCGTTGGCATCGGTCAGGTACGTCTGCGCCTGCGATTGCCCATGGTTGCTCCAGAAGCCGGCCATGTATGTCGCACGCCATTGCGGCGTGATGTCGTAGGTGAGCTTGCCGTTGAGGTCGAGCATACGCGTGTGCAACAAGCCACCGGCACCCAGCACATTGGCGTTTTGCCCAAGCTTGTTCTTCGCAGCGATGGCGCCTTCCGTACCGGCGGGAAAACCTGGGCTGGTGATGTACGCCAACGGCTGGCTGAAACTATTGAGCGCATTGGCTGAAAAGAACCAGCCAATGTCACCGTGACGACCACCCGCGGTGAGGCTGGTCTGGCTGGTGGAGAAATGATCGCGTGTGCCATAGAGGTCGAAGTCCTGCACGGCCTCGGTCTGCTTGATCGTGACCTCGGTTTTCTCCGGCATGCGGGTGACGATGTGCATCACCCCACCCATCGAGTTGCCGGCATATTCGGCAGAGAACGGGCCATACAACATGTCGATGCGTTCGATGGATTCGGGCGAGGCCATGCCCCAGCGCGGTGCACCGATGGTGTTGTTGTTGGCGATCAATGCGGAAATGGGAATGTCGTCGATGTAGACCAGCGTGCGAGCACTCGATCCCACACCCCAGGTGCGCGTGGCCAACACCGGCTGCGTATCGCCGTAGTTGCGCTTGCGAATGAAAACGCTGGGGAGGTATTTGGCGGCATCTTCCACATCGACGGCATTGACCGTGGCGGCGATGCGCGCGGCAGGCACGCTGACCTGCACAGCAGGAAAGCGCGGCTCGCCTTGCGGCGCCTTGGCCGTCACCTTCATGGCATGCAGGTCGATGATCTGGGGATCAGGCGGCGCATCGGCTGCATGAGCCAGCCAGAGCGAGGCAGACAATAACGATAACGGCAGCGCGATAACGCGCCGGATATCATGGGCATCCATCTTGTTTTTCCAATCGGCAATCTGCGCCGGGCACTCAGGGCGCAGGAACGCGATACCGGAGACGTTCTTGCCGAACGCCTCTTCAAGCATCATGAAAGACATACCGCCGAAGCGGCACGAATATTCAACCGATAGTCAAAGAAGGTGGGCCACGCGGCTCCGCGCTCAGGATCGCGGCGCTGTCGCTATGGATAGCCGGAACACGGATTGGCGCCTCGGCGCGCGCCGGCATGGCGATAGCCGTAAGCCGGAACACGGTAGGTGTCACCGGCGAATGACTCAGCAGCGTGCAGTAACCACAGGCATCACCATGCTCGCCCGCCTGCTTGTCGGGTGTGCCGTGATCGGAGTGACCGTGATGCGCCTGCATCACATGCTCGGGGCACAGTGCGTCCGCAGCCGACATCGCGTGGGCTGCGACGAGGTATTGGGAGATGCCCGGAGCGAACGCGAGCAGGGCCATGGCGACAATAGCCAGCCAAGCCACACATCGTCGTTGTATCGCCCTGCGTGACATCGTTCTCAAGTGCCCCTTATGCACGTCAATGGATCATCCCACAAACCCTGGACCATGGTTCAAGGTTTACGTTGCGACAAAGCGTCACGCGGGAGATTTTTTTCGTCGGGCAGCCTCTGGTTCAGGATACCGATCACCGTATCGACCGCTTCGAGGTTGTTGTAGAGCTTGTGTCCCGAGGCCACGATGGTGGTCGATACGGCGCCGGGGATAACCGCACTGCTCAACGGCACGATGCCATCCCCACGCACGCTGGCGCCCGGCAGATCACCGGCAATGGTGTAGTAACGGATGCCCGGCGCCGGCATCAGGCCCTGGCTGGCGCGACTGACCGGCTGGCTATTGCGCATCGTGCTGACGCTGCTCAAGCCGGCCGATTGATACACCGCCAGCACATTGCTCTGCACTGCGGCCGGGTCTTTGTTGGCAACGCGTCGCAACGCATCCAGCTCCGGCCCGCGCGGGTTCAGCACCAGCACCGCGATACGGCCGATCAAACGGTCGGACACCGGGCTGCCCAGATGTGGCGCAGCCAGGAATATCGCTTGCGCCACGCCCGGATAGGGATGAAAAAAGAACAGGCGCTTGAGCATGTCCAGGTCATCCGCGTTCGCTTCGATTTTTTCCGGCGGCACGGTAAATGCCGTGCGCCACAAAAGATCGCCGCTGTCCGCACTGAGCAACCGGGCTATCACACCGCCCATGCTGTGACCGATCAAGACCATCTGCTGCCATGCCGGATCGGTGCCGGCAGGATCGAGCAACTTCCAGCCTTGATCGAGAAACTGCTGCACGCGCAGCCGGCTAACCAGCAGTGGCGCATCGGTTTGATAGACCACATGCCAGATCTGATAGCGCGCGCGCAGTTCAGGGGTGCCCATGATGCGATTGGTCAGCTTGCCCCAGATCAGTGGACTCGCTCCGAGGCCATGGATCATCACGATCGGCGTCTTTTGCGGGTCGTAGTCCTCGAGCAGATAAAGCCCTTGCCGCAAACCGATCTGCTTGCCGCCGATCAGGTTCCACACGGCCAGGCGCTTGAGTTGGGATTGATCGAACAGGTAGGCATAGGGTGCGGTGGTGTCCCGCGCCAGGGGATAGCGCCTGGAGCCGACCACGATATCCGGATCGCGCTGTGGATCGGTGATATGCAGGGAAAGCCGATCCTGTTCGTCGACGTCGATCCAGGCTGTCGCCGCACGTGACACACCTTCGGGCGGATAGAGCTTGCATAGCGGCTTGTCGTTGCAACGCCGAGCCGCCACGACCAGCGGCACGCCTATGCCAGGCACCGAGTGACGCACGCCGAAGCTTTCGGGAATGGTGACGCCGGCGGCCGGCACCACTTGCAACGGACCTTGCAGGCTCGCCGGCATCGGCTCGATCACCAGCGACATGCTTTCATCGCCTAATTTCAACGTGCGTGACGTCCAGCCATCCGCATCGCGATCGAACACGTCGTCGAGCAAATGCGCCGTACACAGGTTATACCAACGCAAGGCTTCGCCCGTATGCGCCGGGTCCTGAGCAAGCGCTCTACGACCGGCGGCAGCGCAACGCAACCAGCTGCGCTGCACGAGCTCAGGCCGTTTTTGATGCGACGCATCCGCCGCCCAGGTGCGTGCCTGCGCCAGCCAATCGACCGCTTCATGCTGGGCAACGACGGTGTCGCTCGGTTGAGAAAGCTTTGCCGGTGCGCAGGCGCCCATCGACAACGCCACGCAGACGATGGCCATGATTCGCCATGACATCGCCTGCGTATGCATCATCCGGCCTTGCGCTTGCCGCTCACGGCGCCGATTGGGCCGAGGCGGGTTGCGCGGTTCCCGACGATGGCAAGGCATACGCGATCAACGAATCGCCCATCTTCGTTCCCAGCGAGCCATGGCCACCGGCCATCAGTACGACGTACTGGCGACCCGTCCTGTCCGAGACGTAGCTCATCGGGATCGCCTGCCCGCCCGCCGGTAACCGTACCTCCCAAAGCCTGTTGCCGGTACGCAGGTCATAAGCACGGAAGTAGTAATCGAGCGTGGCACTCATGAATACAACCCCGCCACCGGTGGTGATGGCACCGCCGAGGCTGGGCACGCCCAGCGGCAACGGAATCGGCAGCGGTGCGTTGTCGATCACCGTGCCGTTGCGATGCATCCATACCTTCTGCATGGTCTTGAGATCGACCGCTGCGACATAGCCCCATGGCGGCGCCTGGCAGGGAATACCCAACGGCGAAAGCAAGGGATGCAGATCGATCGCGAATGGCGTGCCAGTCATGGGTTGCAGACCTTGCTCGGTGCCGGTGCCCCCTTTGGCATCGACCTTGTCACGACGATGCAGCCTGGAGACGAAGGCCACATAGTTCGGGTTGCCGACCAGCACCTGTCGCACCGGATCGACCGCGACACCGCCCCAATCGAACACGCCATAGTTGCCTGGGTAGATCAGCGAGCCCTGCTCCGAGGGTGGCGTAAAGATACCGTCGTAGCGCAGCTGCTTGAACAGGATGCGACAGGTCAACTGATCGAACGGATTGGTGCCCCACATGTCGCTTTCGCGCAGCCGCCGTTCCGGTTTGAAGGTCAACGCAGAAAAAGGCTGCGTCGGTGCGCTGTAGTCGCCTTCGGAAGCACCCTGCGGCACCGGCTGCTCCGGTGCGGGCACCACCAGTTTGCCGTCACGCCGGTCGATCACATAGATGTCCGCACGCTTGGTCGAGGCGATTACCACCGGCACTTTGCCTTGCGGTGTATCCAGATCCATCAGGTTCGGCTGCCCGCCGACATCCATGTCCCACAGATCGTGGTGCACGGTCTGAAAGACCCAGCGCAATTTGCCGGTAGCGACATCGAGCGCGACGATCGAGCTGTTGAATTTCTCGCCTTCAGGATAACGATGCCCGCCCCACATATCCGGGGTCTGGTTGCCCATCGGGATGTACACCATGCCCAGCTTTTCATCGACGCTGGATACGCTCCAGGAATTGGGCGAGTTGTGCTTGTAGAACTGACCCGGCGCAAGCGGCGCGGTTTCGTCGGGATTGGCCGAATCCCAATTCCACAATAGCTTGCCCGAGTCGATGTCGTAGCCGCGAATGACGCCGGAAGGTTCGTGCGTGGAATCGTTGTCGGTAACGCTCGCCGACACGATCAACACATGTTGCGTCACCACCGGCGGCGAGGTCGGATTGAGAAAGCCGCGCTGGGTCATCGACATGCCCTGATACAGGCCGATCACGCCTTTGTCGCCGAAATCGGTACAGAGCTGGCCGTTATCGGCATTGATCGACACGATGGTCGCATCCGCGGTCGGCGCGAAGATGCGCCGCGGGCAGCTGTCGAAATGGATCGTATCGGCCGGCACCGCGCCCCGGGAGGCCATCACCGGCTTGTCGGGCGCGCCGGGCGCAACGGGTTTCGTTGCGACAGTGGCCGCACTGGCCGGCATGGTATTCGCATAACTGCCGGAGTCGTAGTACGCAACGCCACGGCAGATCATGTGCTGGTAAGTCTTTGCATCGCGATTGATCTTTGGGTCGAACCGCCACAGTTCCTTGCCGGTGTCCGGATCGAGCGCGATCACGATGTTGTGCGGCGTGCAGAGATACAACTTGCCGTTCGCCTTGAGCGGTGTGACCTCATTGGCGATCTCGAACGGGTCGGTCGGCCCCTTGAAGTCGCCGGTATGGAAGGTCCAGGCCTCCTTCAGTTGGCCCACATTAGCCGGGGTGATCTGGGTGGCGGGGGCATAGCGGTCACCCAGCCCCGAGCGGCCATAGGCCACCCAGTCATTGGGGGCGACGCCGGAGCTGTCCGACCCCACCGCCGCCATATTCGTCTCCGGCACGCTACCGGCCAGGGTGTGGTAGTCGCTGAAGTAGCCGACCCCACCGATGACCAGGCTCACCACCAGGGCCAGCCAGACCGGCCAGGTGCCACCCCGGCTGGCCGGGCCGTCCACCACCAGCAGACGCCGGCTGATCCAGGGCATCACCAGCCAGAGCCCCAGGGCAAACCAGACCGCCAGCCGCGGCACCAACTGCCACCAGTCAAAACGCACCTCGACGACTGACCAGATAGCCGTTCCCAGCAATATCAAGGCATAAAGCCACAAAGCTGATCGGCGAGCGCGAATTAACAAATAGCCGTCGATAATCAAGGCCAAACCGGTAATCAGGTAATACCAGGAGCCCCCCAGGCTCACCAGCCACCCTCCTCCGATGGCCAGCAGCAAGCCAAGCACGATGAAAACCGCCCCCGTAACCCACAACCACGCTCCGGATCGTGACGTCTTGGTCATGGCCTTCTCACCCTTTTGGACCCACGGCGAAGGTGCCGGCAGGAGGGCCAATGGTTGAGGACCTTTCGTCACGGTTTCGTGACGACGAACATCAGATAAACCTCTGAATTTCGGCCATATCGACGCAGGATTTTGCTTTGCATCACATTATGCTCAAGGCGACTTCAGACTTTGCGCAAAACGCCGATATGGCTGGTACCATCGCGAACAGAGGGCCTACTCGTCGGGGGATGAGCGGACGACGTCCAGGGCGCATTTTTCATCAACGCGTGACCCGTAAACGGCGTGCCTCCAAGGGATGCTGTTTTCCAGATCAGGGAGTGCGGGAATGTTGAAAGCAAAGGGAATGCCCAATTGGCTGCTACATGCAGCCTTGGCCGTGGGCTATGGAATTGCTGGTTATGTCATGCAGCAATTCGTCATTTCGCATTTTCAACCCTACGCCGGGTTGCGACTTGTATTACTACTCGTATTGCCTTATCGGTTCTGGCCGGCCCTGGCGGTAGGCGAACTGGCAGCTCTTGGCGCAGTAGCGATCGAGTGCGGGCCGCTGTATGGCTGGGGTTGGGCAGCGTTTCGTGCCTTTCCCACCATCTTGCTGGCGATGCCCATCATTCGCGCCTTTCGCAATCGCTGGCCGCGCCTGGGAGACAAGGTTTCGGCAAACGTCGCCCCCTTGCTGGGCTGCACGCTCGCGGTATCTGCGGTATGGGCAGCCTACAGTCTGGTGATCTTCTCCATGCTCCGTACGCCGGCCGGTTACGTGTCACCGCCGTATCACCTCTTGGCGGAACGTTACTTCCTGGGCCAATGCGTCGGAATCATCACGCTCACCCCGCTGCTGCTATGGCTCAATGAAGCCCGTCAGAAATCGACGTGGCGCGAGCTGTGGAATGAATTCGTTTCCAGCCGACTGGCGCTGGAAAGCTCCGTGATTCTTGTACCGTCGCTGGTGTTTCTGACCTGGCTGGCCATCAAGGGTAGCGACGAACTGGCGCAGATCGCGCGGATGGCCATGTTCCTTCCCGTCGCTGCGCTTACCCTGCGCAATGGCTGGCGCGGCGCAGCCATCGGCAGCGCCCTGGCCAGCATCTGCATCATCATCGCCATGCCCGCGGCCCGTGACCCCGGCACGGTGGCTGCGCAGGCGTTTATCGCGCTGACAAGCGGGATTCTGCTGTTGCTTGGCAGTCGCATCAGCGCCCTGCATTCGCATGAGCAGCAGGAGCGCATCAACGAGCGTCGCGCTATCCAGCTTGCGCAGACCAGCATCCTGCAAAGCGAACGGCGCTTGCACCAGGCTGCCGAAGCGTTGGAAGACATGCGCGACATCATGGCCGTCTCGCAAGACTACATATTCGATCGTTTCCAGCGCCTGCTGTCGCCCGCCGAACAGCGCGGTTTTCGCCGCGATGCAGCGCAAACGCAACAGCAGCTCTATCAACTGGCCAGTGGACTTTCTCCGCGCCTTCAGCGCGAGCAGGACCTGCCGGTAACGCTAAGCAACGGCACGTTGGCTCGGGCATTGGATGAAGCGGGAATCGCTTACCGGTGCGACGTTCAAAACCGCGCTCCGGGCCAGCTGGGGCCGGCATTGCCCATCGCGCTCTATCGTCTTGCGTGCGAAGCGGCATTGCACCTTTGCACGCAATACCACAGCAAGCGCATTCATCTGCGTCTGCGCGTGGGCGTGACCGGCGAGCGGGTATGGGCACTCATGAGTATCGAAGGTGGTGAAGCCGCCAACGAGCCCTTCATACGGGGCAGCATGCTGCAGCGCCACCTCGGTGCAAGCGGCATGGATATCGACGCATTACGCGGCCAGGCCAAAGTCTACGGTGGAAATGTAAGGATACGATCCACCGAAGGGCGCCCGCGCATTACGATGCTCCTCACGGAAGCTGAAGTTGCATAACGCGCCTACGCACGTTACGCAACTTCAACATTCCCGCCCCCCAATTTCCGCTACGCCCTGTCGCCCCATGCATGGGGCGATTTGTTACTTGGCCGA
>Ga0207695_10001022_pt1 | contig 49260 bp, 32 predicted proteins | sample KBSC54metaG_FD_184354 | JGI IMG/M metagenome (GOLD analysis project Ga0207695, IMG submission 184354) | Corn rhizosphere microbial communities from Kellogg Biological Station, Michigan, USA - KBS C5-4 metaG (SPAdes) (version 2) | ecosystem: Host-associated > Plants > Roots > Rhizosphere > Soil...
TGGTTTCGCCCGCTGCATCGACGCGATGGCCGAGCCCTGGCAGGGCAGCGAAATCCAGGCGGTTTGCGGGATCGAGTCGCGTGGTTTCATTTTCGGGGCGGCATTGGCGCAGAAGCTCCACGCCGGTTTCGTGCCCTTGCGCAAGCCCAACAAGCTGCCGCCGCCGGTAGTCGAGGTGGAGTACCAGCTCGAATACGGTGTCGATCGCCTGCAGGCACGTAACGATGCGCTACGTCCCAGCGAAAGGGTGTTACTGGTCGATGACGTGCTGGCAACCGGAGGCACCTTGGCCGCTGCGCGGACACTGGTCGAAAAGCTCGGCGGTACCGTTTGCGGCGCTGCCCTGGTGATCGAACTGGCCGCGTTGCAAGGACGCACGCGATGGCGGGACGACGTGCCATTGCACGCCTTGTTGCGTTATTGAATTTCACGCCGGTCGGTACCAGATATCGGCTACTTTCCCCGAATCTTTTAGGAGGCCGCCATGCTTGGAATCGGTGCCTGGAAACAACGCATGCCCCAACCGCAGGATGCGCTGCCGGGGCGCGAAACACCTATTCGTCCCGCCCACCCGCATCACGTCACGGGACGCTCGTTATTGTCCGAGGCTTTCCCCGGCAACGAAGTGCTGGTTGTCGGCATGGGCTGCTTCTGGGGCGCGGAACGGAAGTTCTGGAGTATCCCAGGCGTCTACAGCACGTCCGTCGGCTATGCCGGCGGCTACACGCCCAATCCGACCTATCGTGAAGTCTGCTCGGGCGAGACCGGCCATACGGAAGTGGTCCAGATCGTATACGACCCCAAGACCGTCGATACCGATACCTTGCTGCGCACGTTCTGGGAAAGTCACGATCCTACCCAGGGCATGCGTCAAGGCAACGATGCGGGCACGCAGTACCGTTCGGCCATCTATGCATCGAGCGCCGAACAGCTAGCTGCCGCCGAGGCTTCCAAGCGTGAATATCAAGCGCAGCTGTCACGCGCGGGCTACGGCGCGATCACGACGGAAATAGCCATGGCCGGCCCGTTCTATTTTGCCGAGGACGAGCACCAGCAATATCTGTCCAAGCACCCGGATGGTTATTGCGGTTTGGGTGGCACGGGCGTGGTTTGTCCGATCGGGCTCGATGCGGCCTGAGCCGAGGTCATTCGCAGCCTATTGAAAAACGGGGCTCTCAATGAGCCCCGTTTTTTATAATTAGATGTTTTAAACGATCCAGCGTGAGCCTGGACTCAAAAAGTTCGTCCTTACACGCTACCATCGGCGCCTGATTGCCGAAGGATCGTGCATGCCCAGGTTTCTTCTATCCGCTATCTGGTTGTTGCTGGCTCTTGCCATCGCCGGCTGCGATGTGCCGCAAGCCGCATCAGGCGTGTCGGCGCAACCATCGAAGTATTCGGTCGATAGCGTTTTCAAAGACCCCAAAGCACAGGCGCTTGCCTTGGCTGCCGAGCAGGGGAATGCGGCCGAAGTGCAGCGATTGATGAAGCAAGAGCACGTCAATCCGGATGTCATTTTCAGTGACGACGACAGTGGGATGCCGTTGATTGCGTGGCCCGTGTTTACGCTGAATCCGGTTGGCCTCAAGGCGATGCTGGACAATGGAGCAAATCCGAATGCCAGAAAGCCGGGCCATACGGTAAGAAAATTCAAGGACGGGAGCGTTTCGGACCATTTCGATTATGACAATGCCATGGTCTGGGCCGCCAAGCAGGAAGATCCGATCTATCTGAAGCTTTTGCTCGATCACGGCGGCGATCCCAATACGCGCAACGCCAACGGCGAGACTCTGCAGTTTCAGTCCTATATCTGGCATAACCAGTGGAAGAACGTGCAACTGCTCGTTGAACGGGGTGGTGACGTAAATGCCCTCTCCCAGGGCGGCACCGTCTTGTACGACTACAGCTCCCTGGGTGGCTTCGAGCAGGCGTATTGGCTGTTGGAACATGGTGCCGATCCCAAGGCTGGAGCCGTCGTCCAACCGCCGGACCCGCCCCGATACATGGCTGTCGAGGCTATATTCTGGCATCCGGGAGATGCCAAGGACCCGAGCTGGCAGCGCAAGTGCCAGCAATGGTTGTTGCAGCACGGCTACAAGCGCTCATCCATGCCCGATTCCTATCGCGATATGCGCAAGAATCTTGGTCTTCCCTACGAAGAAAAAGATATTCCGTTGCTTTAAAACTTTCGGTCAAGGAGTGATGCGATGTCTGGCGATCCGCAGCAAGAACAAGCTTTCCTGCAAAAGCTTCGTGCGAGCGGCGATCCTGCGGCGCAGCAGGAAGCCACTCGCCTGCAGAAGTTGTATCACGATCAGCAGATGGGTGAGCTGGCGGCGGATGCGTACAAGTCGGCGAAGGGCGAAGGCAGCCCGCCACCCGGTTGGATACGCGCCAGTGAGCATCCGGAGAAGCTGCGGGAGTTTGCGCCCAAACTCGGCTGGACCGATGCCAATATCGCGGCAGCATTGCAGCCGGACAAGTCGGGTTTTCGCGCGGAAGTCTATTTGCCCGACCCGAAGATTCTAGGCGCCGGATATGAGCCCGTGGTCGCCTTCAAGGGCTCATCGGGTGAGGTCAAAGTTCCTGGCGGTACGCGTGACACGACGCAGGAAGATTTTCTCGCGAACAATTTTCCTCAATCCGTGGGCATGGAAACCGACTATTACGATCGCGCGATGCGCCTTGCAAAAGATTTGCAGGACCGAGGCCTTAAGTACGAGCTGACGGGTCATAGTCTTGCCGGTGGAATGGCCGCAGCGGCTTCGGCGGTTACGGGCAATCATGCAACGACCTGGAACGCGGCGGGCTTGCATCCGGAAACGGCTTTGCGGTTTGCATCGCAAAACCCTGGTGCCGCCGTACACGACGTCAATAAAAACGTCATCTCCTACCAGGTTCAAGGCGAACTCCTCAATAACGGCATACAGGGCAACATCCACAGCCTGGATTACCTGCAGCGGCAGGAGCTCGGCGCGGTGCTGCAGGAAGGCAGCCAGCTATTGAACCAGTTGCCGCAGGGCCGCGAATTGCTCAAGCAGGATCTGAGCAAGAACATGCCGCCCGACGCACAGAAGACGGTGCACGATTTCATCGACAAGGTCGCCACGGGCGATACCAACAAGATGCTGCGCGAGCTGCCGCTTGCGGCAGGCCAGCAGCAGCCTCTGTTGGCGCCGATGATGCCAGCCGGCCCTGATGGCTCGGTGTTGATCGCCCGAAAGAACCAGATGTCGCTGCCCGAAGTGACCTATCTGGCGACGCCGCTGCTTGAGACGGCCGGTGCGGTGGCCAAGGGCGCGCAAGTCGGTCATCAGGCGGGCGAGGTCGTCGCCGCCGGCGGCAAGATGACAAATCAGGCGTTGCATGCCACCGGCGATGGCGTGCGGAATGTCACCGAAATGGGTGGTCAGGCAGCGCGTAACGTTACCCAGGTCGGCAGCCAGGCGACGCAAGGTGCCGAGCATCTCGCGGGTGCAGTCGCTGCCCATGGGCGTGTGGCCTTGGGCGAGACGGGCGCACGGGTTACCGAAGGGCTAGGGAGCCTGGGGCAGTTCACCGCATCGCTGGAAGCCGATGCCTTGCGCAAGGTCGGCAGCGTGCTGCCCGATGGTGCGCATAAGTGGATGGACAAGCAGGCGAGTCAGCTGGACCAGGCAGGCGATGCGGTCCACCGCGCCGGGCAGGGTCTGGCGGCCGATGCGCGGCGCGATGCGCATGCCGACGCGGCGACGATTCGCGAAGCTACTCGCACCGTGCAGGCGGCAACCGATCATGTCGCCACGCGCGTGGGCAATCTGCAACATGACGCGATTGCCGGTACCGGCAAGTTGGCGTGCAGCGGTCTGGATGCAACGGGGAACGTGATTCAAAGCGTAACCGACAAGGCGCCCGTTGCCGGCACGGCCCTCGGCGGCGCGGCCGGTCTGGGCGTGGCCGCTGCCTATGAATTCAGGCCATCCAACTATCCGCGCCTGGTGGGCGCGGCGGTAGCGGTGGCGAACGGTAAGGCGGCAGGACAGGAAGCGCTCGATCGCCATGGCATGGCGGTTGTGTTGCCGAGCATGGAAAGCCGCATCGAGAACGTCGAACGCGAGGCGCGTCAGACGTTGCAGCGCAATGCTCCGACGCAAAACCAGGCGACACAACCGGCTCGTGAAGCACCTCGCCTCGACGATCCCTCGCATGCCGGCCACGCGATGTTCAAGCAGGCGCGCGATGGCGTGCATAAGATCGATGCGCAGATCGGGCGCACGCCGGACCAGCAGAGCGATAACTTCGCCGGTGCCCTGGCCGCGGCGGCGAAAGCGGGCGGCCTGAATCGGATCGATGCGGTGGCGTTGAGCGACAACGGTTCGCGCGCGTTTGCGGTGGAACACGTGATCCCCAATGCGCTCTCACGCGATGCGCATGTAGAGACCGCGCAGGCGGTGAACCAGCCGCTCGCTCAGAGCACGGCGCAATGGCAGCAGGCGGCGCAGCAACAGACGCAAACGCAAACGCAGACGCAGACGCAGACGCAGACGCAGACGCAGACGCAGACGCAGACGCAGCAACAGGCTAATCCGCAACATCCGGCAATTAGCATGGGCGGCCGCTGAGGCGGGCAGTACCCGTGCAATGGGATCTTTGTAGGAGCGACTTCAGTCGCGACAAGCCGTGACGAAAACGTGGGTCGCGGCTGAAGCCGCTCCTACAAGCTCAGGAAGTTTTTCGAAGACCCGTCACTCAAACCTGCGCACGCGTCGCACGACCACCCTGATATGCGGCTGCGTCAGTTTCGCCGGAAGCCTTGTTAAAGTAAGCCGGCAATTAGCGTGGGGGCCGCTGAGGCGGGCAGTACCCGTGCAATGGGATCTTTGTAGGAGCGACTTCAGTCGCGACAAGCCGTGACGAAAACGTGGGTCGCGGCTGAAGCCGCTCCTACAAGTTCAGGAAGTTTTTCGAAGACCCGTCACTCAAACCTGCGCACGCGTCGCGCGACCACCCTCGATATGCGGCTGCATCAACTCCGCCGGAAGGCTCCGGATCACTTCGGTAAAGCGCTTGAGGAAAGTTGTCATCGACGAACTCTTGCGCCAGACCAGCGCAAGGCGACGACTCGGCGCGTGTCCGGAAAATTCCAGCAGATGCACGTTGTCGGTGCGCGCCATCGGCGGCTTGATCGCCAGCGTAGGCAGCAAGGTAATGCCGACATTGGCCGCGACCATCTGTCGTAGCGTTTCCAGACTGGTGGCGCGAAAGCCGGTTTTTTCGCCGGCACCGGCCAGCTGACATACTTCCAGTGCCTGGTCGCGCAGGCAGTGCCCGTCTTCGAGCAGCAGCAGATTTTCGTCTTCCAGGTCGCTGAGTTTCAGACGGCTCTTTTTCTGTGCCAGCGGATGCGCCTCCGGCACTGCCAATACGAAAGGCTCTTCGAATAGAAACTCGCTATGCAGGCTGTCTTCGTGCACGGGCAGGGCCAGCACGCCGGCGTCGAGCGAGCCTTCGCGTAGCATGCGGATGACGTGCTCGGTTTTCTCTTCGATCAGCAGCAGTTCCAGGCGTGGAAAGCGTGTACGTACCAGCGGCACCAGGTGCGGCAACAGATAAGGACCGAGCGTGGGGAACACGCCCAGGCGCAGCGAGCCCGATTCCGGGTCGCGCGTGCGCTGCGCGATGGCCTTGATCTCGTCGATCTCCGAAATCACGCCACGTGCGCGGCGGGCGATCTCCCGTCCGGTTTCCGTCAGCAGCACTTTGCGCGGCGTACGTTCGACCAGTGCGACCCCCAGTTCGTCTTCCAGTTTCTTGATCTGCGTGGACAGCGTGGGTTGGCTCACGAAGCTCGCTTCCGCCGCACGACCGAAATGCCGATGCTCGGCCAGGGCTACGAGATAGTGCAGGTCGCGGAGGTTCATGGGTGGCGTCGTACTCGATAGGGCATGCCTATCAGTATGATACTAACAATCAATTTGAGCAATGAATGCCGGGCGCGTATCTTTTGTCGTGTCGGGACGCAGCCAGGTTGGCAATCAACCGCTCTCCCGCACGGCGCGCGTCATCCCCTCCCCCCGCCAGACGCGCGCAACTCCAAACCGATAGCGACCCTTTGTGGCGCTATCGGTTTTTTTTTGCCCGAAGTTCAGTGGGTTCCCGTGCAAGCCTTTTCCGTGCCGGAGTAGGCCCATGCCTTATGGCACTGTGTCCGAAGTCATGCTGCTCCTAGCGTGGCGGCTCGTTTTCACCCCTAGGGAATCCCCAGCCATGCGTCAGTTCGTACGTCCGCTCGTGCTTACCGCGCTCGCCGCCTGTTGCGGCACCGCGCTTGCAGCTTCCGCTGCCAACGATCAGCCGCACGGCAAACTGCCGCGCTGGGCGATGCCCGAGTCGTACCAGCTGAGCTTCAAGGTGGATCCGCGCCAGCAGGATTTTTCCGGCAGCACCACGATCAAGCTCAAGCTCACCCAGGCGTCCGATCACATCTGGCTGCATGGCCGCGAGCTGAAGGTCTCCAAGGTCGTCGTGACCGATGCCGCCGGCAAGAAGCACAACGCCAAGTACGTCGAAGTCGCGCCGGACGAGGGCGTAGCGAAGATCGATTTCGGCAGCAGCTTGAAGCCGCAGGAACTGAGCGTGGCGATCGAGTACACCGCGCCGCTCAACCAGCAGCTGCAGGGTTTGTACAAGGTCAGTCACGAAGGCCAGCCGTATGCGATGACGCAGATGGAGCCCATCAGTGCGCGCTACGCGTTCCCCGGTTTCGACGAGCCGTCGTTCAAGACGCCGTTCGATTTGACCCTGACCATTCCCAATGACGAAGTCGGCATCGCCAACACCAAGCAGGTGAAGGAAGAGCCGGCCGGTGACGGTTGGAAGAAGCTGAGCTTCTCGCAGACCGAGCCGCTGCCGACCTATCTGGTCGCCTTTGGCGTCGGTCCGTGGGATGTGGTCAAAGGCCCGGATATCTCGGCAACGGAATTCCGTAATCACAGCACCGAGCTGCGCGGTATCGCCGCCAAGGGCGAAGGCCACCGCATGCAGCATGTGCTGGGCGAGACGCCGTCGATCATCCACACGCTGGAGAACTACTACGGCTTCGGCTATCCGTGGGACAAGCTCGACCTGCTCGCCGCGCCCGATTTCTCCGCCGGCGCGATGGAAAACCCGGGCTTGGTGACTTTCCGCGACTGGCTGTTGCTGCTGGACAAGGATTCCCCGGCCAACTACGTGCGCGGTTCGTTCAACGTCACCGCGCATGAGCTGGCGCACCAGTGGACCGGCGACACCGTGACCATGGGCTGGTGGGACGACCTGTGGCTCAACGAAGCCTTCGCCACCTGGATGCAGCAGAAGGTGACGCAGAAGGTGCATCCGGAATACCGCGCCGATCTCGATCGCGTGCACGGTGCGCAGGGCGCGATGAACAACGACAGCCTGGTCACCGCGCGCAAGATCCGTCAGGAGATCACCGGCAACGGCGATATCGAAACTGCGTTCGACGGCATCACCTATCAGAAGGGTGCAAGCGTGCTCGGGATGTTCGAGGGCTACGTCACCGAGCCGGTGTTCCAGAAGGGCATGCGTGCCTACATCCAGGAGCACAAGTTCGGCAACGCCACCGCGGACGACCTGATCGATTCGATCGCCAAGGCCGCCGACAAGGGCGACGATTTCAAGGCCGCGTTCCGCAGCTTCCTCAATCAGTCCGGTGTGCCGTACGTGCAGACCAAGCTGACCCAGGAAGGCGGCAAGACCGTGCTGCATTTGACCCAGAGTCGCTACCTGCCGGTCGGCAGCGCCGGCGATGCCAATCGCGTGTGGGGCGTACCGGTATGCGTGCGCTATGGTGCGACCAGTGGCAGCAAGGTGGCCTGCGAACTGTTGAGCGAGAAGGACGGCTCGATGGTGCTCGCCGACGCCGCCAAGAACACCTGGGTGATGCCCAACGCGAACGGTTCGGGCTACTACCGTTTCAGCATGGACAAGGCCGACCTGGGCGCGCTCGGCAAGCAGATCGGCAAGCTGGACGATGCCGAACAGCTCGCCTATGCCGATGCCATCGGTTCGGGTTTCCGTCATGGCGATCTCGATGCCCATGACGTGCTGACTGCGCTCAAGCCGCTGACGGCCTCCAAGACGCGCGAAGTGGCTACTGCGCCGCTGACCCAGATCGATTGGATCTACGAAAACGAAGCGGTCACTGATGCACAGCGCGCTCGCGTGCAGAGTTGGGTGAAGGCGGCTTATCTGCCGCGTCTGCAGCAGCTGGGCTACAAGCGCAAGGCCGGTGAGCCGGACGGCGATTCGCTGCTGCGCAGCGCCCTGGCCGAAAGCCTGGCGCTGGATTACAAGATCCCCGAGGTGCGTGCCCAGCTGCTCAAGCAGGGCGATGCAGCGCTCAAGACCAAGGCCGACGGTAGTCTCGATCTGGCCGCTGCAGACCCGGATCTGCTTGGCAGCGCGCTGGGCGTGGCGGTGCAGGAGCGCGGCAAGCCGGCGCTCGACGAGCTGATCGCGCAATTGCCCAAGACCAGCGACCCGGCTTCGCGCAACGCCATGCTGCAAGGCATCGCGTCGGTCAAGGATCCGGCCGATGCCGAGCGTGCACGCAACTTTGCGCTTGGCAAGGACGTCAAGGTCGGCGAGATGGCGGCCATCCTGCGTGGCAATCGCGACACTCAGGCCAGCCGCGACGCGATCTGGAACTGGTCGGTGGCCAACTACGACAAGATCATCGCCCGTACCGGCAGCTTCGCCGGCGGCCGTCTGCCCAGCATGATGGGCGGTGGCGGTTGCTCGCAGGCCGAGGCCGATCGCCTGGAGGCGTTCTTCAAGCCGCGCCTGAAGCAAGTGACCGGTGCCGAGCGTGGCCTCGCCCAGACGCGTGAAAACACGCTGCTGTGCGCTGCACTCAAGGCCAAGCAGGACCCTGCCGCGATCACTCGCTGATCGACCTGGCAGACTGAAAGGACGCCGGGCGGTGCGAACCGCCCGGCGTTTTTTATGGGTTCCGGAGCAACCCCATTCAGCTGGACCCGCCGTTGCACCTACACTGAGCCGTGCCATGGGGGCAGGGGGGAGACAGGTATGCGTCGTTGGTTTGTTTTGGCCGTGCTATGGATCGCGGCATGGCCGCTGTTTGCACAGGACATCCCATCGCCGTTGCGCGATTGGCAGGGCTGGGTACTTCACGACCTGCCGCAGCATGTCTGCCCTTTTCCCTCCGATCAGCAACCGCAGGCAGGGACCTATCGATGTGCATGGCCTGGAAGGCTGGCGTTGGAGGCGGACAAGAGCGGCGCGCGCTTCAGCCTGGATGTTCATGTCGACGCACCGGGCTGGATCGCATTGCCTGGCGATGCGCGTTACTGGCCACAGCAGGTCACGGCCAATAACAAACCCGTGCCGGTATTGAAGAACGACGACCAACCGCAGGTGTGGCTGGAAAGCGGTGACTACAATCTGCGCGGTAACCTGCCGTGGAGCGAGCGCCCCGCCCATCTGGCCGTGCCCGAAACGATCGGCCTGATTCATCTCAAACTCGATGGCGCCGAGGTCACGCGTGTCGAACGCGATGGCGATCAGCTGACGCTGGGCGAGGCGGCAGCAACCCAGCGTGCCGCCGATGCCTTGTCGGTACGCGTATACCGTCGCCTGCAGGATGGTCTTCCGGGCGCGCTCGAAACAAGGGTGATGCTCAATGTCGCCGGCAGCGCGCGCGAGCAATGGCTGGGTCCGGCGTTGCCCAAGGGCTTTGTGGCCATCTCGATCGATGGTGATCTGCCGGTACGTCTGGAGAACGACGGTCGCCTGCGCGTGCAGCTGCGGCCCGGCGACTGGACCGTAACTTTGTATGCTCGCGCTGTAGAGCCGCTGCAGCACGTGGATTTGCCGGCGACGTCGGCGCCATGGCCCGTGCAGGAAATCTGGAGCTATTCCGATGAGCCCGAACTACGCAGCACGCGTGTCGACGGGCAGGGAACGGATGCTGCACAAGGCGGCGTGCCGAGTGAATGGCAGCAGTTGCCCGCGTATGTGATGGACAAGAGCAACGGCGTCACGATCGAGTCGGGCACGCGTGGCGGTGAAGGTGGGCAAGGGGACCGGCTGACCTTGACGCGTGAGATGTGGCTGGATTTCGACGGCCATGGTTTGAACGTGAGCGATCGCCTGAATGGCGAGTTGCGCAATACGCAACGGCTGAATGTTGCCGCGCCCTGGCAGTTGCAGCGCGCGTCGCTCAACGACATGCCGTTGCTGATCACTTCCGGTAGCGATCAGCGTGAAGGTATCGAGGTACGCAACAAGAAGATCGATGTGTCTGCCGGTCTTCGTTTGCCCACCCATGCGGGAACATTGTCCGCAGCCGGCTGGCAGGTTCCATTCGAGCATATCGATGCCACGCTGCATCTGCCTTACGGCTATCGCCTGCTTGGCGCTCCCGGTGCGGACCATGCGCCTGACACCTGGGTCGCTCGCTGGAGCCTGCTCGATCTGTTTGTCGTCGCGTTGATCGCGCTGCTCACCGGTCGCTGGCTGGGCTGGTCGTGGACCTTGGTGGCGGTCGGGTTTCTCGTATTGTCGCAAGAGGAAGCCGGCGCACCACGCTGGACGTTGGGCGTCGCGCTGGCGCTCGCCCTGTTAATGCGTGCGTTGCCGGCAGGCCGCTTGCACGGTGCCGCGCGGATCGGCGCAGCCGCCGCGCTGGTATTGGGCATCCTGTTCTCACTGCCGTTTGCGGCAACGCAGATGCAGTACGCACTGCATCCTCAACTGGACCAAGGCGAATTTTCGCCGGAGGATGCCGTGCAAATGGTCAAGCCGTTACCGGCGGCGGAGCCTGCACCTGCACCCGCGCCTGCACCACCGCCGCAGGCTGAAATGCTCATGGGCAACAACGGAATAGTGGGCGGCGTGGCCGCGCCGCCCAAGGCCACGAAGGAGCGGCGTGACGCTTCCAGCCTGTCAAGCATCACGGTGTCGGCTGCACGCATGCCGACGTCTGCAAAGGCCTATGACTTCGATACGCGCAGCGTGATCCAGGCCGGCCGCGGTACACCACACTGGGAAGTCGGCAACGACTACGTCCTGGCATGGTCTGGCCCGGTGACGGTGGACCAGACGATGCGGCTGATCATTGCGCCGTCATGGCTGGTCCGCTTGTTGCGCGTAGCGATGCTTGCACTGCTGGTCATATGGTTGGCTCGGCTTGCGCTGTCGCTATGGAATACATCCGCTGGCTCATGGCCGCGTTGGCGCATGCGCGGTGGCGCCAGTGCAGCGTTGCTGGCGATCGCCTTGCTGCCGCACGGCGCCCATGCGCAATCGCTGCCGGACCAGGATCTGTTGAACCAGCTGCATGGCCGCCTGGTCGAGGCGCCCAAGTGCGCGCCGCAATGTGCCGCGGTAGCGCAAGCGACCGTGCAGGCCAACGGCGACGATGTCGTTGTCGACATGGAGGTTCACACCGGCGCTACCGTGGCGTTCCAGCTGCCACATCCCGATGATACGCTTGCACTGCAAAGCGTCACCGCCGATGGCCATGGCGACGCGCCCCTGGGGCGTGATGGCGATGAGCTATGGCTGCGGCTGGATCGTGGCGTGCATAGGGTCGCCTTGCACTATCACGCCAGCGACGCCGATACGGTGGGTCTATTGTTCTCGGACGCACCCCAGCGCATCGTCTTTACCGGGCAGGGATGGTCTACCGAAAGCATCGATGCGGGGCGTCTGCTCGGCGACAGCCTTGCGCTGAATCGAGTGCGCAGTGCGGGCGGTGCAAACAATCAGCCGCAAGCCACGCAGACGTTTCCGCCCTATGTACGGGTCACGCGCACCTTGATGCTGGACGTGGACTGGACCGTGCGTACACAGGTCGATCGCATCGCACCCAGCGAGGGTGGTTTCAGTCTCGATGTGCCGCTGCTTGCAGGCGAGCATCCCACCGGCGAAGACTTGCGCGTTCATGACGGACACATCGGCGTCACCTTTAACGCCGGGCAGGACTCGGTCGAGTGGAGCAGCCGCCTCGATCACGTTGATAAGCTCGCATTGAAAGCACCAGGCCTGGGCGAGCGCGCGGAAGTATGGGTGTTGCAGGCAGCTGCCATCCTGCATGTGGACAGCGAGGGTGTGCCGGGAAGTAGCGATGACGATGGCTTGAGCTTTCATCCGCTGCCCGGCGAACAATTGCAATTGACGATCAGCCGGCCGAAAGCGGTCGCCGGTCAAAGCCTGGCGTTCGATCAGGTGACGATCGACCAGCAGACCGGCGAGCGGGCGACCGATACGACCGTGACTTTGCGTATTCGCAGCACCCGCGGCGGCGAGCACGCCATCACGCTGCCTGCTGGAGCCACCTTGCTCAACGCGCACCGTGACGGCATCGCGCTCAACCTGGGTATCCGCGACGGCAAACTTGGACTGCCGCTGTTGCCAGGCGATCACAGCTACGAGATCGGCTTGCGCGAGCCGCATGGCATGGCAACGTTGCTGCGTACCTCATCGTTCGATCTGGGGGCATCTGCGGCCAATATCGACGTGCATGCGGGCCTGCCGCACGATCGCTGGGTGCTGTGGACATGGGGGCCCACCGACGGTCCGGCGGTGCTGTACTGGCCGCAGTTGATCGTGTTGCTGATCGTTGCCTGGCTGCTTGCCCGCTATGCCCCGACACCGTTGCGTTTTCATCAGTGGCTCCTGCTGGGCTTGGGTTTCTCCGCCATGGCCTGGGGCGCGTTCGCGTTGGTTGCGGCGTGGCTGATCCTGTTTGGCCTGCGTGCGCGCTACGAACTGACAGAAAAATCCAGGGTGTTGTTGTTCAACGTGGTTCAAGGCTTTTTGATCGCCTTCAGCGTTGCCGCATTGGTTGTGCTGATCGGCGCGGTACCCAGTGGCCTGCTCGGCCTGCCCAATATGCATATCGTGGGTAACGACTCGTCGGCAGAGAGTTTGAACTGGTTTATCGATCAGGCTACCGGGCAACTCCCGCACGGCAGCGTCTTCAGCGTGTCGTTGTGGGTCTACAAGATCGCCATGCTCGCGTGGGCCCTATGGCTGGCCAATGCCCTGATCGGTTGGTTACGCTGGGCGTTCGCGGCCTGGAGTCGCGGCGGTTACTGGCAGAAACGTACGAAGATCAAGCAGGAAGAAGACAAGGCATGACCGATGTAAGGCAGGCATTGACCGAAGGCTCGCAACGTATCGAACGTGGCGAGGCCGAGCTGTTGCTGTTGTACGCTCTGGACAAGCCGCGCAGCTGGTTGATCGCCCACGATACCGACCCGCTCGACGCGACGGCGCTGCGTACTTACCGCGCCATGCTGGAGCGTCGTGCGGTCGGTGAGCCGGTCGCGTATATCACAGGCAGGCGCGGTTTCTGGTCGTTCGACCTGGAAGTCTCCCAGGCCACGTTGATCCCACGGCCGGAAACCGAGTTGCTGGTCGAGCTTGCGCTGCAACGGCTGCCGATCGATGCGCCTGTATCGGTGGTCGATCTCGGTACCGGTAGCGGTGCGATCGCGCTGGCGCTTGCCCATGAGCGCAAGCGTGCGCACGTCGTGGCGACCGATCGCAGCGTCGATGCCTTGGCCGTCGCCGAGCGCAATGCGCAACGACTCGGCGTGCGTATCGAATGCTTGCAGGGTGATTGGTTCGAGCCGCTGACCGGACGGCGCTTCGGCATGATCGTATCCAACCCACCTTATATCGAAGCCGATGATGTGCATCTCGCACAGGGCGATCTGCGCTTCGAGCCGCCGCGCGCGCTGTCGTCCGGTGCCGATGGTCTCGATGCCATACGCCAGATTGCTCAGGACGCGCCGGCGCATCTGGAGCGTGGCGGCTGGCTGCTGATGGAGCATGGCTGGAATCAGGGCGATGCCGTACGACAGGTATTGCAGGCGGCAGGCTTTGCGGACATAACGACGTTCCGTGACTTGGAAGATCGCGACCGGGTCAGCGGTGGCCGCTACGACTGACTCGATCATGCCCCCGGGTGATATACACGCTCAGTATGTTCCTTCAGTTGTTCCGGCCAGAAGTAGACGGTGCGAAGGTTTCCCGTCGTATAGCGCTCGGCTTCGTCATTGAAGTGCGGTGAATCCGGGTGGCCGCTTTCTCCGCCCGCCGTCACCGCACGCGCCCGCACTTTCGGGCCGAATTCGACCACAGCGACAAAGCTGTTGCCGCTGGTGCCGTAATAGCGCTTCGTGCCCGGCCAGCGATGCGCGCCGAACGAGGCGAGCGAGCCCCAGCGCGATGAGGTGAACGGCACAGGGATGCTGGGTTTGGCATCGTTGAACGGCTGCATGATGGCGCCGTCCAGACGCTGGAAGCGATTGACCTCGCCCCACGGTATGCCCCAGCTGCCGAAGTCTTTTTCAAGACGATCCGATGCTTCGCTTAGCGCCTGCAGGCGTGCCTGGCTACCGGCCTTTGTGGCCATGACGTCGTAGATCGACAGGCCTTCATGGGTATCGAAGGTATCGACCTTGTCCCAGAGAATGTCGCCCCAGAAAACCGCCAGCGTGGTCGGCATCGATGCGATGCCCCAGCGATAGTCCCAGTGACGTAGCAGAGAGATTTGCCCGGCGAGGCTTTTCTTCAGCGGATCATTTGCCGGCAAGGCATCGTAGTCGGCGAGCAGCACAGGTATCTGGCGCGCGAACGCGGGCAGATAGGAATCGAACGCCGCGCTGATCAGCGATGCCATGGTGAAGTCGGACCGGTCGCTCAGCACGCGCGTGGCATGGAGCCCGCGCGGGTTTTCGCCCGCGCTGTCCATGTAACGCGGATAGTCCTCGCGCTTGGGGCTGTATTGCGCGGCGGCGGAGTAGGGCCAGTTGTTGGTATTGGCGATCCAGCCGTTGGCCGGGTTGAGCAGATGCGGCGCTTCGTTCAATGCGTGCAGGCTTTTCCAATCCGTTGCCGGATCGCTGCCGTCCACCGGTTTGGTGTAATCGAATCGATCGTCGCGCCGTGGAATGAACTGTGGGTGCAAATATGCTATCTCGCCCTTGTCATCGGCAAAGATGGTGTTGTTGGAGGAGTTGGCCTTGAGTTCGGCGACTTTCATGTAGCTCGCATAGTCGCTGGCCTTGGTACGCAACCAGCTCTGCTCGAGCGCCTCCATCGGCCTGTTCATGAGCGCGATGGCGATCCACTTACTGTCGGTCGCGCGCACGATCGGGCCGTGGTGGCTGGCATAGACGGTGAAGCGGCGATTGCCCATGGAACCATCGGGCTTGCGGAAGGGCACGTCGATCGTACGCGTGGTTATCGGTCGCAGCTCGTTGCCGTAGCGATAGAACGGTTTGCCATCCTTGTGCACGATCGTCTCGGCGAATTCATCGACGACATCGGCGCCGGTGGAAGTGTGCATCCAGCCGATATGGTGGTTGAAGCCCTGGTAGACGAAAAACTGGCCCCAGGTCACCGCGCCGTAGGCATCCAGTCCCGCATCGCTGCTCATCTGCAGCTCGGACCGGAAAAAGAACGACGTGTGCGGGTTGATCAACAGTAAGGCATGTCCATCCGCGCTCAGCTTGGGTGCGATCGCGATACCGTTGGAACCCGATGGTTCTTGCCAGCTCGATGGCGTTTCGACATAGGCGACCGGTTCGCCATCGTGGCCATAGAAGGCTTGCAGCTTGTCGAGCGACACCCGCTCGATATCGCCCCCGATGCTGCCTTCGCTGAAACTCAGCGCCATCCACGGTTCGAAATGCGTGATGACGCGCGGGTGCGTCTGCGGGTGCGTGGCGAGGTAATAGTTGAGGCCATCCGCCCAGGCGTTCATCAGGTCTTTCAGCCAACGCGGGCTGGCGGCGTAGCGTTGCTTGAGCACCGCCGGATCGATGAACAGCTTCATGCGCAGATCGCGCCAGACGGCCGATTCGCCTTCGGCCTCGGCAAGCCGGCCAAGCGCATTGAGGTAGTTGGTCTCGACGCGATTGAAGTCGTCTTCCGCCTGCGCGTAGACCATGCCGAACACCGCGTCCGCATCGGTCTTGCCGTGCACATGGGCGATGCCCCAATCGTCGCGAGTGATCGTGACGGCCTGCGCCTGTGCTTGCCAGCGCACTGCGTCGGCTGCCTGTGTCTTGCAGGTTGGCGCAAACGCTAGGAGACAGGCGAGTGCGAGGCAATAAGGCGAACGGAATCGGCGGGTATCGGGATGCATCGCTGTTCGCTTGGCCTCGGCAGAGCGTCCGATGATATCGCCTGCCTCTCGCATGGGAGAGGTAGGCGTGTCGAGCCTTTACTTGGTGCCGAACATGGCCGCGGCATCGGCCTTGAAGGCTTCGCCGCTGGTCGAGCGGCTGTAGAACATGTGGCCACCCGGGTAGACGGCCAGCTTCACACGTTGCGTCTGGCCGAACGCCGGCATCTGATTGATGATCAGCTGCGAGGTGTAGAACGGGCAGGACAGGTCGTTATAGCCGTGCGCGATCAGCACCTTCATGTTCGGATCGTTGGCGATCGCCTTGCGCAGGTCGGTGACGGGTTTGTCGTCGCTGGTGCCACGATCCCATGCGCGGTTGACTTCGTACGACAGCGCTTCGTAGTGGGCATCGGTTTTCCAACCCACCTCGCGCGTGACGAAGTCGACCATCGCGCTGGTGGCCGGGGCCAGCAGGGCTTCGAGAATCGGATCGCCCGAGGCACGTTGTGCCGAGCCGGGGAAGGGATCCCAGGCAGTGACGTTGGAGTCGTAGACGCTGCCGATCTTGCGATCGGAGCGATGGATCTCGCGCAGGAAAGTATCGACGTCTACGCGGCCATCCAGCTTGGCGACCAGTGCCTGATCAAGTCCGGTATAGCCGGACACCTTCTGCACCATGCGGCCGATCGCGCCCGGGTCCGAGCGACCGGCAAGGAAATCAGTGACGAACTGCGTGCGCACGTAGGTCTCGACGTCGTTCATCGCTTCGGGCGTGAGCTTGCCCTGCGATTCCAGGTGCGCAGCCGTCATCGACGGCAGGTTGATCATCCACGGCAGCGGCGACAGCGAATCGTCGTCGCCGATGGCGGCGGGGTCGAGATAGGGCGATACCATCACCAGGCCGCTGACGCCCACGCCCATCTTGGTCTGCAGCGTATAGGCGATGCGTGGCGCGCGATAACCGCCGTAGCTTTCACCCATCACGTACTTGGGCGCGCGCAGGCGGCCGTGTTCGACCAGCCAGTCGTAGACCACCCGTGACAGGTAGGTAATATCCGCTTCGGTCGAATAGAAGTCTTTCTTGGTGGCGGCTTCGTCTTCCAGCGAACGCGAAAAGCCGGTACCGACCGGATCGATAAACACCAGGTCGCTCATGCCGAGCCAGGTGTTGGGATTGTCCTTGGACACGGCCGCATCGGACGGCGCATCGCCATCGACGCCGAACTGGATGCGCTTGGGGCCGATCGCGCCCATGTTCAGATACACCGAGGACGCACCGGGGCCGCCGTTGAAGGCAAACGTGACCGGGCGACGCGGATCCTTGCCAGGCACCACATAGGCCGTAAACACCACCTCGGCGATTTTCTTGCCCTTGGCGTCGCGCACCGGGATGGTGCCCACGGTGGCGTCATACGAAATCGTCTTGCCGTCGACGCGCACGCTTTGATGCACGGTCTTGTCGGCGGGCAGCGGCGGCAGATCGTTGTCGGACTTCTTGTCCGCTTCGGCTTCCGCCGCAGGCTTCTTGTCGGCGGCGATGGCACTGGCCCAAGGGGTCAGGGCAAAGCCGGCGACGAGCATGGCTGCAAGCCAGGCGATGCGCTGTCTGGCCGGGGTCGCTGCGATGGAAATGCCAGTTTGACGAACCATAGGGTCTCTCACGATTGATTGTCGGCGACACGCGCCAGCCTTCGATGAGGGTGGCGCATGGGCAAACGGTATACATGAGCCAAGAGGCCTCGTCGCAACAGTGCAAGAAGGCATGGGCGGGACCCTTTACGGTCTGGCGTTCGAGTCCACCTTTGTAGGCTATGCCATGGATATTGGGTAGGCCAGGCATGAGGCGACACGCTTTTGCCGTACTTCTCCCAAACCGGGGATCGATGTTTGGATTGAATCGGCATGCCGTAACTTTCTACGGTGACCAAGGACGGTGTCATGAAAACAAATATTCTGGCGAAAGTGATGCTTTCGCTGGTCGGCCTGGTTGTCTGCATGCAGACCAGCCTGGCGGCCGCTACGCAGGCAAGCGAACAGGGCGAGTTCAAGCATCCCGGGGTTTTTCTGGATGCCGCACAGATCGAGGCGGTGCGGAAAAATATCTCCGCCGGCTCGAGCGTGACCATGCAAGCGCTCCAGGCGATGCAGAAGTCGCCACAGGCGAGCCTCGATTACCAGCCCAAGCCCTGGGCAGTGGTCGAATGCGGCAGTTTTTCCAAGCCCGATCTGGGCTGTACGGACGAGAGCAACGACGCTCAGGCGGCGTATACACATGCGCTCCTTTGGGCCTTCCTTCGCGACGAGCGGCATGCACGCAAGGCCGTGGAAATCATGGATGCCTGGTCGACGACGCTGACGGGAGGGCACACCAACTCCAACGCTCCTTTACAGGCGTCGTGGAATGCCCAGCTGTGGCCCCGTACTGCGGAGATCATCCGCTACACCTCGGACGCGTGGACACCCCAGGCGATAGCTCGTTTCGAAACGATGTTGCGCACCCAATATCTTCCCAACATCGTCGCGATGGGGCGATGCCATGTATTCAACTGGCAGGCCAGCGCGATCGAGGCACGCGTCAATATCGCCATCTTCACGGACGATCGCTCCGGGTTTGACGAGGCCATCGGCCTGTGGCCCGAACGCGCGCGCAGCAGCCTGTATTTGAGTACGGATGGCGCGGTTCCTCAATCGCACTCCTGGTGCCCCAGGCAGGGTGAGGAGCTGATCAAGGACTGGTTTGGCCAGCGAACATTCGCGGACGGACATGCCCAGGAGACATGCAGGGATCTGGAGCACACGGCGTACGGCTTGGCGGCATTGATCAACGTTGCCGAAACCGCGCGTATCCAGGGTGTCGACCTGTATGGGCCGGGAAAAGCACGGCTTATGGCCGCGATGGAATATCACGCCAAACTGAAAAACCATTCCAGTGTGCCGGACTGGGTCTGTGGCGGGACATTGAGGGGCGACCTGACCGGAACCATGGAGGTGGGCTACAACCACTACGTGGGCCGGGAGGGCAACGAGCTACCCGAAACGTCTGCCTGGTTGAATGCGCGACGTCCCATGAAGGGCTACTTCCACTATCTGTGGGAAACCATGACGCATGCGCAGACCGCACCCTCGCGTTGAATCACGTAGCACTGGATTTGGCGATGGCATCGCCGGCTGAAGATCGCCGGCCGCTCGTGGAACAGGCGCTGGCCGACAGGGGATCCCTGTCGGTCAGCCCAACGCCGCGGACGAGCGATCGGCCAGCTGCGGGAAGCGCGCCCGGATCGCCGTGCGAATGCTCGGCAGATCCAGCCCGGCCATGGTCAGCACTTCTTCGCGGCTGCCATGTTCCAGATAGGTGTCGGGCAGGCCCAGGTGCAGGATCGGCTTGACGATGCCATGGGCAGCCAGGCATTCCGCGACGCCGCTGCCGGCGCCACCGGCCACTGCGTTGTCTTCGAGTGTGACGAACGCATCGTGGGTCTTGGCGAGGTTGACGATCATCGCTTCGTCCAGCGGTTTGACGAAACGCATGTTCACCAGCGTAGCGTCCATTTCGGCGGCAATTTCCGTCGCCGGTGCGAGCATGGCGCCGAACGACAGAATGGCCAGGCCGTGGCCGCGACGACGCATCTCGGCCTTGCCGATCGGCAAGGTGTCGAGCGCCTTATGGATGGCAGCGCCGGTGCCGGTGCCGCGTGGGTAACGGATCGCCGCGGGGCCGGCATAGTGGAAGCCGGTGCTCAGCATCATGCGGCATTCGTTTTCGTCGGCCGGCGCCATGATCACCATGTTCGGCAGGCAGCGCAGGAACGACAGGTCGAAGCTGCCTGCGTGCGTGGCGCCATCGGGGCCCACCACGCCGGCACGGTCGATCGCGAAGGTGACATCGAGATTCTGCAGGGCGACGTCGTGAATCGCCTGATCGTAGGCGCGCTGCAGGAAGGTCGAGTAGATCGCCACCACCGGCTTGGCATCCTCGCAGGCCATGCCCGCGGCAAGCGTCACGGCATGCTGTTCGGCGATCGCCACGTCGAAGTAGCGGTTGGGATATTCCCTGGAAAAACGCACCAGGCCCGAGCCTTCGCGCATCGCCGGCGTGATGCCGAACAGGCGCGTATCGGCGGCGGCCATATCGCACAGCCAGTCGCTGAAAATATCGGTATAGGTGGGTTTGCTCGGCGCGTTCTTTTTCACCAGGCCCGCTTGCGGGTCGAATGGACCCACCGCGTGGTATTCGATCTGCGCCTGCTCGGCGGGCGCATAGCCCTTGCCCTTGGTGGTGATCACGTGCAACAGCTGCGGGCCGGGCAGGTCTTTGACCATGCGCAGGGCCGCCAGCAATTGCGGGATATTGTGACCGTCGATCGGGCCGGTGTAGTGAAAGCCCAGTTCTTCGAACAGCGTGCTGGGCACGAACATGCCCTTGGCGTGCTCTTCCCAACGCTTGAAGAAGCGGCCGAAAAACGATTGCTTGGGGATGGCGCGCTTGGCGCGCTCGCGCCACACGTTGAGCGTGCGGCTGGACATCGCGCGCGCCATCATCTTGGTCAGGGCGCCGACGTTCTCGCTGATCGACATGCCGTTGTCGTTGAACACCACCAGCATGTTCGGTTCGACGTCGCCGCCGTGGTTCAGCGCCTCGAAGGCCATGCCGGCGGTCATCGCGCCGTCGCCGATCACCGCCACGACCTTGCGGTTGTCGCCCTTGCGCTGCGCGGCGATAGCCATACCCAGCGCGGCCGAAATCGAGGTCGAGGAATGGCCGACGCCGAACGTGTCGTACTCGCTTTCTTCGCGGCGCGGGAACGGCGCCAGGCCGTCTTTTTTCTTGATCGTGGTGATGCGATCGCGGCGACCGGTAAGAATCTTGTGCGGATAGCACTGATGCCCGACGTCCCAGACCAGGCGATCGCGGGGCGTTTCGAAAACGTGGTGCAGCGCGACCGTCAGCTCGACTACACCTAGACCCGCACCGAAGTGGCCGCCGGAACTGGCGACCGATTCGATCAGGAACTCGCGCAGCTCATCGGCAACGGCAGGCAGCTCCTCGTCGGGGACGCGGCGCAGATCGGCCGGCGCATCGATCTGCGCCAGGTGAGGGAAGCGGGTAAGGTCGGTCATGGGGCGTATTGTTGAACCAGCGGCGGGGCGGGGCAAGGGCGGCGAAGTGAAAAAGTCATGTCCGGGCGTCCGTTACGTACAGGCCGAAGCCGTTCTGCACGCCCTGCGCACGGCCTGGCCGGCAGGCTGAAGCCTGGCCATCGGGATGCCCCTTCATGAGCATGCACACCACATTCGGCCGTTTTGCGGCGGCTACCGCGCGTTATTCAGGTAAACCGGCGGCCTTCGTCATCGCCGCCTTGCTGATCGTCGTCTGGGCCGCCACCGGCCCGCTTTTTGGCTTTGGCGATACCTGGCAGCTGGTGATAAACACCGGCACCACGATCATTACTTTCCTGATGGTGTTCCTGATCCAGAACACGCAGAACCGCGATACCTCGGCCTTGCAGATCAAGCTCGACGAGCTGATTCGCTGCAGCAAGGCGCATAACGCATTGCTGAACCTGGAGGAGCTGGACGACCAGACCCTGGAGCGCATCCGCCGCCATTATTGCCACCTGGCCGAGCTGGCGCGCGACGATCTGGAGAACTTCGAGGACAGCGCGCGGCCGGGCGATAAAGGCTGAACGCCTGGTTGGCGCTCAGCTCATCTGGTGGCGGCGGTTGCGTGGCAGGTGATTGACCAGGAATTCCATCTGGTCGGCCAGGATGTTGCGATTGGACAGGATCAGGTGCTCGACCCAGCTTGGCCGGTAGGGCACCGCCAGCAGGGGCATGTTGGCCTGCTGTGGCGTGCGATTGCTCTTTTTCAGGTTGCAGGCCAGGCAGGCGCTGACCACGTTTTCCCATTCGTCCTTGCCGTGCTTGGAGATCGGCATGACGTGGTCGCGCGTCAATTCGCCGCGGCTGAAATGATTGCCGCAATACAGGCAGATATAGCGGTCGCGGGCAAAAAGCGCGGTGTTGGTCAGGGCGGGTGCGGGATCGATGGCGTGGTCGCGGCAATGGCCGGTACTGGCGACGATCGGGTGGAGCTGTAGCTGGCTCTGCTCGCCGCTATCGCGGTTATGGCCGCCATGGACGGTGATGCACGGGTCGCCCAGGGTCCATGCCACTGCCTCGCGTACGTAGAGGCAAACGGCGTCCTGCCAGCTGATCCAATCGAGGATACGGCCGGCGGCGTCCAGCGACAGCACACGGGTCGAATTCAGATCGGCGACCCGGTTTGGCACTTCCATCAGCATGTCTCGTCCTTCAAAGCAAAGCGAAAGGTCGGTTTTTGCGATGTTGCGATGTGCCGCAGCATAGACCATTTCGTATTGCAAAACTTGTGCAAGCCGCTGATAGGCCTGGGCGAATCCGTAAAATAGCTGGGGATTTCCGAGCCTGCCAAAGCGCTGATATAGTGGGCGTTCATCTGTAGACCCGACGCCGGGTTTTTGGGAGGGGAAGCCATAGGTGGCGGCCCCGGCACGGCGGGGCAGAGGTAAGTGACGTGGCTGAAGTTCTTTTCTACGAGCGCCCGGTGCCGCTCAACCGCACCCAGCATAAGGATCTGCGTCTCAAGGGACTGCAGAGCCTCAAATTTGCCGCCAATGTGCATTCCGTACCGCTGACCGGCGTGGAGTTCGCGCTGGCCGCACGCGACATGCCGATCCTGTTCGCCGGGGCAAGCGTCGAAGACGCTGGCCCGATGGCCTTGCTCGGCCTGCGCCAGAACGAAAACCTGTTCGTCGACGCCAACGGCGTGTGGGAAGCCAACACCTACGTGCCGGCTTTCGTGCGCCGTTATCCGTTCGTGCTGGCCGAAAAGCCGGCCGGCCAGGAAGGCGACGATTTCACCGTGTTCCTGGACGAGGCCTATGAAGGCTTCGGCAGCAACGACGGCGACCGCCTGTTCAAGGAAGACGGCACCGATAGCGAGATCCTGGCCAATGCCGTGAACTTCCTCGGCGAGTTCCAGCAGCACGTCGGCCGTACGCAGTGGTTCATGCAGCAGCTGCGCAAGCACGACCTGCTCGAGCCGCGCAATATCCGCCTGGAAAAGGACGGCAAGACGATCAACTTGAACGGCCTGTTCGTGGTCAACGAGAACAAGCTGCGCGAGCTGGACGAGAAGACCGCCCACGAGTTCCTGCGCGAAGGCGTGTTCGGCTGGATCTACTCGCATCTGCTGTCGCTGGCCAACATCGACCGTGCGGCCCAGCGCCTGGATTCGCGCGAGTCCAAGGAAGCGACGAAGAACTAAGCGTCTTCGTGGCATCCGGTTGAACGAAAGTGGCGCTTCGGCGCCACTTTTCGTTTCGGCGTCCGGTCAGTGAACCGGCTTGGCCATGCGTACCAGATCGGTGCCGAAGCCTGCCGCTTCATACAACGCGCGGGCACGCTCGTTGCCGGGCAGTACGGCCAGGGTGATCAATTGGCAGCGGTGTTCGCGCGCCCATTCCTGGGTATGTTCCAGCAGCGCCCTTGCCACGCCGCGCCCCTCGTGCGCCGTGACCACGGCGAGGTCGGAGATATGGCAATTGCTGCGGCCGGTGAAGAAATCCTGCGTCTTCTGCAGGTGGATAAAGCCGACACGTACGCCATCATCGTCTTCGGCGATGAACAGGTAGCTGTTGGCGGGCTCGTCTTCCAGGTGGCGCAACAGGTCCTTGCGGATGCCGTCGATGCATTCGTGGCGGCGGCGCCAGGCGGGCAGCGGGAAGTCGACGAAGCGGGGAACCAGGCCGAGAATGAAATCGTCATCGTCTTCGGCCAGGCGGATCAAAAACGTCGTATCGCTCATGGGTAAACCGGGTTGCGTTGAGGGACGTCCTGGTTCTACACCTTTCAAAGCGTCTCGCGAAAGTCCCGAACGCACTGGCGTGCGTTCGGGACGCGAGGTTCGGTTACGCCACCGCGGGCAGCGTATCCACACCAGCCTCGATCGCTGCCTTGTGCGTCAGGCAGCGCGGCAGGATACGGCTGAAGTAGAAGTTCGCCGTGTCCAGCTTGGCCTGCCTGGCGCTTGCCGACAGGCTGCCTGCCGCAGCGGCGCTGCGTGCCCACATGTAGGCAAGGGCGGCATAGCCGGAGTAGTACAGGTAATCGACGGCGGCGGCACCCAGCTCTTCCGGGTTCCCCTGCACGCGCTGGGCGAGCTTGAGCGTCATCTCGCCCCATTCCTTGGCGATGACCGAGAGCTGGCCGATCAGCGGACGGATCGACTCGTCGCCGGCGTGCTGCTGGCAGAAACCGGCGATCTCGCCGAGGAAGTGCTTGAAGCCGATGCCCTGCAACTGAAGAATCTTGCGGCCGAGCAGATCCGCCGCCTGGATACCGGTGGTGCCTTCGTACAACGTGATGATGCGTGCGTCGCGCACGAACTGCTCCACGCCGTTCTCGGCGATGTAGCCGTGGCCACCGTAGATCTGCAGTGCTTCCTTGGTGCTTTCCTGCGCCAGCTCGGTGACCATGCCCTTGGCGATCGGGATCAGGAAGGCGACCAGTTCGCTGGCCTTGTTGCGCTCGGCTTCGTCCTTGGCGCGCCCTTCGATATCGGTCTGCAAGGCGGTGTAGAGCAGCAGCGCACGCGAGCCCTCGACGATGGCGCGCTGGGTCAGCAGCATGCGGCGCACATCTGGCTGCACCAGCAGGTTGTCGGCCGGCTTGTCGGGGAATTTCGGACCCGACAGCGCACGCGACTGCAAACGCTCACGGGCATAGTTGAGGCTGTTCTGGAGCGCACGTTCGGCCAGCGCCAGACCCTGCACACCCACCGAAAGGCGCGCCGCGTTCATCATGGTGAACATCGCCGCCAGGCCTTTGTGCGGCTGGCCGATCAAAAAGCCTTCGGCGCCATCGAAATTCATCACGCAGGTGGCCGAACCGCGGATGCCCATCTTGTGCTCGATCGCACCGGCGGCGACCGCGTTGCGGGCGCCCACCGAACCGTCGCCGTTCACCTTGAACTTCGGCACGATGAACATCGAAATGCCGCGGCTGCCGGCCGGCGCGTCGGGCAGGCGGGCCAGCACGAGGTGGACGATGTTTTCGGCCAGGTCGTGTTCGCCGGCGCTGATAAAGATCTTGGTACCGCTGATGCGGTAGCTGCCGTTCTCGGCGGGTTCCGCGCGGGTCTTGAGCAGGCCCAGGTCCGAGCCGGCCTGCGGCTCGGTCAGGCACATGGTGCCGGTCCAGCGGCCTTCGACGATCGGCTTCAGGAATTCATCTTTCTGCGCGTCCGTTCCGTGGATTTCCAGTGCGTGACAAGCACCTTCGGACAGTAGCGGATACAGGCTCCATGCCAGGTTGCCAGCCTGGAAGATTTCCATCGTCGCGGTGCCCAAGGCGTTGGGCAGTGCCTGACCGCCGAACTCTTCGGCCTGGGTCAGACCGGCCCAGCCGCCTTCGGAGAAGGCTCGGAACGCTTCCTTGAAGCCCTTGGGCGTGGTGACGGTCTGGGTGGCTTTGTCGTAGCGGCAACCTTCCTCGTCGCCCGGCCCATTGGTCGGCGCCAGCACCTGTTCGCTGAGGCGGCCGGCTTCTTCGAGCACGGCATCGAGCAGATCGCGGGTATGGCCGTCGCCGCCCTGCAAAGCCGTCAGCTTCTGCTCGGCACCGAGTACGTCATAAAGGGCGAAGCGCAGGTCGTCGAGCGGGGCCTTGTAGATCGTCATACGGGTAAGTCCTCGAAAGCTTGGGTCGTGATCGGTGCTACCGCATCAGCGATAGGTATTGGGAATGCCGGGGACTGGCGAGAACCAGTCATTGCCGTGAAACGCAAAATCGCGAGAGTCCTTTTCCTGCTCAGGCTTGGCGTTGGCGCGTCCGGCGACGGAGTAGGCCAGCGAGCCCGAGCTGCCCTTGGCGGCCAGGGTCTTGATCGCCGCGGCCATATCCGCTGTCGGCAGCACGTTCACTTCGGTGACGTCGCCGGCAAAGGCAGGGATATCCAGATCGAAGCTGGCGTGAATACGCACCGGGATGCCGTCGGCCACTTTCAGTTCGCCGTCGATCGAGTGGAAATCCATGCTGCCGTAGCTGTTGTTCTGGATCCGCACCGTCAGCTGCCATTGCCCGTCAGGGCGCACCTTCATCTCCTGGATCGTCACCGTGGGCGGAAACACGCTCTTTTTCGGCGGGCCGCAGGCGGCCAGTCCGGTGACAAGGGCACCCAGGGCGATCAGGCGGAGGATTCGTTTCATGAAATCGGACCTCAAACGATTGTTTGAATATAGCAGAAGAGCGAGGAGTGAGTGGAGGGGAGTGAGGAGTGAGAGAAGAGCTGCCGGGCCCCTTGACGTTCCGTCGTACTCCCTATCCATGGGAGAGCTTTTTAGGAGTGAGTTAAGAGGAGTGAGGAGTGAGAGAAGAGCTGCCAGGTCCCTCGAAGTTCCCTCCTGCACAAGGGTTTGGAGGGACGGGCGAGCAGCGAGAGAGGGAGCTCCCAGGCCCCGAACGCTCTCTCTCACTCCTCACTCCTCTCCACTCACTCCTAAATCTAGGGCATCATCCAGAATTCCCCTCAAGACCAGACCGGACGTTCATGACCCGACGCATTGTTGCCCGCCGCTCGCCCATCCATGGCAACGGCGTTTTCGCCGTGGATACCATCGCCAAGGGCGAGCACGTCATCGAATACAAAGGTACGTTGATGACCGATGCCGAGGCCGACAAGATGTACGGCGATGGCGGTGAGACGGGGCATACGTTCCTGTTCACGCTCAACGACGAGTACATCATCGACGCCAACCGCAAGGGCAATACGGCGCGCTGGATCAACCACAGCTGCGACCCGAACTGCCAGGCGTTGATCGACGAAAGCGACAGCGGCGACCCGCGCAAGGACAAGGTGGTGATCGAGGCGATCCGCAAGATCAAGCCCGGCGAAGAGCTCACCTATGACTACGGCATCGTGCTGGACATGCCGCACACCGCACGCCTGAAGAAAGTCTGGGCCTGCCGCTGCGGCTCGCCCAAGTGCATCGGTACGATGCTCAAGCCCAAGAAAAAGTGACACCAGGTTAAGTAAATCGGGGAGGGCCGGTGGGCCGCATTGAAGCGGCGCAAACGACCGGCCTATACTCGTCGCTCAAGTGTCCGCCGTGGGGGCCGGGCACGTGAGCGCACCGAGGGAACGGGGGTTCATGGAAGTCAATCCGTATGCGGCACCGCAGTCGCGCGTCGATGACGTCGCGTATGACGGGCTTGACCTGGAGGCACGCAAAGCCAGTCGCGGCAAGCGATTGGGTGCGGCGTTGCTCGATGTCCTGATCGCGATGCTCGCATTCCTGCCGCCGTTCCTGTGGGGCATCTTTTCGGAATACAGCCGTAGCCATGCGTCCATGGGCGTGAGTGCCCGGTCGCCGGGCCTTGGATGGGTAACCATCCTGATGGCGGTGGCGTTCCTGGTCATCCTGGTCATCGATTGCGTCATGCTGCACAAATATGGGCAGACCATGGGGAAGCGCGTCCTCGGGATCAAAATCGTCCGCACGGATGGCGAGCGCATTTCGCTGGGCCGCGTGATCGGATTGCGCATGTTGCCTATCGGCATCCTGGGCCGTATTCCATTTATCGGCTGGCTGATCTCCCTGGCCGACTGTCTGATGATCTTCGGCGCCGAGCGCCGTTGCTTGCATGACATTTTCGCCGACTCCATCGTGATCAACGATTGATCGCCGCCTGATGCTCGACACCATCCGTCAGATCGAAACGCCCGAAGGCGTGTTTCTACGGCTACCGGCAGCGGGTGCCTTGCCGCGCGCACAGGCGTGGATGATCGATTTTGCCGTGCGTGCCGCGGTGTTCTGGGCGGTGATGATTCCCTTGTCCATGTTCGGGCGAGCCGGCATGGGTATCGGTGCCTTGATCATGTTCGTGCTGACCTGGATCTACTCGGTCGTTTGCGAGGTGTGGTTCAACGGGCAGACGCTGGGCAAGCGCGCGATGTCGCTGCGCGTCGTCAGCGCCGATGGTGCACCGATCACGCTGGTACCGTCGGTCGTTCGAAATCTGCTGCGCGTGGTGGACATGCTCCCGGGCGTGTATGGCGTGGGGCTGGCAAGTACCCTGATCGATCCGTATGCGCGCCGGCTCGGCGACGTGATTGCCGGCAGCATGGTCATTCATACCGCCGAGCTGCATGGCGGTACACAGGTCCCGGTAGTGCCCGCGGAAGTGCCGCCGGTCGGCTTGTCCAGCGAAGAACAGGCGGCCATCGTCGACTTCGCCGAACGCTGCCCACAACTGACGCCGCAGCGACAGCGCGAACTGGCCGATCTGCTATCGCCCTTGACCGGACAGATGGGCGATGCCGGCGTGCGGCGTCTGGTCGCCTATGCGAACTACCTGCTGGGGCGGCCATGAAGCAGGAACGTTTCGTCGCGCTGCATACCCATGAATGGAATGAACTCGAGGCCTGGCTGAGGCAGGTGGAAGCACGCCCCAATCCGACCATGCGCACCCCTCAGGCGGTATCGTTTCCGGGCACCTACAGACGCCTATGCCATCACCTGGCATTGGCTCGTGCACGCGGCTACAGCCGTGAAGTCACCGAGCGGCTGCAGCGCATTGTCGACCGCGGCCATCGTCTGCTCTATCGGCCGCCTGCGCCACGCTGGCAGCGCGCAGCGACGTTCCTGGTCGCCGGTTTTCCGCGTCTGGTACGCAAGGAATGGCGTTGCATGGCGTTGGCCGCCGCCTTGCTTTATCTGCCTGCACTGTTCTGCCTGGTGCTGGTGATGATCAAACCGGAGTTCGCGCACAACGTCTTCGGCAGCAAGGAGTTGAACGAGTTCGAGCAGATGTACGACCCGAGCAACAAGCATATCGGTCGCAGCAGCGGTACCGATCTGGGCATGTTCGGCTACTACATCATGAACAATGTCAGCATCGCATTTCGTACGTTCGCGTCAGGTCTGGTCTTCGGCATTGGCGCCGTCTATGTGCTGGCGATGAATGGTGTGATCCTGGGCGCGCTGGCCGGGCATCTGGACAATATCGGCTACGGCGCGCCGTTCTGGCGTTTCGTCGTCGCGCATTCCTCGTTCGAACTGACCGCGATCATGATCGCCGGCGGCGCCGGGTTGCGGCTGGGGCTGACCTTGCTGGCGCCGGGGCGGCAGCGGCGCGGGCCGGCCATGGTGGCGGCCGGTTGGGTCGGCGCGCAGCTGGCCCTGGGCGCTTTTGCGATGCTGGTGGTCGCCGCCTTCATCGAAGCCTTCTGGTCTTCGGTCGCATCGTTCCCCGACTGGTTGAAATACGGTAGCGCCGCTTTGCTATGGGCCTTGGTCGTGTTCTGGCTGTGGCGTGGCGGAGCGAGGGGCGACGATGGAGCTTGAACGGATCGGTGTCGTCCTGCGTCCACGCACGCCGCGCGAAGCGGTCGACCTCGGCGTGGCGATGCTGCGCGAGCATGCCGTTGCGGTGTGGTCGGCGTGGTTCGCCTTTACGCTGCCGATCGCCGTGATCTGTATTGCATTGGGCTCTCTGGTCGGGTTGCCCTGGCTGGGTCTGTTGCTGTTGTGGTGGATGCTGCCCCTGTTCGACCGCTTGCCGGTGTTCGTGCTGTCGCGTGCGGTATTCGACCGCGCGCCGAGTTGGCGCGAGACCTTGCGCGGTCAGCGGAAAATGCCCTGGGGCGGCACCTGGGCATCGTTGAGCTGGCGCCGCTTCGATACCCATCGCGCCTTGCGCCTGCCGCTGGAGTTGCTCGAAGGCCTCACCGGCAAACAACGCGGGCCGCGCTGGCGCGTGCTGCGGCGAAATATCAGCGGTTCGGCCGCCATGCTCACGTACGGCTGCCTGTTATTGGAGCTGGTGCTGTTCTTCAGCGTCTTTCTGTTGATCGCGCTGTTCGTGCCGCGCGAGCTGGTCTCCGATCCGTTCGGCGGCCTGTTTCGTCACAACCCACAGGATTCATCGGACAGCTTGTCGATCTTCGTCTCGATCATCGGTTATTTCGCCATGAGCGTGATCGAGCCTTGGTATATCGCATCGGGTTTCGGGCTGTACCTGACGCGGCGCACGCAACTTGAAGCCTGGGACATCGACCTCGCGTTTCGCCGCATGCGTCACCGATTGATGAATGCCGGGCGCGCATTGGCGTTGGTGCTTGCCTGCCTGATCTTTCCTCAGCTATCGCATGCGGCCGACGAGAAAAAAGCGACGCAGCCGCAGCAAAGCGTACAGATCGACAAGGTTTTCGAGCCGTTGAAATCGGGTGGTGACAGCGCGTTCGGCAGAGCTGCGTCGCAGGCCTATGAAGACAAGCGCTTCGGACGGCCGATCAAGAAACTCGAATGGGTGCCGCGCCAGCTCTTCGATGAGTCCAAGCCCGAAAAAGTGAATCTTGAGCCGCCCGGTATCGGTAACCTCTTTGCCGGCGGCATCAATATCCTGCTGTGGTCGCTGCTGGCGGTGGTCGTCATCATGCTGGCGATATTCGCGATACGGCACCTGCGCCTGCGCGTGCCGGTCATCGGTAAACCGAGCGAAAAGCTGCACACCAGCGTGACGGAACTGCCAACCGAGGCGCCGCTTCCGGACGACCTGGCCGGCGCGACACGCATGCTGTGGCGCAGTGGAAAGCGGCGCGAGGCGCTGGCCTTGCTGTATCGCGGTTGCGTCGAACAGGTTGCCGCCGCGTCCCATAGCGACGTACCCGACGACGCCACCGAGGCCGAATGCCTGCGACGTGCACGTGCGTTGGACAACGAAGAGCATCGCCAGCGTGCCGTGGCCATCGTGCGTACCTGGCAGTACGCCGCTTACGCCGACCGTTTTCCCAGCGAGCATGAAATCGATGCGCTGCTGACCGGCTGGCCGGCGCAGGCGGGGCGGGTGGCATGAATCGCGTAACGATCTCCATCGTGCTTGTGGTGCTGACCGTGATCGGGCTCTGCACGCTGGGATTCTTCCATGCGTACGAGCGCAAGGAAGTGGACGCCTACGAGCCGGCTCACGGTGAGGCGCGCTACAACCGTTTCTTCGCGTTGCAACGTACGCTTGAGCAATTGCACGTGCCGGTGAAGTCGGTCACGTCGTTGAATCCGGTGCAGGTCCCCCTGAAACCCGGAGACACGTTGGTCCTCGGTGCCGGACTCACCCGTATCGATAACGCCGATGCCGAACGCCTTGCCGACTGGGTAAGCGATGGCGGCAACCTGATCCTGGAGCCGGGTTCAGCCGAGATCGCCACGCATACGCCGTTGTTCGATCATCTGAAGCTGATTCAGTCCAAGAGTGCAGGCTTCAGTTGCACCAAGGTCGTCACCGGCGATGGCAAGAGCGATAGCTTCGACCTTTGCGGCACGCGGTTGCAGCCGAGAAGTCGCGAGGATGTCGACGCATCCATCGGGGATGCCAAGACCGGGTATGTATTCCTGCGCTTCCAGGTCGACGACGGTACCGTGAGCCTGCTTGGCAGTCTCGGCGCCCTGAGTAACGAAGGGCTGCGCGGTCAGGCGCAACAGCGCTTTGTGCGGCGCCTGCTCGATCCGGGCTTTGGCGATGGGCGTGTCTATCTGATCTATGCGCTGGACGGTCCGTCGTTCTGGATGAAATTGCTGACGCAAGGGTGGCCGGCGCTGCTTGCATCGAGCCTGTTGCTTCTCGCCTGGGCGGCAGCGCGAGGCGAACGCCTGGGGCCGATGATTCCCATGCCTCCGATACAACGGCGCGCCTTGTTGGAGCATATCCAGGCGGCCGGCGAATTCCTGTTTCGTCGCGATAGCGGCTATACCTTGCACAGCATGGCCTGCCGCACGGTGCTGGCGCGCGTGCGCCGCATGGATCCGATTTGCGTCACGCTCGAAGGCGATGCGCTCTACGAGCGGCTTGCCGAACGTTACCGCCTTGATCCCGCGCTGCTGGCGCGGGCCTTCCAGACACCCGCGAACGCCATGGCGTTTCGCGACAGCCTTGCCATCCTGGCGCGACTCAGGAGCCGCCCATGACCACCGATACCGCCCCCGTCGTCGAAAGCGAATCGACCCTTCCGCCGCTGCCGCTCAGCGAGCTGGCCGCACGCACGGTCGCCTTGCGCGAACAGGTCGCGCGCGCCTTCATCGGCCAGAACGACGTGTTCGACCAGGTGCTGCTGGCGTTGCTGGCCGCCGGTCACGTCTTGATCGAAGGCGTCCCTGGCCTTGGCAAGACCTTGCTGGTGCGCGCCTTGTCCGCATCGGTCAGCTGCACGTTCGGACGCATCCAGTTTACGCCCGACCTGATGCCGACCGACGTCACCGGTCATGCCGTCTACGATCCGAAGGCCGAGCGTTTCCAGATTCGTCGCGGACCGGTATTCGCCAACATGTTGCTTGCCGACGAAATCAATCGTGCGCCGGCAAAGACGCAGGCGGCCCTGCTCGAATCGATGCAGGAAGGGCAGGTCACCATCGAAGGTCGTCGCTTCCCGTTGCCGGCACCTTTCATGGTGGTGGCAACGCAGAATCCCATCGAGCAGGAAGGTACCTATCCCTTGCCCGAAGCGCAGCTGGATCGTTTCCTGATCAAGGTGGTGATCGGCTATCCGTCGCTCGACGATGAAAAGCGCATGGTCGAGGAAGTGTTGAGTGGACGCATCGCCGCGGGCCTGGATGTGTCTCGCGTCGAGCCGGTGTTGGCGCTCAATGAACTGCAGGCTTTGCAACAAGGCGTAGCGTCACTGCACGTCGATCCGGCGGTGGTCGACTATGCCGTGCGCATTACGCGCGCGACGCGCGAATGGCCGGGTGTGATCGGCGGCGCCGGCCCACGCGGCGCCCTTGCCCTGGTGCGCCTTGCGCGCGCGCAGGCGGTACTGGATGGCCGAGATTTCGTCACGCCTGACGACGTGCGCGCCGTCGCGTTGCCGGCGTTGCGCCACCGCCTGATGCTGGCACCCGAGGCATTGATCGAGCGGCAACGTGCCGACGATGTGTTGAAGGCCTTGTTGCACAAGGTGGCTGCGCCGCGCCAATGATGCGACCGGGGCTGACGCTGTTGGGATTCCTGTTCGGCTGGACCGCTGTCGGCGTTCTGGCCAGCATCGGCTGGGTCCCGTTGTTGTGGTGGCTGGCATTCGGCGCGTTGCTGGTGCTGTTGGCGGCGGCCGACGGTTGGCGCCTTTATCGCGAACCCAGTCCCCGGATCGTGCGTGAACTGCCGCCGGTGGTGCCCTTGGTGAGCGAGTGGAAGGTCGGCCTGCATGTGCGCGCTGCTGCCGGGCGCACCCAGACCTTCGATCTGCATGACCTGCATCCGGGTGAGTGGCCGGTGCGCGGTATGCCGCGTCGATTGAGTGTTGCGCCCGGTCGTGAAATGACGCTCGATTACGCCGTATCGCCAAGCGGTCGTGGACAGTTCCGTTTTGCCGGCTGCCATGTGCGACTGCGTTCGCCCTGGCGTTTATGGACACACCGGCGTATCGCAGGCGACGAGGCAAGCTTGCGCGTCTATCCCAATTTCGCACCGCTCGCTGAAATGGCGGGTTTGAGCGTCGAGGTGGCCTCGCGTAGCGTCGGCGCGCGTTTGCAGCGGCGTCGTGGCGATGGCACGGAGTTTCAGGAACTGCGCGACTACCGCATCGGCGACAGTCTGCGCAAAATCGACTGGAAAGCCACAGCGCGTATCGGTCGGCCGATTTCCCGCGAATATCGCGACGAGCGCAACCAGCAAGTGGTGCTGTTGCTCGATGGTGGGCGACGCATGCTGGCGCAGGACGATCGTCTATCGCATTTCGATCATGTGCTGAATGCGTCGCTCGCCTTGGCCTATATCGCGCTGCGCCAGGGTGATGCGGTGGGCATGCTCGCGTGCAGTGGTGAGGATATGCGCTGGTTGCCGCCGCAGCAGGGTAGTGGTGGCATGGATATGCTGCTGGGAGCCGGTTACGACTTGCAGGCCCAAGCGGTGGCGACCGATTACGTCAGTGCGGCTAGTACGCTGCAATTGCATCAACGTCGGCGCGCTTTTGTCGTGCTGATTACTAACGTGCGCGACGAGGACGACGAAGAGTTGCGTATGGCTGTGTCGATGTTGTCGCGTCGACATCTTGTGCTGGTGGTGAGTTTGCGTGAGCTGGCGCTCGATCAAGCCGCTGGGGAGATTGGCGAAAGTGTGGAGTCTGCGGTGCGTAGTGCATCGGCGATGAGCTATTTGGCTGAGCGTGAGGCGATGCATGAGAAGTTGCGGCGTGAAGGGGTGGCGGTGTTGGATGTGACCTGTAACGAGTTGTCTGGGCGGTTGATTGAGCGGTATCTGGCTGCTAAGCGGGATGGGCGTCTTTAGAAAGTTTCAGAACCCGTCTCTCATCGCTGCCTATCCTTCTCGTCATTCCGGCGTAGGCCGGAACCCAGTGGCGTCAGTGTTTGGTTCTTGCCCGGGTGTTCGGGCGACCTGGCCGCTTACGCAGCGGGCGTTTCGAACGCCTGCCGGCGTCCGAGTCACTTTTTCTTTGCTGGCCCAAAGCAAAAGTAACCAAAAAGAAATGGCCTATAGATCAAGAGCTCTGAGCAGCATTGCGGGATAAAACCGTTCGTGCCGCCTCTCGAATCGTCAGGGGACACTTCTGGCGCTTCTGAGGCGCGCCGGATTTGTGCGCGAGGCGTCATCGCCCTGAGGACTTAAAGCCCCCCTCACCCTAGCCCTCTCCCCCGGCGGAGCCGGGGGAGAGGGGACTGACTGAGGTGAGCCTTCAACACCGCGAGCGTTTGCTCCCTCTCCCCTGGCTTTGCCGGGGGAGAGGGTTGGGGTGAGGGGGCTGGGTGCTCGCGAAGACATTACCAATAGAGCAGCGTTGCTCTTGGCGGGTATAGGGTTGAACTCATTCGTCCTCGTGATGCGGTTTCCACGACTCGGTGAGTTGCTTCTGCACCGGCGGCGGGACCGGTTCGTAATGACTCAGGTCCAGGCTGTAGCGACCGCGTCCGCCCGTCATGGCCTTCAGCTCGGTGGGATAATCGATCAGCTCGGCCAGCGGTGCCTGCGCCTTGATCACCAGTTCGTCGCCTCGTAACGCATCGGTACCCATGATGCGCGCCCGCTTGCCGGCGAGGCCGCCGGTGACGTCGCCGACGTTGGCTTGCGGGATCGATACTTCGACGTCGACGATCGGCTCCAGCACGATCGGACGCGCCTTGCCGACGGCATCGAGAAAGGCTTTCTTGCCGGCGCTGATGAAAGCCACTTCTTTCGAGTCGACCGGATGATATTTGCCGTCGTACACGGTGACGCGCAGATCCTGCAGCGGATAGCCGGCGATCGCGCCGTGCTCCATGGCCTGGCGCACGCCTTTCTCGATAGCCGGCAGGAATTGCCCCGGGATCACACCGCCTTTTACCGCGTCGACGAATTCGAAGCCCCGGCCACGTTCAAGCGGTTCCACGCGCAGGAACACCTCGCCAAACTGGCCGGCACCACCTGTCTGCTTCTTGTGCCGATGATGGCCTTCCGCCTGCGTGGCGATCGTTTCGCGATAGGCGATGCGCGGCGGGTGTGTGGCGACCTCGACACCGTAGCGGTCTTTCATGCGATCGAGCGTGATGCGCAGATGCAGGTCGGAAAGCCCGAGCACGACGGTTTCGTTGAGCTCCTTGTGATGCTCGGTATGCAGGCAGGGATCTTCTTCGGACAGGCGGAGCAGGGCCTGCGAAAGCTTCTGTTCCTGGCCCTTGTGTTTGGGCTCCAACGCCAGGCCGTACATGGGTTGCGGAAAGGCTAGTGGTGCGAGCCGGATACGGTCCTCGTCATGCGAGTCATGCAATACGGCATCGAAGTGAATCTCTTCCACCTTGGCCACCGCCGCAATATCACCGGGTATGGCGACGTCGATTTCCTCATGACCTTTGCCGCGCAATCGAAACAAATGGCCGACCTTGAACGGCTTGCGTCCATCGTCGACCAGCAGCTGCGTATCGCGGCGGATCGTACCTTGCCATACACGGAAGATGCCCAGCTTGCCGACAAACGGATCGTTGATGATCTTGAACACGTCGGCCACGACATGCCGATTCGGGTCGGTCGCGATGTCGATCGGTTTGCCATCGTCGCCGAGGAAGGGCGGAGGATTGCCTTCGAATGGGTTGGGCAGCAGGCGTTGCATGATGTCGAGCAGTTCGGCGACACCCGCGCCGTTGCGCGACGATACGAAGCAGATCGGTACGAGGTGACCTTCGCGCAGGCATTGTTCGAAGGCGTCGTGCAGTTGCTCGGGCGTCAATGCGTCTTCGCCCGCATCGAGATAGGCACCCATGGTCGCCTCGTTGACCTCGACCACCTGGTCCAGGATTTGCTGATGCGCCTGGGCAAGCGAAGAGAAATCGGTGCTGCCCTTGCGATGGAAGAAACAATCGAGCACCTGTTTGCCACCGAGCGCGGGAAGGTTGATCGGCAGGCATTCGCTGCCGAATTCTTCGCGCAACGCATTGACCAGTGCCTCCAGTCGCGCGCCGTCGAAATCGATCTTGTTGATGATCAGCATGCGGGCGAGCCCGCGTACGCGTGCATGCTCCATCATGCGGCGCGTGCCGTGCTCGATGCCGTTGACGGCATTGACGACGACGGCAACGGTTTCGACGGCGGCGAAGGCGGAGAGCGTTCCGCCGCGGAAGTCCGCATAGCCGGCGGTGTCGATCAGGTTGATGTGGCAGCCGTTGCGGTCGATCGATGCAATGCAGCTGTCGATGGAATGGCCGCGCGCTTTTTCCTGTGCGTCGGTATCCGATTGGGTGGTTCCGCGTTCGATCGATCCTTGTGCCTGGATCACGCCACCGGCGTGCAGCAGGGCTTCGAACAGGGTGGTCTTGCCCGAGCCGGCATGGCCGGTGAGCGCGATGTTGCGGATGTTTTCCGTGTTGTACGACACGACGTCCCTCCTCTGGCAGAGGCGACGCATGCGTAACGGCCGGCATGAGCGGCACCGCACGCGCCGCGTTGCGGCTGACGGGGCCGTCATGGTCGTCCACCGTGTCGAACGCGGGGGCGGTCATGGCGGGAGTACGGTGGCTGGCACCGTTCGCTTAGACTTGAGCGGTTGGGCGCCTAGGTCAAGCTGCATTGCGGCGTAGGGGAACCGATTGAAGTGTTGTCGGTCTGTGTGAAGTCGGCGTTCACACATCGCCGTTGCCGCGTCACCTACCAAGCAAAGCACTCAGGGTTGTCCCATCGAACCATCGCTACAGGTCGAACACCATCGCTGGATAGAAGACGAGCGTTCTCGCGGCTTGGCACCGTTGGATGCCTCCAGTCGCGAACTGCTGCGCCAGATGCGCTGGCGCGAGCCTGTGCGCGATCGTCGAGGCTTGTGGTGGGCGTTGGCAGCGGTGCTCTTGCTGCATCTGATCTTTGCGGCCTTTACCTGGCATGAGATGCAGGTGCGTGCGCCACGTCAGGTACAGCGGGTTGTCGTCGATGACGCCTTGCAGGTACGGCTGATTCCGGCAACGCGTCCGCAAGCCTTGCCCGATCTGCCTGTACCACCGGCGTTACAGTCGCCACCCCATCCGGCAACGCTTCGTGTCGTACGCCCGACGCCGGTGCGTGAGCCGCCGGCGAAAAATGCGATGACGGTCAGTATGCCGACACCGCAGCCAGCCCCCGCGCCGGAGTCGCTACCAAAGCCGACGATGACGCTTTTTGACAAGAACGGTCAGCCCATCCTCGCGCCCGCCGCAGCCAGTACCGCGTCGACACCCGAGTACGTGCAGCGTAAGCCTGAAGGCGATACCCAGGTGATGGAGCACAACAACCCGGTCAAGGTGCAGAACACGCGCTTCGACAAATATTTCCCACCGGCCAACGAATCACTGGGTGGGGCTGCCGTGCGCAATGTGGTGGAGAAGGTCACCAAGCCACACGATGTGCGCCTGCCGGGAGGTATCCATCTCAAATGCACCTTCCTGACCGGTTGCCAGGACCCGCCGCCCAAGCCGTCGGCCAAGGACGGCGATGAGCGCCTGAGCATGGCGCCAGCCAGCCCGCTGGCCGATATGCCCGACGCGCCCAAGCCACCCAGCGAAAGCGAATGCATCGCCATTTATCGGGCAGGCAAGGCTTTGCTGCAGGGCTGCCCGATCGATACGCCCACCCGATCCGTCGATGCGGAACTGCGCGAACGCGCGCCACACGTGCCGGAAGACGACGGACAGAAGTGATCGAAGCGTCCGGCCCGGTACACTAACCGGATGTCCGCGACGCCCCCTGACAAAAATTCCGGCCTTGCCCGTATTGCGCTGCCTTCACCGCGTGAGGCAGCCGAGGGTGCGTCTGTGTATCGGCGGCGACGGCAGGAAAAGCCAAGTCAGCGCTGGCTGCGGATCGCTGCGCTGTTTGGTGCGCTGTTCGTGCATCTGGCTTTTATGGTCGGCGTTATCCTGGGGCCGGCGTACGATCCGATCGAGCCGCAGGAATCGGATAACAATGCGCTGCAGGTACGCCTGATTCCCAAGCAGGAGCCCGAGCCGCCTCCGCCGCCCCCTCCGCCGGTGCGCGGTACGCCGCCGAAGGAAGTCGGCCCGCCGCACAAGGGCAGGCCTGGCACCAAGCTCATCGACAAACGCTCAAGCATCGCGTCGGCAAGTGCAAACGCCGAGCCCAGGCCGGTGCCCGTACCGGCACTGGAGACGCCGAGCATCGCTGTCGACAAGCCCAGTGCGCCCAAGCCGCAGGTCGTTGCCGCGCCCTTGCCACCGGTGACCTTGCCCAAGCCCGCCCCGACGCCGGAACTGCAGCCGGTCAAGGTCGATACACCACCGCCACAGGTAGCGCTGGAAACGCCGCCTACCGCGCCACCGGTGCCGCCCAAGTTCCAGCCGGAGCCAGTGCGCAAGCCGCAGGCCGAGGGCAACCAACCCTTGCTGACGCCGCCCTCGGTGGCCATGCCCGAAGTGCCGCCCCAGTCGGCACCGGCCGTGACGCCGCCCTCGATCGCGGTGGAGAACGCGGTCGCCAAACCGGTACCGCCAAGCATCAGCCAGGTAGAGCGCGCGCAAACGCCGGCCGCGCCGCCGGTGCCGGAGATGGCGGATATCCCGTTGCCTGCGCAGCCGGCGCCGACAGTGAACCTGCAAGCGTCCAACAGCACCAGCAAGCCGGTCACCGTGGCACGCGAACAGCCGCAGGTGCAGTCGCCGTCGATCCGCGTGGCCGAGGCGGAACTCGAGGCGGTCCCGTTGCCCGATCAGGCCAAGCCGAGCCTGGAGCGACCGCAGGCGCCGCCGATGCAGACACCGACCAAGGCCGTCGCCATCGACAAGCCCACCGTGGAGCGTCCGCAGATCAGCCTGGCACCGACACCGGCAGAAGCGCCGGCAAAGAGCGAAGCGCCCAGCAGCGCGGCCGATCAGAAAGCGGCGGAGAGCGCGAAGGCGGACACCTCGCCGACGGCGCAGGCAAGCACGTCCGAATCATCCCGCAGCAACGATGTGAGTACCGCACCCAATGCCACGCCGCAGGGCAGCGATACGGCATCGCCGGGGCAGGCTGCTGCGGAAAGCGCATCGTCCCCGAGCAACGGCAAGCGCGGACTGAATCTCAATCTTCCCGTGCATGGCAACGGCAATAACCAGGGCGCTTTCAGCAGCGAAGGGAAGGGGCAGGGCACCCCCGGCAGTCCCGGCAACAGCAACGAAGGCGTGATCGGTCATTACATCCAGTTGAAGCCGCATGGCGACACCAACGTGATGTCGCATGGCACGCCGAACCTCGGTTACCAAGCCACGCGCTTCGACAAAGACTGGACACCTGAAGGCGAAAGTTCGGTCGACACCGCTTTGCGCCATGCGGTGGAAAAAACCACCGTCCGCCATACGTTCCATCTGGCGCCCGGCGTGCGCGTGGAGTGCGTGGTCATGCCGCTGTTCCCGATGGCGCTGTTTGGCTGCGGTAGCGGCGACCCGCCGCCCAAGCCGGTCGACGACAAGGTGTACGAAAGGATGAAGCTCGCACCCGCCAACCCGCTGGTGCCCCCCAAGCCTGCCGCAAGCACGGCTGCACCGGCAGCGCCCGTGCGCCTTGATAACAGCGTCGATTGCGCGAATGCACGTGTGGCCGGCGGACCGATTCCGCCGGGTTGCCTCAATGACAAGCTGACGCCCGTGGAACCCGGTAAACCGAAACCGGCACCCAGCGCATCGAGCTGGGTGACGCCGAGCGATCAGTTTCATTGAGTAAGGGGGTTAGGAGTTAAGGGTTAGGAGAAAGAGCGCATTCGTGCACTTGCTCCTTACAGGCTGCGCAGCAGCCGGCTCCTCACCCCTCACTCCCTAAAGCATCCGCAGCAATTCCTTCATCAGCGGCAGCCTTCTTACGCGCACTGCACTGACGCGAAACACCGCGTTGGCCAGTGCCGGTGCGGCAGTGGGCATCGCCAGGAAGCTGGCGCCGGTGGGCGGGCGGTCTTCGCCGGGGACGATGATGGTCTCGATGTTATCGGGCAACTGCGCCATGCTGGCCAGCGCATACTCTTTGAGGTTGCGTTGCTGGATCTGGCCGTCTTTGTAGGTGATGGCGAGATTGAGCGCGGTCGACAGGGCATCGTTGGTCGCGCCGATGACTTGACCTTCAAGGCCCATCGGATTGATCACGCGGCCGACGTCGACGGCACAGACCACGCGTTCGATATTGAGCTTCTGACCTTGCAGCGAGGCCTCGACGGCATGCGCGACATAAGCGCCATTGACGTACCAGCTGGCAATCCCCAGGCCGTTGAAGGTGCGCAGCCAGCGCGACCAGTCGATGCGATCGGCGACCAGCTTGAGTACGTTGATCAGTCGGCCGGTATCGAGCGTGCCGCCGCCCTGCAGCGGAATCTCACGCGGCTCACCCAGCAGGCGCAGGCGGGTATCGAGCGGATTTTCCTTGAGCATGTGCGCCATTTCGTCGACGAAGCTTTCGACGGCGAATGCGTTGCTCAACTGCGGCATGCCCCGTGCGGGGCCGCGCGGTATCGACGAGGTCAGGCCATACCAGTCGCAGCGGTAGTTCGGCACGAGTCCTGCCGGTAACTGATTCGGGTCGACTTCGGAGGTCCACAGGCGCTGATCCTGCGCGCCGCGACCAACGAGTGCCGAGGCCGAAGCGACGCGCTGGTTCCAGGCCAGGATGCCTCGCTTGTGATCGAGTGCCGCGCTGATCTTGGTCACGCTGGCGGAGCGATAGTAGTCGTGCGTGAGATCGTCGTCGCGCGTCCAGAACAGACGCACTGGTTTCTTGACGGCCTTGGCCAACATCACCGCTTCGGCTACGTAGTCGTGATCCAACCGGCGACCATAACCACCACCCACGCGTGGTACCTGGATCTCGATCTGTTCGGGCTTGAGCCCGGTCAGGCGCTGCACTACCGCCCATGCGCGTTGCGGTGCCTGGGTCGGCACGATGAGCGTGGCGTGATCGTTGTCGATGCGCGCCATGCAGTTCATCGGTTCGGCGGTGGCGTGCGCCAGCCAGGGCTGCACATAGATCGCTTCGAGGCGGCGCGCGGCTTTCTTGTTAGCTGCTACGACGTCGCCATCGTCGCGCACGCGCGCCGTGGGTTCCTGATCCTTGTTGTTGACCAGATCGGTAGCTTGTTGCTCCAGCGCGGCGCTGTTTTCGCCCTGGCTCGCGCCGGGTTTCCAGGTGACCTTGAGCTTGGCGCGCGCCTGCAGCGCGAGCCAGGTGTTTTCCGCCACCACCGCGACGGCAGGTGCGTACACCGTTGCGCCGAGCGGTTGGTTGGCTTCGGGCTTCAGTGCAATGACGTCGACGACGCCCTTGATCGCCTTGGCCTCGTTTGCATCGAAGCTGTCCAGCGTGCCGTCGGGCCAGGGGCAGCGCAGCAGCAGGGCAACCAGCGCGTCGCTGCGATTTTGATCGATGGCGAACTGAGCCTGGCCGGTGACCATGGCGTAGGCATCCACATCGCCGGCGGGTTGACCGATCAGGCGATAGAGATTGGGCGCCTTGGTCGGTACGGCCTGCTGCGGCGGTGCGATTTTCGCGGCAGCCTGCGCGAGGCTGCCGAAACCGAGCCGACGACCGTCCGGCGAGACGACCTGGCCGTTATCGGTACGCAGACGTTCGGCCGGGAGACCCCATTGGCGAGCCGCGGCTTGCAGCAGCAGCCAGCGCGCGAGCGCGCCGGCCTGGCGCAGGTCGTTCCATGCGGCGGGAATCGAGTCGCCGGTGCCGCCGATCTGGCGGCCATAAGTCCAACGTGGCTGATCGCTGCTGTTTTCCACGCCCAGACCCAGCCCGATGACGGTCACCTGGGTCCAGTCCGCGTCGAGTTCTTCGGCGATGATGCGCGGCAAGGCCGTGGCGACGCCGGTGCCGGTGTCCGGATCGCGTGCGCCGATCAGGACCTTGCCATCGGCGTCGATACGCACATACGCGCCCAGGCCGTACAGCGTGTCGCCCAGCATCGATAGCGGGAACGGCGCGTCGGTTGCCTCGACCAGGGGAATGCCGACGATCAGCGCGCCGGCCGTGCCGGCAAGCACCTTGAGAAAGCGGCGACGCGACTGGCCGTCGTTCGCGAGGGAATGTTTGTCGCTCATTATTTGGTTCCGCCGATCACGCTCGCGGCGCGCTTGATCGCGCGGCGTACACGTGTCTGGCAGCCGCAGCGGCACAGATTGGGCAACTGGTCGATATCGTCGTCGGAGGGGTTGCGCTTGCGATCGAGCAGATCCTTGCCAGCCATCAGCCAACCAGGCGTGCAATAACCGCAGCCGATCGCGTCTTCGTCGATGAAGGCCTGCTGCAACGGATGCAGCTTGCCGGTGGCGTCGGCCAGACCCTCGACGGTGACCACCTTGGGGACTTTGTCCGTCTTGCCTTCTTTGCCGCCATGCAGGTCTTCGAGGGTGACACCGGTGGCCGGGGTCAGTTTGCCGTTGATCAGCACCAGATCCGCGCCGTTGCCGCTGCCGTGCTCGCCGGCATATTTGGTGCCGGTCAGCTGCAACACGTCGCGCAGATACCACAGCAATGGCATCTGCGGGTCGCCGGTATGGCGAAAACGCTCGCCGTTGATGTCCAGGTCGATACCTTCACGCATTTTTTCCGGCGTGATGCTGCCGCTGGGTAAAGGGGGCGCGCCCTGGGCTTGTACCGGTACCGCCATTGCCAAACTCTCCTCGCCGAATCCGCCTATTTTGGCATCGATAGCCGGGTTTAGGGTTCAGCGGGGCTGAACAGGCGGCGCCACACGTAATACACGGGGATGCCGGCAAGGATGATCAGCAGGCCGATGCCCGTATTGACGGGGCTGCTGATCAGGCTCTGCACCATGATCCAGCCGACCGTGGCGATAAACAGGATCGGTGGCCACGGATAGCCCGGCACGCGGAAATCCAGCGGTGCATGGCCGTCGTCGTGGCGGCGATACCAGAACACCGTAGCCACGCCGAACGCACAGGCTAGCCAGTCGCCGAAGGTGGCGTAGTCGAGCAATTGGCCGTAGCTGCCGGTAATGGTCAGCAGCATGGTCCAGCCGGTCAGCAGGATCAGCGCGACGTTCGGCGTGTGGTGCTTCGGGTGCAGGCGGGCGACCCCGCGAAAGAACAGCCCGTCCTCGCCCATCGCCTGCAACACGCGTGCGCCCGACACCAGGGTGATGTTGCAGAACCCCAGCGTCGAAATGGCGATGCCGATGGCGATCAGCTTGGCGCCGATCGGGCCGGCCACGTGCTGCATCACGTCGGCGGCCGGCGTGGGGCTGTTGGCCAGGCCAGCGTGGCCGAGCACCGCCAGGTAAGCGATATTGACCAGCGCATAGGCGACGATCACCAGCAGCATGCCAAGCAGCAGCGCGCGGGGCAGGGTGCGCTGTGGATTGCGCACTTCGCCGGCAAGGTTGTTGAGATAGGTGAAGCCGCTATAGGCGAACAGCACCGGCAGGGCCGCGCCCATGAAGCCGACCCCGCTATGGCTGGGGTCGGCCGTCAATACGTTGCTGCTGCCGACGCCAGCGAACACCAGGCCGCAGACCACCAGCATCGCCACGGCCAGCAGTTTCAGCAGGGTGAACAGGTTCTGGATCTGCGCGCCGAGTTTCAGGCCGAACAGGTTGATGCCGATGATGAAGACCAGGCCGCCGACCGCCAGCGGGCGAACGATGGTCGGTGGCAGATTGAATACGGCGGCCGTGTAGGTGGCAAAGCCCGTCGCCACCGCCGCGGTAGAGCCCGAGTAGATCACCAGCAGCATGGTCCAGCCGAACAGGAAACCCGCCAGCGAGCCGAAGGCGTCGCGCAGGTACACGTAGCTGCCGCCGGCACGTGGCCGTCGCGCGCCCAGTTCGGCGTAGCACAGCGCGCCCAGCAGGGTCAGCACACCTGCTCCCACCCACACCAGCAACAAGGCGATGCCCGAGCTGGTGCGCTGCGCCGCGATATACGAATTGAGGAAGATACCGCCGCCAATGATGCCGCCGACCACGATCAGGGCGGCGTCCCACAGGCTGAGGCGACGGATATAACCGCCGGACGTCGAGGATTCGCTCATGGAGTCTTCGTTGCGTGGAACTGCCTCCGAGCATGGCGGTTGGCTCGATTGGGGGCAAGCCCGTCATGGCTCCGGCGACAACGCAATCCTTGTAGGAGCGACTTCAGTCGCGACAAACCGTGACGTAACTGTGGGTCGCGGCTGAAGCCGCTCCTACAAAATAGAGTCGGCTTTTCTATTTGCTTCAATTGTTTAAGCGTCCGGTGCGTATGGATCGCGCGGCTGCTCGCGACTGCTTTTTGGGGGTGGAGGGCACTTGCGGCACAATAAAAGGATTACGCGCCAGCTTCATGGCGCGATTCGTGTCCCCAAGTCGAAGCAGCCGCCATGACCTCCATCAAGCAAGCAGACCTGATCCAGAGCGTTGCCGACGCCCTGCAGTACATCAGCTATTACCACCCGGTCGACTACATCACCAACCTCGCTGCCGCCTATGAGCGCGAGGAAAGCCCCGCGGCGAAAGACGCGATGGCGCAGATCCTGATCAACTCGCGCATGGCCGCCGAGGGCCACCGCCCGCTGTGCCAGGACACCGGCATCGTGACGGTGTTTCTGAAGGTCGGCATGAATGTGCGCTGGGACGACGCCACCATGTCGCTGGACGACATGGTCAACGAGGGCGTGCGTCGCGCCTATAACGACCCGGACAACAAGCTGCGTGCCAGCGTGCTGGCTGACCCAGCCGGCAAGCGCAGCAATACCAAGGACAATACGCCGGCGGTGATCAATGTATCGATCGTGCCGGGCGATACGGTCGATGTGATCGTTGCGGCCAAGGGCGGCGGTTCGGAGGCGAAGTCGAAGTTCGCCATGCTCAACCCCTCCGACTCCATCGTCGACTGGGTGCTCAAGACCGTGCCGACCATGGGCGCCGGCTGGTGCCCGCCGGGCATGCTCGGCATCGGTATCGGCGGCACCGCCGAAAAGGCGATGCTGCTGGCGAAAGAGTCGTTGATGGAACCGATCGATATCCAGGACCTGATCGCACGCGGCCCGAGCAATCGCGCCGAAGAGCTGCGCCTGGAGCTGTACGAGAAGGTCAATGCGCTCGGCATCGGTGCGCAAGGCCTGGGTGGTCTGACCACCGTGCTCGACATCAAGGTGAAGGACTATCCGACCCATGCTGCAAATCTGCCGGTGGCCTTGATTCCCAATTGCGCGGCCACCCGCCACGCACACTTCACGCTGGACGGTTCCGGTCCGGTCGCGCTCGATCCGCCGTCGCTGAAAGACTGGCCCAAGCTCACTTACGATTCGAGCAAGGGTCGCAGGGTCAATCTGGACACGGTGACCCGCGAAGAAGTCGCCAGCTGGAAGCCGGGCGAAGTGCTGCTGCTCAACGGCAAGTTGCTGACCGGCCGTGACGCCGCGCACAAGCGCATGGTCGACATGCTCAACAAGGGCGAGCCGTTGCCGGTGGATTTCACCAATCGCTTCATCTACTACGTCGGCCCGGTCGATCCGGTGCGCGACGAGGTGGTCGGCCCGGCGGGTCCCACCACGGCCACCCGCATGGACAAGTTCACCGAGCAGGTGCTCGCGCAGACCGGCCTGCTCGGCATGGTCGGCAAGGCCGAGCGCGGCCCGGCGGCGATCGAGGCGATCAAGAAGCACCAGTCGGTCTATCTGATGGCTGTCGGTGGCGCCGCGTATCTCGTCTCCAAGGCGATCAAGGCCTCCCGCGTGGTCGGTTTCGCCGACCTGGGGATGGAGGCGATCTATGAGTTCGAGGTTCAGGACATGCCGGTGACCGTTGCGGTGGATTCGCTGGGCACGTCGGTGCATCAGACCGGGCCGAAGGAGTGGCAGGCGCGGATTGGCAAGATTCCGGTGGTGGTTGCCTGATTTAGAGCAAAGTCACTGGGCCCCGGCGTGCGCCGGGGCGACGATGAGGTAGATCTCGTCGTCCCGGCGAGGCGCTTTACAACAGCGAAGCTGGTCACGCCGGGACGCCACAAAATCACCGGAGCGCCACCTTTGTGCCACCTGTCCGTACCCGGCCGCACGTAGCATCCCCCTCGTTTGGACGTCCAAACCCCAAGGTTGCAATCCGTCTGCCGCAGCGCAACACTGGCCGGATAACTTTACCCACCAACCACTAGAGATCTCGTGAGCCTGCAAACCCTCGCGCCGCTTTCCGCGGACGCCCCCTGGATCGTGATGAAGTTCGGCGGCACCAGTGTCGCCACGCTCCCACGCTGGCAGAACATCCTGGAGCTGGTCGCCAGCCGTCGTGCCGAAGGTGCGCGTGTGCTGGTCGTCGTCTCCGCACTCTCCGGCATCACCGACGCACTCAAACAACTGTGCGCCGAGGGCGAAAAGGGAAAACGCAACGAGGCGGCCAAAGCGATCGCGACGCGGCACGACGAGCTGCTGTCGCATATGCAACTGGCGATGCCCGACACCCTGGCGGTGCGCCTGAAAGACCTCGCAGCGCTGGCCGAGGAGGGCTCATCCCGCATGGGCGAGCTGGCCTGGGCGGCAAAAGTACAAGCGCACGGCGAACTGCTTTCCAGTGCACTCGGCGCTGCGTTCCTGACCCATAGTGGCCTGGCCACGGAATGGCTGGATGCACGCGATTGCCTTGCCGCGATCGCTTTGCCCAACCAGAACGAGCGCACCAAGTTGCTGTCGGCCATGGTCGACGCCAAACCCGATCCGGCACTTTCGGCGCGACTGGCGGCACTCGGTGAGGTTTTCATCACCCAGGGCTTTATCGCGCGTGAAAGCGAAGGCCGCACGGTGTTGCTTGGTCGTGGCGGCTCGGATACATCGGCATCGTATTTCGGTGCGCTGTTGAAAGCGCAGCGCGTGGAAATCTGGACCGACGTGGCCGGTATGTTTACTGCCAACCCACGACAGGTGCCCGGCGCGCGCCTGCTGCAGCGGCTGGATTACGAAGAGGCCCAGGAAATCGCCTCCACCGGTGCCAAGGTATTGCACCCGCGTTGCCTGTCGCCGCTGCGCGAACCGCGCGTGCCGCTGCTGATCAAGGACACCAATCGCCCAGAGCTCAGCGGCACGCATATCGGCCCCGAGCTGCGCGAGGAAGCGCCAAGCATCAAGGCGATCAGCACGCGCAAGGGCATCACGCTGGTGTCGATGGAGTCGGTCGGCATGTGGCAGCAGGTCGGCTTTCTTGCCGACGTGTTCAACCAGTTCAAGAAGCACGGCCTGTCGGTGGACCTGATCGGTTCGGCTGAAACCAACGTCACGGTCTCACTCGACCCGACCGAGAATCTGCTCGATTCGGACGTGCTGGCCGCGCTGGCCGGCGATCTGGCCAAGGTCTGCCGGGTCAAGGTGATTGCGCCATGTGCGGCGGTCACCATGGTCGGCCGCGGCATGCGCTCGATGCTTCATCGCCTGCACACGGTCATGGCCGAGTTCGGCCAGCATCGCGTGCACATGATTTCGCAGTCGTCGAACAATCTGAACTTCACCTTCGTGGTCGACGAGAACGTGGTCGACGAACTGTTGCCGCAGTTGCACGAACAACTGGTACGTACCGGCGCCATGCGTACCGACGATGCCAGCCTGTTCGGGCCGAGCTGGGAACGTCTCTACGGTGTGGCATCGAATGGCCACGATCCGGCGTGGTGGATGGATGCACGGCCGCAATTGTTGAAGCTGGCCGAAGAGCGCAGCCCTCGCTATGTGTACGACATGGCTACGGTGCGCGAACGCGCCCGTGCGCTGAAGGAGAAGTTGCCGGTCGATCGCATCCTGTTTGCGATCAAGGCCAACTCGCATCCGGCAATCCTGCGCGCGCTGGCCGAAGAAGGCCTGGGCATGGAGTGCGTATCGCCGGGCGAATTGCAGCGTGTGGCCGAGAGCGTGCCGGCCGATACGCCGCGTCTGTTTACGCCGAATTTCGCGCCGCGAAGCGACTATCGCGATGCGCTCAACGCCGGCGTACTGGTGACCATCGATGCCTTGCATCCGATGGAGCAGTGGGTCGAAACCTTCGAAGGCCACGATATCAGCGTGCGCGTCGACCTGGGGCGCGGCCTTGGGCATCACGACAAGGTGCGCACCGGCGGCAGCAGCAGCAAGTTCGGGCTACCGCTCGACCAGCTCGATGCATTCGTGCACCTGGCTACGGCGCGCCGCGCTCGTATCGTGGGACTGCATGCCCATCTGGGCTCCGGTGTGCTCGATCCGTCGCATTGGGCGGAGGTCTACGCCCAACTGGCCAGCATTGCCGAACGCATTCCCACGGTGGAATTCCTCAACATCGGTGGCGGTCTGGGTGTGCCTTCGCACCCGGGCGAGCGCCCGCTCGATCTCGATGCCGTCGGTGCCGCATTGGCGGAGGTGAAGCGGGTCTATCCGCAGTACAAGCTGTGGATGGAGCCAGGACGCTTCCTGGTCGCCGAGGCCGGCGTGCTGTTGGCCAAGGTGACCCAGCTCAAGGGCAAGGGCGGCTGGCGATACCTGGGCGTGGATGCGGGCATGCACAACCTGATTCGGCCGGCGCTTTATGACGCCTGGCATGAGATCGTCAATCTCACGCGCCTGCACGAGCCGGCCACGGCGATGTATCAGGTCGTGGGGCCGATCTGCGAATCGGGTGATGTGCTGGGCAACGACCGCCGCCT
>Ga0207695_10001029_pt1 | contig 49040 bp, 45 predicted proteins | sample KBSC54metaG_FD_184354 | JGI IMG/M metagenome (GOLD analysis project Ga0207695, IMG submission 184354) | Corn rhizosphere microbial communities from Kellogg Biological Station, Michigan, USA - KBS C5-4 metaG (SPAdes) (version 2) | ecosystem: Host-associated > Plants > Roots > Rhizosphere > Soil...
AGGACGTCCTCACACGCTTGCCGACCCACAAGGCCAGCGACATCGACGCGCTGCTGCCGCATCACTGGCAGCCTCTCTTGAGCACCGCCTAAACTCGCTCGTCAAGACGGGTTGGCTGGCCGCTTACGAACGAACCGCGCGGGCCGCCGATACCCAGCCATTGGCCGACGCGCGCCTGCGCTGCCCACTGCGACGCGGGGCCAGGATGGTTCAGCACGAATTCCAGATCCAGTTCGCACGTGGCATGGTCGAAGCGGCGCGGCGTGAAGTCGCGCGCGACCGGCTTCGGTTCGCCTTCGGGAAACTCGGGGCCGTTCGCGCCGAGCGTCGGCATCGCGGGCCGTTCGGCGCCGGGCGGCGGGAAAAACACCTTCACGTGATCGTCGAACGATGCGGATTCGAAATCCGCGAGATCGGGGCCGCCGAGCGTGACGCGCAGCAGATGCGGCGTCACGGCATGCACGCGCAGGACCTGCAGCAGGCGGAACTTGAGGGTATGGCGCACGCGGGTCACGGTGCGCTCGGATGTGTTCTGCATCAATCCGTTCTCCTGATGTTTGAAGGGGCGGCGCGGATTACGCGCCGGTGCCGCCTTCGATTTCGGCTGTTGCGCGGCGCATGATTGCCGCGATGCGGCGCTGTTCGTCGGGGCCGGCGGCGCTCTTGTGCAGCAGCGCCCGCTTGAGCGCGACGCGCGCCTCGACGAACTCCGGCAGCCAGCCGGCCTGCGATTCGTCCTGCGCGTCGTTGCCCGCCGATTCCCCGGCGAACGCGCGGCGCATGAATTCCATCTTGCGTGCGAGGTGCGTGAGGCGTGCGAACAGCGTGTCGACGCGTTCGCGTTGCGCGTCGAGATGCGCGCGGCCGGCGTCGGTCAGCGCATAGCGCTTGCGATTGCCTTCCGCCTGCGATGCGACGAAGCCGACTTCTTCGAGATAGGTGAGCGCCGGATACACCATGCCGGGGCTCGGGCTGTAGAAACCGTTCGAACGCGTGTCGAGCGCCTTGATCAGCTCGTAGCCGTGGCTCGGTTGCTCGGCGACCAGCGCGAGCAGCAGCAGCTGGAGATCGTCGGAGCTGAACTGGCGGCCGCGCGGCATGCCGTCGTCGCCGAAATCGCCAAAGCCGCCGCGCCCGCCACGGCCGCCGAACGGGCCGCCGCCGAACGGATCGTGGCCGCGACGGTGGCGGCCGATCGCGTACCAGAGACCGGCGAACCAGTCAGGGCGGGCATGCGCACCATGACCGTCGCTTCGGGCATGGCCGCGGGAGGGATTGTGTCGCATGATCGTGTCCTATATGTCGTAAAACATATCTAAAGATATATATCGAAAGATAGGTCGTCAAGGGGATTTATTGGGGTGGGATGGAGGGGCGACCGTTTCCGTCTGCTTGTGTAGGGTCTCAATGATTGTGAGCTTTTTCTCACATATTGAATGGCGGAGGTGATAGATAGCCGCTATGGATTACGGACTGCTACGGCGGTATTTGGTCGAATACGCAATTGAGAGCACGTGCGGATGGCGCAAGCTATGCAGTCGATGATCAAGGTTTTTGTGGATGCTCCTGCACGCGCAGGGACGCGGCTCCAACGTGCGCAGAAGCTCAATGCAGGTCCGCAACGCAATGCGGTGCCGATGGTGGGTTATGAGGTCTGCTGCTGCGGCGTTGCCCAGGATCGCCAACTCGTGAATCTCAGATGCGCGCCGCAGATACGCTGCGACCTCATCAAGACTGAGGACCCTTCCGAAGGTTGCGCGTTCGATGGATTTGCTGGTCGCGCCCTTCGTTGCGCTGATCCACAAGCGGGGCGCGACCGAGTGGTGCTAGTTCGCTACGTCGAGAACGGCATTGATCGAACTCAGACAATCAGTGGCGATAGCGATCTAGCCGTTCGCGATCCGTAGCAAACGCTGGCAGTACGTCGATACGAGCAGTGGTGTGTGGGGCAGTGCCCACGTATATTCCTGCGTTGCGACGTACAAAGTGGATGGTATCGATCCATACCGCAATCTTATCCATTTGTTGGCGAAGTTACCTATCGCTACAACTGCTGACAATAATTCATCCCTGCTACCGTGGACCTTCATCGGGGAATTCATTGAACTGCTAGGCAATGGACATCCGTACCCTAGCAAGGTGTCACGGTCACGCGAGGCCAACGATCGTGATACTGTTTTCGCTCCACGCGCTCACGATACGTCGCGACACTGACTCGTGCGGGATTCCGACGGACCACCATATTGAACAAATCGTCCAACCCGTATGGCGCGATGACCCTGATCGTATCGTCAGGAAGCAGTGTCAATCCCACAGCAGTTGCATACTCAGGCCACGATGCAACGGCGGCCTCGAGCGACTCCAACGGGTGCACTGGGTAGCCAAATGCTGTCTCGAACCAAGTGTGAACTGCAGCCTGATTGGTGACTTCCCATGGGAGCTGGGGATGCATGCTTGCCAGCTGAGACTCAAAAGATGCGTCACGCTCTGCAGAAAGATCAGTGTCATCGAAGTACGCGACGTCGATATCAGACGATTCCCACGATGCTTCCAACCCGTGCAAAGAATCCCAGACGAGGTTTCGTACCGCGCCCGCGCCAATACACCAAGAAGGTAGATTCAGAGTTCGGACCGCAACCAGCGCTGGCCAAAACCACGGCGACTTCCGCGCAAGCGCAACCAGGCGTGTATCAAAATCAGTTAGCGACGTAAGCATGAGTTTGCGGTGTAGTGGTGAACGCCTGCCGTCGAGCGATCTCGCCCCCTCGACGCGGATGTAATCATAACAAGGTACAGCATAACAGGAGTATAGAAAGGAGCCCTTGCTCGATCTCCTGTGGTTTGACGCTTCCCGCACAGCGCGTTCGCGCGGAAGACCCAGCGGCCCGTGCCGATCGAGCTGGGGTTCATCTTGCGGAATCCACGACATTGATGAGCAGCTAAAATGCGTGCACGCATCGATAAAATGCTCATCGCTGAGGGATCCTTCGGATCGACTTCACGTAGTTGACCCTACGGTGAATGCTCTTGTTGCCGTTGAGGTTGTGACAACGGTCGCGTTCGACGTTTAGCTCGGGGATCGTCGAGCGATGGACTCGGCAGTCTGATGGCGGCCACTATCAGTGGTGGGCCCGTCGTCGCGCCTAGAGGTGTCTACGACTGTTCATGGAAAATCAACGTCACAACCAATCGAGCGTTTTGTATTCTATAAAGTCGACCCCAAATCACGCAACTGGAAAAATTCAAGCGTTGATGTTTCGATGTCGCATTTTTCACGCGATAGACTCGGAAGCATCGTCGCGGTCGGCAATGCCTCACGCGCAAATCGGGAGAAAACGTCTGCAGGCCCAATCTCAAGAGCAAGCCCAGTGAAAGAGCGTGCGAATGCCAGAAACGAAGGGGCGAAATCCATTGGGTCTCTAAGTTGTCCACACCAAAAATGTTCGTCGAGTATTTCGACCCGCCGACGAGATGTCGTGTAGAACGGAATCATCGGTCGCCTCGACGGTATCGCTCTTAGCGCCGCCCCGTAGTCAGGCAAAACTGAGTCCATCAGACTTGAATGAAACGCGTGCGAAATTGGATGTGTGCGCGCCTTCACGCCTACTCGCTCCGCGAAATGTACAAACCCTTTGACTGCCTCCTTGGTACCTGCAAAGGTTACCCAACGAGTTGCATTAATCGCGGCGATTTCAACATGGAATCCCGACTGCCTCACCAGCCCTAGAACTTCCGCAAGAGTCACTTCCGCGACACCCATCGCTCCCGGCTTGCACTTTTCAGGGATGAGACGGCAACGCAACTTCAATAAGGTACAAGCTTCTTCACAAGTGAGCGCACCAGCTGCACAGGCTGCAGCGTGCGCACCCATGCTATGCGCTAGTACTGCATTTGGCACGACCCCACGAGCCAACCAATAGGCCACTAAAGCGTACTGAGTCGCGAAAAGCGCAGTGGACATGTATTCGATCGTCGACAGATCGTCGTTGTTACCTCTTTCGAATAGCGTTTCGGACAGGGGGGCGGGAAGCCAAGCGTCCAGAAAATGGCAGCATTCGTCAAACGCTGAGCGAAATGAGGATTCCCGTTTGTAAAGATTGGCCGCCATGCCGGGATATTGGCCACCAGAACCCACAAAAACAAAGCCTGAAGAAGTCATTATTTTTTCCACAGATCGATTACTTCGAAAACGAAAAACGAAGCGTGTCTCGAGTTGCTTCCAGGTCGAGCTTCAGAGCCTTCCGGTCGACCTTATGTAGGGTAGAATGAGGAAGTACGGTACGAAAGAAAATTGTTCGGGGAACCTTGTAGCTAGCGAGAGCTTCGGTGCACCGCTTGATTAGATATTGTGCGAACGACTCGAGATCGCCAACCGTAGAATTAGGCACCACGGCAAGTACAGGGACTTCTCCAAGAGTCCGATGCGGTACGCTAACGACGCCGGCGTCTTGTACACCGGGAATAGATTTAATGAGAATTTCGATCTCCACTGGCGATACCATTTCACCACCGACCCGGAAGAGGTCTTTGAGACGCCCCGCGTATTGAAGGTAGCCGCCTTCAACCCAACCTGCGAAATCACCAGTCGAAAACCAGCCCTGTTCATCGAACGCTTTGGCTGTTGCGTCCGGGTCGTCAAGGTACCCGTCGAACAGTGAAACACCAGGGACTCCTAAGATCTGAATTTGACCTCTTCGATTGTCTGTTATCTCAGCTTCGTTAGCGTCGACAAGGCGGACCCGCACATGCGGACTCGGCCGCCCCATACTTCCAACGGGGTTTGCGCCGAGAGTTCCGATGCCAATTACTGCCGGGGCGACCGTTTCCGTCATCCCATACCACGGGATTGTCGCGACGCCGAAATGTGTCTCCACCTCCGGATCGCTCAGACCCCAGCCCCAGCATCGGAAGTGATGCTTTTCGGGAACGGGGTGATCCCTCAGCTTTGCGATGGAATAAGCGATCATTGCTGCCCATGTGCAACGATTCCGTATGGCAGCCCGCCAGAAAAGCTCCGGACTGAAGCTCTCCATTAAAACAAGGGTAGCGCCTGCCCAAATTACCCCTAGCAGACTCCAACAGAGAGCGTTGATATGAAAAAGCGGTAGGTGCACAAGGACTGTGTCTGTCTCTGAGAGACCTTCGGTGTCAGCGGCAGCGTAGGCGCCGTAGACGAGGTTTGCGCGGGTCAGCCGTACGCCCTTAGGCCGCCCTGTCGTACCAGAGGTGTATTGCACAACAGCTAGGTCAAGAATATCGGATGTCCGTTGCTCCGAGCGGTGAACGACGGCGGTAGCGTCGGCATAGGTCGAGGTCGCCGGCGGGGGGGGGGAAGCGTCAAGCCAAATGATGGCTTCTTCATCGAGTCGAGCACTTCGCACGACTTCACTGAATCGCTGCTGCGTGAGAACAAATGATGCCCCACTATGTTCAAGGCAGTAGTCGAATTCAGGTGTGGTTAGTCGCGTATTCGTCGTAACCACTACAACAGATAATTGGAGGCACGCCAGAAATGCGGAGACGAACTCAAGTTCGTTTCCACAATGCAGGATGACTCGATGAGTTGCCCCAATTCCCCGATCCGTCAACAGATTTGCCGTTTTTTCTACATGCTCGCTCATCTCCGCATAAGAAACTTGACGTCTATTTCCGCTCGACGGTTCCAGAATCAAGAAAGGTTTATTCCCTTGCGAAGTGGACCGAGCGGCAAAGAGCTCAGAAATGCTTTGACACCCAAGATTCATCGATTCAAAGAGCGAGCGCCTTTGCTGATTGTCTGAATATATCTTATTCATTGAACACTCCTTCTAACCCATGCGGACAGTTCATCAAGATGTGGCTTTTCGAGAATGCTGAAGTGGTTGCCAGATAGTCTTTCAATCGTCGCTAGATCGCCGCAGAGTTCGCGCCAGGACTGGGCAGCACGTGGATATGGTGATTCTGCAGCCGAAAAGAATGTGAATTCAACCGAAGGCGAAGTTGGCCTATAGCCTTGGGTGGCGCGCCAGTGTGCTTCGAAGACGTCGACAAGTCTTTTCATCGATTCGAAACCAGAGGGCGACGAACTGGACTTAGACAGTGAGAAAATGTAATTTAATCGATCGGAATCCATAGAAAATGAAAGTGTTTCGGCCAAGCTGCTGTTTTTCCACGCCTGACCGACAAGAATCTGCCCAAGGGACGTCCAATAGATTCGCTCGAGCTCCGTCGCTCGCGCGGGTTCGGGTTGAAGGACCAGGTTCGTATCCATCAAAGCTACGAATGCGGGACGCCTGTCCGAGTCCTGCGTCAGGATAGCCACCTCATAGGCTATCAGGCCGCCCATACACCATCCCAGCAAGGCATATGGCTTACCGCGACTATCGTCCGCGATGATTGCCGCCGCCGTCGTGGCCATATCCTTAATATTGTCTAGCGCGCGTCCGTGGGGCACGCGGCCAGGGGACACAATTCCTTTCACTGACGCGACGTCTTCTATCGCACCTGCTAGCGTCGAATAGGCCGTCACGCCACCACTAATTGCGTGAAACGTGTAGATCACCGTCTGCCGGTCAGAGTGGTTGAGCGTTACGAGCTGGTCAGTTGTCATCTATCGTATTCCTGATTTTTTTGCAATGGAGGCGAAGCTGGGATCTCCTTCGGTCCCTTGATGATTGAACGATGTCAGCGTAGTATCGAACGTTCCAATCATGCTGGTTTTCTTCGTTTCCACTTTTTTAAGGTGATCAGATGGGCCGCTTGCAGAGCGTTGTGGATGTTCATGTTGTCTTTCAAAATTCCGACGGAGAGCGCCTTTTTATCAAACGGGCAAACACTGGCTATAAGGACGGTTACTACTCGTTGGTTGCGGGTCATCTCGAAGCAGGCGAGTCGATCGTCGAGTGCGCTATCCGTGAAGCGCACGAGGAAGCGGGTGTAGAGATCGAGGAGTCGGAGCTTGTTCTGCGACATGTGATGCGGCGCGATGCTGAACAGAACAGAGTTAGTTTCTTCCTCGAATGTTGTAAGTGGAGGGGAACTCTCAAAAACATGGAGCCCGAGAAGTGTTCGGAGTTTCTGTGGGTACAGCGCAGTCAGATCCCTCAACCAACAGTTGAGTATGTCGCATATGCAATCGACCAAATGGACAGTGGAAACGTGCTCTCTGATTTTAAGATAGCCTGAGTGATTTAAATACGGCGCGCCGCTACGGCGCGCCGGCGGGTGAGAGGCAGAGTGTATCTAGGACGCTTCACCCCTCTGTGATCAGTGAAACCGTCTATCGAATGCTTCGGAATCCAGTGAATTGCGGCCGCAACCAGAGTAAAACGGCTCCTTGATGCGGAAATCTGTGTAGACGGACTGAAGCGCGGACCCCATCTCGAGGATCACTTCGCGAGAAGGGCATGGATGATTCGCTAGCGGTGTTTCGGGGTCGGCATGAAAGACATTCACCACCGGTGTCGCTCCGATTTCGGCGACCTCTCGAAGTCCCTTCGTGAGTGACGCGACGGGTTCGAGCCCTCCGACAAATATGGAAAAAACCGAGCCGGGAACTAGAACTGAAGCTGCACGCTCCAAGGCTCGCCGAAGAAGCGCTTGTCCACCGATGGCGGCTTTTCCCGGGCAGTAACGTTCGAATAACGCCGAATCATGGACTTCACTGTTGAACGCGATCGCTACATTTAGGTCGTGCAGATGCCGAATCAAACCGAGATCATCCGGGGGAAATGCAATAAGATGGATCGGAATTTTGCGTCCGGCACGATCAACAGCTTTCCTGGCAGCCTCCGCAATACGCAAATAATATCCAAAGCTCTTGTCGAGGTCTGGGAGATTTCCTCCGTTAAGCATAACCTGTGTGATCGTACCGTCGTCCATGGAAAGTGCCCGGTAGACCGCGAGCTCGACGTCCTCGGGGGAGGTCATGGATAGGAAATCTACTGCACGTTTTCGATTCGGCTCGATCGAACAGTATTGACAAGGTTTTTTCATCGCTACAAGACTACAGTCGCCGTATACAAACACTCCAAGTGCGCCGCCGCCATAGAGCGTCACGACCTTCGACACTCGAAAATCGTCTTCGGAAGCAAGGTCGTAATACGGTGGCTGCTTGGGGAAGTCGACACCAACGGATTCGTCAGCGCCAACCCGGTGGATGAAAAACTCGCCGTCAGTGAAGTCCAATAACCACGGTGCGTCTATTCTAAAGTTGGCTGCGCAGATCAACCGCTCTGACCCAAGGTAAAGTTCTTGTGGTAAGGGCGCATCCCGCAAGTCAACCTGATCAGCGTTTCCATATGCCCTTCGCTTGACCAAAAAGGGTGGTCCATATGCGCGTCGCGCGGATTGCGAGATCCTGATTCCATCCGCAAGCAATGATGCTTTAAGGGCGATCGTAGACATTGCTGCAATAGTGTTCATTCACACACTCCATTAATAAGAACCCAACCGTCTTTCAATTTCCACCGTTCATATTCCACATCCAGGCGGTCTGCAAACTCTCTTCCGATGCTCTGTCTAGCCGCCGCGACGAACGGATCTATCGAGGCGATCAGCTCTTCGAACCGTTTGTCCAGATCGTCTTCGCCGAAGACTTCGAACTCATGTGTCGCGACGCTCGGCCCAGCACTAGATGCTTCAATTGCTCGCAAGCCCGCTCCGAGTAACTCGTACGCCGAATTCTTTAGAGCAATTCGAGCTTCGCGAACGGCCGCCCTGGTGTCATCTGGCATCACTTTCTCGATACTTTTTAGCGTGTAGTCGAGGCTGAAATTTCTGTCGACCCAGCGTTGACTTGCTTCGGAAAGAGCACCGATCCGCCCGTCGAGGTAGCGAACTTCCCTGCGGCCCATCAGGGGATTGAATGCACCTGCTAGTCCTCGTCTTTCGACCTCTGCGAGATAGGGTGACCCGGTTAGACTCTCCATTGAAACAAGCATGTAAGAGACTAGGCTATAAAAAGGAGCACCTGACTGCATCTCACGAGAATGATGGTCGTTGGTTACGATGCTGAAGATCTCGTCATTCTCGATATCTCTAAGATCGCGAAGAACGATGTCCTTTCGTCCGAGAAATATGTAGTTATTCTTTAATTCATCGAGCGTCATTAGCGGGTCGAACGTGATATATGTGCAACGTATCGGAATCTGGAGTGCCGTCAAAATTCGCAAGCCGAGGGCGCTCTGCTGACTAGTTATCTTTTTGTTGAATCTCTCGAGAATTGAATCGACGCCAGATTCCACGCCAAAAAGGCATCGGGATAATCCGTTATTTTTAAGGCCTCTCCAGAACTCCATTCGTCGAAGGTGCCACGCTGTATCGCGATTTCGCCGAGCGACCTGATCAATTCGGGAGCTTGTTTCAAATCGGAAGTGATATTTCTTCATCGTTTCGGCAAACTTCATACAACGACTAAGAGCTTGGTCGTCCGGCTGATATCCAATGAACTCTTCGTCGACGAGAAATATGCGTCGATCGATATGCGGGAACTGCGCATAAAGTTCGTCCAATTCAGGTATTAGCGTCGTCAACGCAGAAGCATCTTCGCCTGCCCAAATGCCTTTATGTTCGCGAGGACAGAAAGAACATGCGTAGCTGCAGCCGCGACTAGACTCGAGCTGCATGACGCCACCTGCACTCAGTGTTTCTCGCGCCAGGTCGAGCTCCGGCATGATGTCTTCTTGTGCCCGATTGTTGGTTTTCGCAGTTCTGATGGGCTGAGATGATTGGGTCTTGTCGAGAAAGGAAACGTCCGGGATGGACATCGCGTCGAGCATACCGTGCCAGTAGCTGGCGACACCGCGCATTGTTCCTTCTCCGGCACCCGTCCCGACAAAATCAACACCGTGCTCGCGTAAGAGTACGTCGCGGTTCAATGAGCCGAGGCTTCCTCCAACGATAATCAGGGGCGTTGTGTCGCAGTCTCGCCGGAGGAGGTCCAGCGCCTGAACCAGAACGTCGTGTTGGCCAAACGTTGCGGAAAACCCAACGATGTCGGGCGAAAATTCCTTGACCTTCTGTACTATTTGCTCGATCGGCATCCCCAACTGCATGTCGTAAAGCTCAGTGACTCCAGCGAAGTCGGAACGAAGTGAACGTGCGATATCTGATATGCCCAGGGCAAACCGGGGCAATGGAAAATTCTCTGGATGGTATAGGGCAATGATTGAAATGCGGGGACGGACGAGTCTATGCTTCTGCGCGTTCGTCAGAGAAAAGAATGATACAAACTCACTCGTCGGCGAAAGGGTGAGCTTGTTGGAATGTATGTTTCGAAGCACCGAAACGGGAACGCCGAAACACAGTAGATGCCCGGACATCGCCTCCTCGCCTACGAGTACCACTCTGTCTTCAACCGAACCCGTTACGTGGCACCAGAGTCCGTGAGGAGCGAGAAAAGTCTCGAGGGTCGCCATCATTTCGTTAGGACGCAAGAAGCACGAAAGAGCGATCTGTGCGGCCTGTACAGCTTCGTTCGCTCCAAGATAGCGGCGTAAGAATTTGAATAGTGCCTCCGTGCGGCCCTCTCGCATCATTCTCGAATTAGTATGCTCTCTCTTTCGAATAATCGAAATTTTTTTTACTTCGTTTTCTGGTGTTATCACTTTTTCGATCCTGAGTAGTCGGGACCTGCCGGTCGTGCCAATAGTTAAATCCCAGTGAAGGCGTTAATTGCTCGGCGGAAAGCTAGTTGTGATAGAGCGTGTACGGTACACGCGACGATGATCGAAAGCGGTAAGAAAGCGGCATCCAACTCACCAAACGCAACTTGGGCAGGAATCGTGGAGACGAAGGCAAGGGGTGTTGAGAACGTCAGAAACTTAATGAACCAAATTGGATATAGGGAAAATGGATACCGACAGAACGAGAGGTAGACGGAAAGTAGCTGGAGGATATTTTCGAGCCTTAGAAGCCACAGGTTGAAAGAAAAAACGAGTAGCCATAGCGAATATGCAATCGACATACCGCAGGCTATAGCAATGGCAACAAGAAAAGGATTGGCGGAAGTGTCATTCCGCAGCGAAAATGAGAGAATTGCGATGCCGATTGCTACATCAATCAGTCGCCAGATATTTGCTTGACCAAGGGTGATCCGGAGCTGAAGGGAGCCCGGCAACAGAAGCATCGCGTCAAACTCCCCAGAACGAATCTGCGCCGAAAGCTTGAGAAGGGCTGGTGAGAGGAAAACAGACATCAGGCCTTCGACTGTCAGAAAGACTCCGAGCACGAACAGAGCGTGATCTATTGGCGATCTAGTCGCGGTGCCTAAACGAGAAAAGAGAAGCCATATAACGAATCCTCCTACGGATGCCGTCGCGAATGCGCTCAGGAACATATATGCGAATGCACTTCGCGAATGCGCCGACTCGCGTGATGCTCGCCTTAGCAATGAAAACGCGATGCTGAACGAGTTTTGGCCGATCACGCGCACACCTCACCAATTCGAGATGCCGAAAATCTCCACAAAGCAAGGCAGACCGAAGCAGAAGAAGCTGCCCAGGCAGCAGATATAGCTATTACGCATCCCGGAGATAACAACGCCAATTGCGGAACCAGTATGCATGTCGGATTCCCGATCACCGATGCGAACGGTAAAACGCTCAGGATGTGGCCCGACGAGTGCGGAAAGAATGCGATTGGTGCATACAGACCGCCGGCAATCGAAATGGAAGTGGAAAGAACGACCGCGATGGGGCGAACGTCGCTTAGCCAAGTACCTAGGATACCTAATGAAAATCCCCACGAAAATTGAGTGATCCAGCTGAGTGCTAGTGCAACAAGGTAGAGTGGCATCATAGCTATGGAGATGCTGCCTGCAGCGCCCGAAATGATGATTATTGATAGCGCAATCACGACACCCGGAACCGCCCGAATAAGCGCTCCCGCCACGTGGCCGGCCGCGTGTTCCCAGACCAGTGCACTCGGGCGAAGAAGCCGATGTGTTATGTCACCATCACGGATGCTTTTTGACAGTTCGTCAGAAACCCAGATCGTTGTCGTCAGCTTGGTCAAAAAAGCAAGTGAGAAGTAGGCATACACGGCTCGGTGGCCACCAAGCCTTGTCTCGGACGACTGGGCCCAAATCAACATCGCCACCAGGGGACCCGCGCCGGAGATGATCCAGACGTAGATATAGGCTTTGTATTGCAGGTACACATTAAGCTTTAATCGGAGCCATGGAAAAAAGGGCATTTTCCTCGTATTGATCACGCCGCCTCCGTGACTTTTTCGCGAAAAGGCATATCAAGGATCGAAAGGTCGACGATCTGACCGAACGTCAGAAGTTTTTGAACCGTTGACGCCAGTGCGTCGCGGGCTACAACGACGTCAAAACCAAGCTGGCCGAGCGGACGGACTTCGAATTCGAGCGGAAGTTCGACCGGATGAGCGTAGTGCACGCGAACAATCTTGCCGGTGCCGGCAAATTTTCGTAACTCGGTAAGACTGCCGTCGAACGCGATCGTACCTCCCTGGAGAAGCACGGTCCTGTCTGCCATCGCTTCGATATCTTCCATGTAGTGGGAAGTAAGGACGATAGAAGTTGACCTGCGCTTCCTATATTCACCAAAGAACTTCCAGACTGCTTGCCTTGCCGCGGCGTCCAGCCCAATGGTCGGCTCGTCAAGGAAGACTAGCGAGGGGCTATGAAGCAGTGAGGCTGCGATCTCACACTTCATACGCTGTCCTAAAGACAAGGTTCTGACGGGTTTACACAAAAGGTCCTTCAGATTCAGCAATTCAGTTAGAAAACCGAGTTGATCGACGTACTCCTTGTCATCGATTTGATAGAGATGTTTGAGGACAATAAAGGTGTCGGTCGCTGGAAGATCCCATGTGAGTTGCCTTCTTTGGCCAGCAATGAGACAAATATTTCGCAAAAAATCCTTGTCTCGTATCGTTGGAATTTTCCCAAATACACGCACAACCCCGGTGGTTGGTGGAAGAAGACCGGTAAGAATTCGGATCAATGTGGTTTTTCCAGCACCATTTTGTCCAAGAAGTCCGATAACTTGGTTCTCCGGCACCGAGAAGCTGACGTCCCTTAAAGCGACAGTCAAACCATTGTGCGTATCGTGTCGAGTTTTGCTTCCGAAAATCCCTTTCCGCAAAGTTCTCTTGAAGGACCTGGCGACGGAATTTAGTTCGATGCAGTTTGGCGACATTGGGATAGCTCTATGGTGGTATCAGTGGTCGTTAGCGCGACAGATGTTCGCTGACTTCCTCAACTGTGTAGCCTGCTTTTCTCATCGCATCGACGTTCCAAGGATATTTCTTTTGGCCGTCGATTACGTTTCCAGTTTGATTCATACGGATGGCGTATGCTTGTTCCACTACCTTGGCTACCGTAGCATCGTCGTCGTAGCAGAAACGTCGGAGCCAATAATTCCCACGTTCGACGTGGCTGATCTCTTCACGGAAGACGATGTCGTATAAAGCAGAAAGGCGAGGATTGTCGTTCGACTCCAGATGTTCGGACCACCACAATGCGGAGTGAAATCCGATCGTTTCTCCGATGCGTTGGTGTATTGCTAAACGCAGAGGTAAGGGATGTTCGTGGGTGAGTTCCCAAAGATCGACAGAAATTGGGAAGTCACCAACTGAGTATCCAACTTCCTTCAGGGCGATGATGAATGCTGCCGCATGGCGGGCTTCGTCGTAGCTTTGCTTCGCGGTGTCGCGATAAAAGTTGTATGCGTAAGGGTGCCGGTCAAGGATATTTTGTGCACAAGCCTCAATTGTCGGAATTTCGAGGCTCATCAGCGTGCGATGGAATCGGATTGCTAGCTCGTGATCCGCTGTTGGCGTCTGAGGCCCCTTTATCGGTCCAGTTGAACTGTTTCCCATGAAGAAGCAAGAGGCCCGACCAGGTGCCTTTGGAAGCGCAATCGGACCGGGCCAACATGCGGCGGCGGAGGTGCCGCCCGAGAAGCGCTCTTGCGCGGGCAATGCCTCCGTGGCTGTTTGAATCTTTGCATTTGTCGTGGACAGGAATTGGGCGAGGTCTCGAGTGGGTTGGTCTAGGCACCCGAGCAATTGATCGTCATCGAATGGAGCGAGAGGGACCGGCGAGGCTAATTCTTGGTGCAGGCGGTGGAGTAACGATGGCACGTCGCTAGCCGCGATCTTGACTGCTTCCAAGCGTGTCTGCACGAGTCTTCTTTCGTCTTCAAAAATCAGTTCAACGTCGATGTTGCGTGCACGCGCTAGCACCGCGCCGATCGCTAAGGAAACGTCATAGAGCGCTGTCCCAAGCGCGATCTTCGTCTCAACAGTCGACGAGGTAATAGCGGTATAGGCAATCAACTCGCCGAGTTCAATCCATCTGTGCAACTCGCGCGTTAGATGATTTCGCAGCGCATTCTCGACAGTCGTCACGCGGGTCATCGAAGTCTCCTAGATTACTTCGCATCGAAATAGCATTTCGTGGTTCACGTACAGACAATCCGCATGGAGCGCCGCTAAGGAAATTTGTAGTCGTTCTTGTGCGAACGGCATAGGCAAAGCAGCACCGAGATCCGTCCATTTGCGTTCAATCTGGTCGACTGTTTCGCGAGAGAACGCAGGATGTGCAATGCGGCTGAATGTGTTTTTTGTCAGCCAGTGTCGCGTTAGTAAAGCGAAGTTGATATCTTCTCCAGGCACGAGACTCGGTTCAGGAGTGTCGATAACGGCTTTTTGTAAGGAAAAATAGGAATCCGTAATAATTCTCAGGTCGAAAAGATGCTGCGGATCAAGTGCGACCTTACTGCCGTTTTCTAAACTCCAGAGCCTTGCGACGGATTCTGCATAGACTGCACCATCGATCAACATTCACGTCTCCTTCGCCTTTCTGATTTTTAGCGTGAAGTGAGAACTGCTCTTGCGGCCACTGAGCAAGTGTTCGTGCACGATAAACGTGTGTCGTTATTGTGACAATACTGTGAATATTCACAGTGTGTGCCGGAAGACTGGTAAGCCAAAGAGGGAGACGGCGAACATTACAATAATTACGATTTGCAATGTTCTCGAGTAAAGTACGGCCAACCTGCGAGACTGAATACGGAACATTGGCAGGAAGGGCGGTAGGTTGGTTATTGACTACAAAGTGACTGGTAATTCCGATCTCCTGATGTTCTACTGTCTGCGGACGGCACCGTCACCGGACATGCCACCGCGAGCATCGCGGGGGCTGCGCACCGAAAAAACCAAAGATCTCGGGAATCTTAGAGGTTCTTCCACTTGAGCGACGACGGAGATACGGTCGAGCAGTTTGAACAGCGAAGGCCAAGACTCGAAGTCGATAATTCGTAAGCGGGAGACACCGGGTTGACCATAGTGTGAAGAGCCTGCCGAGCAAAGCCGAATAACCTCTTGCCTCCAAATTATGTTCTGTGTTGCGCGTAGGCCAAGCTTGACATTAGCTCCAGTTTGGCAGTAGAAGACGCATTGTTGTTATGACGATGCAGTCTTAGGGCAAAGGGCGTTTACGTACAAGTGATCATTGTGCGTACAACATCTTGCTATCAAAAATCGCTCATCCTGGGCAGTGACCTTCATAGTGGAGGACTTGCATGGCTTTGATTCACGCAACCGCGTTTGCACTGGTCGTTTGCTCTTACTCGAATCTGTCTCTTGCCGGCGCTGTTGGAGATATTCACACCTCCGGAAACCTAGCCGGTACAGGTAGGGTCGTATTTTTACCGTCCGAAGGACCAGTAGGATGCGCTGTAGATTATGAAGCCATCGTACGCAATACGAGCGTCGGCTCGAAGAGCTTCAGATACCTGCAGCGACAAGTAGTGTCCCATCGTCAGGCTGGTACCGTCCGAGATCCGCTAAGCCCGCCAGACGGCAGCTTAGATATTGTTGATGGAGGCAAAATCACGATCAGTGCTTCGCCTTTGAAGAAAAGCTGTGGTGAAGAGTCCCGGCTGACTGAGTCATTTGAGCTTATCCCAGGTCACTCGTATTCAGCGCAGTTCATCACTGATGGGGCACGGTCGCGACGAATCGCACTTGTTGATGATAGCGCGACCGCGAGCGCACTTGAGACGGTGATGGTACCGACGGTGGACGATAGAAATGACCAGGAAGCCGTATCTCTGCGGCACGTGAATGCCAATGGGCGGAGCAACACTCATCTGGTTTCGGACGCTAACCAATGACATGATTATCTGCGGTGGTCTGACTCTGGCCGATTCGATACTGTGTCGATCGAAACGTATCACCATCTGTCGGCAAAATACGCCTTGCAACGGGGGCGAGCGGGTTGCTAATTGCTATTGAATGATTTCGAGTGGGCCAGATCACAGATTACGTTGATCAAGCCCCCTGCCGTTCTTGGGTGCCGCGACTGTACTCTGTCATCTGACGTGTTCGGACGCGGTCGCACCGGACTAATCGTCGGCTGTCGGCAGCACGTTGTCGTCAGGTGGTGCGGGCAGAATGCTCACTGGTCGTAGCACATGGTGCCGCCGGGACAGGCTCGATTGATCGCCAGTACCCCAGGGTTATCTACTCGGGTAGCTACATCGTATCTCTGATGAATCAGCGGTTGCCAAGATGCTTTGGACAGACTAAAGCGCAGGGAGGCGCTCACACGCTATCTCGATTATGGACACATGCTTGTGGTAAATGGCTGTTGGAAAACCAGATCCTTCCGCAGCAAATCGAACTGACTGTTTGCCGCGTCTCTGCGTTGGGAAGGCGGGTAGCCGCGATTATGGCATTATCCGCTGTGTCAGGCTAACGTACGTTTACAGTGCATTTGCGTATGGGCACATGCGGATGCGTTTGCTCCTCCGCTGCGCGGCCGCCATCGCACAATTGCTTCCTCGTCACTGGGTATCTGTTGCTTCCTGACCTACCATTGATCACATCATTCAAGGTAATCTCGCCAGGTGCTGACCGCAATTCGATCAGGAGTCTTGAATCACAGATTTGAAGGCGGTAAGCGTTGGCGGAGCCTTGTTGTTAGGATTCGCCATGCAGCAGAGGTGACAGTCCGACGCATGAGTTCAAGCCACCGTTTCGATTTGCCAGCCTTTTTTTTCAAGAGCGTCGCGTATCTTCTGCGGGACACGGCCCTCGTTTGCCGCAAGACATAGCAGGGTTGTTGGACGTGACATCGCAACGTAGAGGTTCCGCATCTGCGCCTGCTGCGTCTTCGGAAGCTTGGCCAGCGCCTTAGATGGTATGCCTGCGATGTACTCGAGCCCGAGAGCAATGTCGAACTTGCGACTGATACCACCGTAGGACTCGAGCACGAGCGAAGCCGAATGCGTTTCCCCTTTCATGCCTGCGACAGTGCCGAGGTTAAACTGGATCGACCTTCCTTGATCAAGCACCTGGGACGTGGTGACGGCAGGAGCGGCCGTTGCGTTCCCAACGTTCACCGGCTCGTCGAACACGCTCAACGCCTTAAACGCTTCAATCTCAAGCTCATCGGGGAGATATGGCTTGAGTCCTTCGTACAAAAGCTGAAATAACGCGGCGCGCTGGTCGACCGAACAGAGCTGTTTGCCAGAAAGCGCCAATTGGCGGGTCAGCGCTTCCATTCGACCTGTGGGCGCAAATGCACTTGCCGCTCGAGGTGGAGCACGTCCGTCTCGAATATCCTTCGCCAACGGCGAACCGGCATCACGAAGCACGAGCAGCAAGCCACGGCGGACATCGGAAACACGCGCGCTGAGTGCTCCCCCTTGAAGAGACGTTCCAGTATCCCCGATAAGGCTCCAGAAGTTTACTGTACGCATGCCGGTAGTTGGCAAGCCGCCGCCATAGGCCGGCCAGTAGTCGCGCAAATGGCGTCCAGCGTCAACGCCGCCCTCACCCGTCTTCCGAGCACACATCGCCTTCACGTCGTGAGTGTTGATCTCGGTTTCGCTGAGGCGATTGATGACAAGTTTTCCAAAGTGTTGGATTACCTTTGGCGCATCATTGGTCGCATACAGAAGCAGGATGGGAGCGTGTGCGCTGGTGCCTTCGCCGGTAACCGCTTCACCACTCATGCGGACGCTACCCACGGCGTGCGCAATTGCCTCGCCGAATCTCTTGCTTGTGCTAATGCATCCGTGGCCCTGACGAGGGAACGTGAGTCGGTCTGCATTCTCTTCATCCAAGAGGATCTTCTGGTCGGCGTCCCCAAACCGCTGCATCACCGATTTTCCATCGAAAATCCGATTCAGGAAGAACTCCTGGTCCCATGAGGTGTCTTGCATCTCGTCGATGAACACCATGGGGAAGCGACGATGCGCGACATCAACGAGATGAGGACACGTCTTGAGTGCCAGGTCTGCATACGCGAACATATCTCGATGCCGAAAGATGCCCTGCTTCGTGAGCTGAGCTTTCAGGCTGACTAAGGAATGATATGAATGTGTATGAGCTGCTGGAAGAGTGCCTTTTTCGACTTGCACGGCAAGTTCTGCCGTCCGATAGAACAGCGTGGTGACGATGTCGTCGCCATTGTTCTGATTGTCCAGAAAATAGCGCAGTTTCGTGAATTGGCCCAGTTGCAACCGAGCGCGTGCCTTGTCGGCGAACACCTCATCATCGATGACATCGACCTTCTGCTCCAAGCTTCGTAGCATCGGCATTGCAAAGAATTGATTTACGAAGCTGTGGATGGTCCCTATGTAATGCGGGTAGCTAAGCAGTTGCGCTCCTTCCGCCGTCTCCACAAGGCGACGTGCAATCTCATCACGCGCGACGTTTGTATGACTCAGCACGCAAATGCCGCGACGCGCATGCGGCCACTTCTTCGCGAGCAGCAGTAGTTTTGCTGCTAGCAGTGACGTCTTACCACTTCCCGGGACCGCGTTGAAATCTCGCGAATTGCTCTCCAAAAGCGCGCGGCGACGTTCGGCGTCGTCGAAGTTCAAGTCCTTGGCCAGCTTGGCAAGCTCAGCAAGATCTTCGGGTCGAAGGCTTACTGCACTCACTTGTCATCTCCCTGAGGCTCCGCCGCCGCTGCGGCACTCGGCGCCGGCAGAGTGGCGGGATCGGTGACTGCCGACTGCACCGGTACGGATGTGGCAGCAGACGATACATCCGGGACGGACGCGACGCCAACACCAACAGCAGAAACGGGGGCCGCCACGGACTTCGTGGTGGGAGCGCTCGTCAGGTGGGCAAGTGCTGCTTGCAAATACGGAGGCAGTTTGTTGAACAGGGCGTCATCCTTGCCGTACTCACCAGTGTTGACTAGGTGTGCAGCGTACTGTGCAGCGATGGCCTTCGAGGCCTCGTTCACCTTGAGCGGCCGATAGATAATTGCTGCGAGTGCATCTGGGGTATGCCCGGCTGTCTGCAGGTCGGCCCAACTGAACTTGGCAGCAACGAGGGTATCGATCTCATCCTGCTCATCGAGACGCTCGTCGCGGGACTTGGCCTTTACGGCAAGCGTAATTGCAAGGTGCATAAGCTCCGCGCACCCATACAACGCTAAGTCGTACTCGAGCGTCCAACGGTCTGAGACACATACGATGGTCTTGCCCCCCTCCGCACGCTCCTTCTTGCTCTGCACCACTGCAGCCATCTCCGGCCCGGAGTAATCCGAGTCAAAGCGCTTACCTTTGGCGGGTTTGTCAACGTAGGATTTCGCGACATCCGGGACGATGTCACGGTCGGTTAGGCACACGACCGGAATCGGGATATCCGGTCCGCTGCCCTCGCGCTGCAGGATGCGCGCGTAGTGGTACAGGCCGGTATGGCCGACATTGACCATCGATACGCCGTGCTTCGAGAGCGACCGACCGCACATCTCTGCGAGAGCCGGGAGCAATATAGCCTCGGCTGGCCCCTCCACCATCATGACGCCGCGCGCGAAGAAGAGGTTGGCCTTCGTCGCGTCGATAAATCGCCGCAAGAAAGAGTAGTCGGCTCGCTTGAGTCTCGTATTGCCAGCCGCCAGCGGGAATGTCTGCGCTTTGTGTACCAGCGTCATGTCCTCAATTCGCGCGGTCGACGCCAGCGACGGGCTGTGCGTCGTCAATATGACTTGCACTCTCTTTTCACCTTGGTTCTCGTTCGAATGCTCCTTTAGGAGTTCCATCACTCGGTCTTGCAATTGGGGATGGAGGTGTGCCTCAGGTTCCTCGACCAGCAGTAGAGCCAACTCCTCGCCATCGCGCAGCAGCACCAATTCCGTCGCCATGAATAGTGCATTGTTGTAGCCTAAGCCACGAGCGCATCGCGCATCCGGATGGATATGCGCCCGCGGAAGCAGCGACAGTTCGAACTTTTCCAGGATTGGCGTCAGCGCAAGATCAGGGGCAATACGAATGCGGGACTGGATGTTGTCTCCATAGAATGCGAACTGGCTAAGGTAGTTGTCGTTGATGTCTTTTTCGACACTTTTCACGACCTCATGCTCGCCGAGGTGATGCTGTGCAAAAGCCATCAGACCAACCAAACGTTCTGGAATCTCGTTGGGTGAGCTCTTGTCGAAGTCGTTCACCTCTTGGCCAGAAATGTGATTGTGCGCACCCAAAATTTGTGAGAGGCGCGATTGTCGGCCGGGGCGGAGTTCAGCTTCAGCGTCGCGAAGCGGTTTCAGATACGTCGCTCGCACGAGTTCTCGGACCGCATAGCCAACTTCTGGGCCGGTTCCGTTCGCTCCGGTTCGAACGATTGTGTCTACCCGAGCTCGCTTTGACGCCTGAGGTGGGTGATAACTCGCTTCGAGATGGAGAACGAGCGAGCAAGAGCCGTCGTTCTCAAGCGTCAGCCATTCGAGTACAGAAGCCTCTTGGTCGGGATTCAGGCCGCGTAAAGTAGCTTCGATCGTGAGCGTATGCGCACGATCATCTCCATGGATGTGGAAGTCCTGCTCGAAGAGACGTATGGGTTCGTAGCTGGTGGTGAGCAGCACTTGGCGAATGGCGTCGATGATGCCCGTTTTCCCCGCGTCGTTTTCGCCAACCAAGATGTTTAGGCCAGGATTGAGTTCCCAATCGAGCGCTGGCGCAGACGTGTCGTCTCCGAATGCGCGGTAGTTCCGCGCGCGGATGTGTTTCAGATACATGTTCGTTCCCCCGCGATGCGATCACATCGTTGCCCACGTAGCTGTGTCCGACGTTCGCGGGCGCTTTGTGTATGTGATGCTAGCGCACTTGCCGTGATGGACGTGGCAATGAGCTCGAACGAGGGCCTCGCACACCGATGGCATCGCACGGTTCGCTGCAATTATCCTATACCACTGCATATAGAAAACACGTTAAGAATCAATGGTTTAGGATTGACGTATGGGCGACGACGCAGTACGATCGTGCGTGTTTCGAACTCCCTCCGCCCGGTTAGCCCGTTGAGCCCTTTTTCCGAACAACTTCGAGCCTTTCGACTTCGCTACGGCGTCCGCCAATCGGACCTGGCGAAGGCGCTTGGCGTTGAACAGGCGTATGTTTCGGCAATTGAACTCGGTACGAAGGGACCACCCTCGCAGTCGTTCGTCGACCAGATATCCAAATGTTTAGAGCTCTCCGAACTGGAGCGCTCGAGCTTGGACGACGCCCTACGGCTCTCCCAGCGACGCCTCGTGATTCCGCACGCCGCGTCGTCGGAGCTATACGCCATGTGCAATGAGCTTCGGGTTGAAATGGAGCGGCTGACGAGCGCTCAGATTCGGGCGATTCGCGCGGTGATTGCGATACGGCAGGAAGCTGGTCACGGTGACGATCGGCCAGTGATCGGTCGCGTCGTGAGAAAAGACAAAGAGGAGGCAGAAATGTAAAAGCGAGGCGAACCCGAAGGCTGCCCCGCTTCGTAGGAGCACTGGAAGCACTCCCGGTTGGCGCTAGTAGTGTCGTCCAGCTCTCCTCCGTCGTCAAGCGTCCCTTCCCCCACATTGCGTCGATTTGCTGCGCGTACTACTCGCGGCAGGGAGTACGCACGCCCAAAACTCGATGTAATCCGTAGTCGCTCAATGAGCGGCCTGATCTTCTATCGCCTACGAAATGAGAAAAACCGAAACATCACGCAAGGTCGTGACGCGTTCTGGACGACACGTTCGCTACCTGTATTCCTCGACAAAAAATGATGCACTCGTTCAGTGCGAGTCGCGGTTGGAACTGGATGCTGCGATGCACTTCGAGTTCGACCCAGACGTGGTGCGATATCGCGAGCAGCCAGAGCTTGTGACATACCACGACCGCCTTGGGCGTTCGCGCAAGTACTACCCGGATTTCGAGCTCACGATGTCGGACGGAACGTTGGTGCACATTGAAGTGAAGCCCGCGGAAAAGCTGCGCAAGGCTACGTTACACGAGCGCTTCGAAGATATTGCTGCGCACTATGCTCGTACTCAACGGTCATTTCAGATACTGACGGACGTTGATGTGCAGCGCGAGCCGAGACGTACCAATCTCGAACGACTGAACTATCACCGCCGGCCAACTCCGTTCGGTTTCGAACTGTCCTCGCTGCTAGATCGGTTGTCGGGAGCGCGCCTGCTTACCATTAGAGCCGTAGAAGAAGCGATAGGTAGTCCTCAGTTAGTGATGAGAATGATTGCGGCTGGTCACTTGACGTGTGATCTGGACAAGCTGATCGATGAGTCGACTCTTCTTGAAGTCCGACGGAGGGGATGAGCATGATCCGATTTACCTTCAAGAAGGGACTGGTGTTCCGTGAGGCTACGAAGCGATGGACCCTGATCCGCCGGACGGCAGCTGGAAAACTCCAACTGGAAGATGACGAGGGGGAGATTCGGGCGATGACCGTCGATGAACTGTATCGAGCGTGGCTGCTCAATACCATGGTCATCGATCAAGAAAGTTTGAGGTTCAACCCCAACTACGTGTATATGGCGACTCCGCGTGATCTTGGGACGTTCAAGGAGAAGCATCGAAAGCGAGCCGAGTATCGCCACATCTATATGAGAAAGCTGACCGACAGCTTTACTAGTACGGATGCATGGATACGCGCTCAGGTGGAGATGGTTGCCGCCGAGATTGGGGACAAGCGCCCCCCCGCCGTATCCACAATCAAGCGGTGGTGGATTTGCTTCAGAGATACTCAGTGCGTGAACACGCTGGTCGACAAACGTATCCAGAACGGACGGCGATCGGACAACACGGTTCGTGCGCTGTTCGAGGAAGCCGTCAATGAAATTTATCTTGATCCCCAGAAGAAATCCGCTCTGGACGTCTATCAGGCTCTCAAAGGAAAGTGTAAAAACTATAACGCGACTAGGTCAACTGCAGAGCCGCTTCGGTGCCCATCACGGGCCTCGGTCTATCGGTGGCTAACCGAGCTTGAGCAGAACGTAGTTGATGCCGCGCGCCTGGGAAAACGTGAAGGCGATAGGAAGAGTAGATGGGTACGCGGACTAGCCAGAGCCGATCACCCGCTTCATCGTGTGGAGATCGATCACACACCGCTCGATGTCATAGTGCTCGACATTGTCACAAGATTGCCCTTGGGGAGGCCTTGGCTCACGGTTGCGATCGATCGCTACAGCCGTGTCGTGCTCGGCTTTTACATTAGTTTTCGAGCACCGTCGGCTCACTCGGTATTACAGTGCCTTAAGCGCGCGATTCTGCCCAAGCTCGACTGGGAAAACGTTGTGCCGTTGCACTGCTCCCATCCGGGATACGGCATCCCGTTCTTGATCGCAGTCGACAACGGGATGGATCTCCATGCCGAAGCGGTCCAGACGGTATGTGGTGAGTTGGGAATCACGATGCTCTATTGCCCTGCCGGGCAACCGGAATTCAAGGGCGCCGTGGAGAGGATGATCGGAACGATTCAGCGGTCCGTCATGCATAAGTTGCCTGGCACGGTCTTCTCCAGCATCGACGAACGCGGCGACTATCCGTCCGAAGAGCTGGCTGCGATCGATCTTGATACGTTGACCCGTATCCTTGTCAAATGGATTGCGGACGAATATCACCAAACTCCCCACCGCGGTCTCCAGATGATGACTCCGGTTGAGAAATGGAAGGCTGGGCTCCCTGATATCCAGATTGAGCTGCCGGCTTACCCGCAGCAGCTCGAGGTAATCACCGGCATTCCTGAGACGCGCCCGGTGTGGCACTACGGTGTCGAGCTCGATGGGGTGCTGTACAACAACGAAAAACTGCAGTTCCTTCGCAACAAAAGCCGTGACAGAAAGCTGAAGGTGCAATTGAAGAGGTACGAAGACGACGTTAGCTATGTTCACGTTTTCGACGACGATGCAAAGGAGTACTTCAAAGTTTCAGTGATCGAACGATTTGCTTCATACGCGCAGAAATTGACGCTGCATCAACATCTCCTGATCAAGCAGCGTGCTAGACAACTGCACGGAGATAAATGGAATGACGAGCACCTCATACGTGTGAAGGACGAGATTCAGGCGATGGTCAGCGAAGCCGTCCGACGGAAAAACCGGTCCGGTTTAAAGCAGGCCGCCGCAACTGCACTCGTCGACAGTGAGTCAGTTTTGGCGCCTCGAAAACTATTCCAGCATCAGCAAGAAACTTCGCGCATCCCCGTACCAGATCTACACGGCGCGGCACGAGAAGATCACTTTGAGATCGACGATTTCGTCGAGTTGGAAAGCTGTCCTAGTCCCTTGTATGAAGGAGTAAGCCGTGCTTAAGTCGAATCGACGCAGTACCGCCGACACAGTTTCTTATCTTGCGACTTTCGGGCGTAAGAAGGAGGCTCTTGAAGAGCATGATCTCGGCTTTTCTATACGGTCGGAAATCATTCACTACGCGCAGTTTCGAACTGCCATCCAGAAGATTGCTTTGCGGCATCGGCGATGGCGCAACGCGCAGGCAGCGATCGGTATGTTCCTTTCAGGACACAGCGGAACGGGCAAGACAACGTTGCTGCGATTTTACGAATCCAACTTTCCACGACGGGAAGACGCCGAAGGACCAAGCATTCCCGTGCTCTACGTGGGAACGCCGTCCAGGCCGACGATAAAGAACCTCTCGCAGGCAATACTCGATGAAATCGGCGACAACATTCCGCGCGGATCCGCGGAGGACAAGACCAAGCACATTTGTGCGCTGTTCGAGCGATGCGGGGTCGAGGTCTTGATAATTGACGAGTTCCAGCATTTCGTTGAATACGGTAACAAACGCGAGGCGCGCTTGGCGAGCGATTGGCTGAAGAAGTTGATGGACGATACGAAGGTTTGCGTGATCCTTGGTGGCTTGCCGAATGGTGTGAGCGTCATCCGAGACAATATCCAGCTTGCTCGGCGCTTTTCGGCGCAACACGAAGTGAGGCGCTTCGACTGGCGTAACCGCGACGACTGCAAAGAGTTCGTAAGTATCCTCAAGCACATGCACTCACGCATTCCCGTGCCCTGCGTTCCACTTTATGCCCCCGAGTTCGCGAATCGCATGTACATCGCCAGCGCCGGGATCCTGGACTACGTTGCGAAGCTGATCGACGGCGCGATGAGCGTTGCGTTCAAGCAAGGTAGAACGCAGCTTGACACGGAGGTGTTCGAGGAAGCATTTGCAGAAGAGGTTTGGTCGGAGGGACCGAAGATGCTCAATCCGTTCAATCCACGTGCGAAGCTTCGCGACCTCGTCAGACCGGGGGAGCCATTCGCCGTGTTGCGTGACGAGATCGAGAAGCATGCCCAGAAGAACTGACGGCTTCACAATCCAGCACTGCGGAAGGGAGAATGCCGCGCCTACCGCGGCATCCATGCGGCTACTCTTTCACCCGGTGATTCAACCGGGTGAAGGAGCGGCGGTGTTTCTCTTCCGAGTAGCGAGACGTAACGGCACTACTCCGTCGATGCTGCGAAATGTAGGCATTGCATTTGATCCATCGATTTTCAAGGTGGCTCTTTCGTGGGATCGAGTGCGTCCACCGCTGGAGTCCCGGCAGTATGCGGAGCGTTTGGCGGAGATGCTGAAATCAGCGCCTCGAGCGTGGACGACGACGGCATCAAGATGCTGTCCTCAATGTCTGCGTGAGCAGCAATACTGGTCTGCAGAATGGGAGCTGCGTCAATACTTGGCATGCACGAAGCACAAATGCTGGCTGATAGATCGGTGTGGGGTATGCAACGCGAGGATTTCCTGGAATAGAGTGGCTTTGCACCGATGTGACTGTGGGGCGGATTTTGCAGACGCCACCACGACTCTCGCACCTTCAGAGTATGTCGAACTCTCGGCATTGGTCGGCAGCAAGCTTCGGAAGCAATTTTCAGCGGCTGCGCCGTTCGATGCTCTTTCGTTGAAGGCGACGAGCGACCTGATCATATGGATCACAAGGCTGAATGCTTCCGGGATTGTGAATTCTTCTGTTGCTATTGGGCTGCTGGATGATATGCAGACGGCGATTCCCGTGCTCAAGCTTGCTGCGGGCGTCTTTGCAGCGTGGCCATCCGGCTATTTGGCATATCTACGCTCGGTGCATCAAGATCGGGGAGATGCCAGCGCATCGGTCGCGGATTCCTTCGCCGGTATTTACAAATACATAAGAAAAAGCCGAAAGGTTGATGGGTTTGGTCCTATGGTAGAGCACTTTCAGCAGTATCTCATCGACCAATGGTCGTGGCCGGTACTAGAGCGCGGGAACGATTTGCTGGATTCGATTTCATCGCGATTGGATTGGATATGGGCGGCCAATGCTGCGCGTCTTCTCAACATAAAGGAAGGCAAGGTTAGGGAATTCGTGAATCGGGGATTGATCCAGAGCAAGGAGTGGCCGTTGACGAAGAATCGCGTGCTGACAGCCATACGGCGGGGTGAGCTTTCGAGGATGCGGCAGTTGCTGGATGATCAGGCGACGTCGAGAGCATTGCGATCTCTCGGTGTATCTGTCCGTCGTCAGTTGGTTTTGGTGCCGCTGCTGTTTCCAGACGCAGAATATAAGCATGGTGGTGGTGGGTGGAACGTGTCAAAGGCGAGAGTCCGGGAAATTTTGGCTATCGCAGACGGTCGACCAATCGTGGATATAGAAAGTAACACTCAGATAGCCCTTGCTCGAGTCCTGCGGTCATGCGCCTGGCGTAATGAAATGGTGGAACGCTTGTTTCGTTTAATCCTCGATCGTGAAGTGAGAGTTGAGGCGATCTTGCGTGACAGGTCGGGGTTCACAGGCTGGCTATTCGATCGAAATGTCCTGGATCGTGTACAGAAAGGCGATCTGATAGCCAATGAGTAGCATGTGAAGGACCTGTATAGACCGCTTCAAAGAATATCCGCGGACCACTGTCCAGTCCTGAATCGTGCATCTGATCCCGCGCGCGACGAACTCGCGCTGCATGCGATCGTTGTCAAACGATTTCCACGAGGCCAGCTCGGGTTAGGCGGCGGTACCTCACATCGCTGACACGATCTCATCTTCGATGGGGGGAGCGCTGGGCTCGCCCGTTGCCGATTGCTTCGTTTGATCGGCTCGACATCTCATAGTGGCCGCCGACATCGCCAGGTGTGTTTGAGCCGGCTTCAGTGACGAACTGTCGACGAGGCGGTCCGAGATGGTTCCGGCCCAATGCGTCGATTTCTTAATTGCGACCTTTGCAACTCCACGTCACACCCTTGAACAAAGCTCAATCAGGCAGGCCGTTCCGGTCGCCAGTGAACGCCAGTCCGTTGCTCACTCTCCTCCGATAGCATTAGGAAACCGCTGTCGAGGGGCCTCGGTCGAGTTGGGCGAATCCCATGCCGGTGACACGTCTCATCGAGCGCCATGGCCGTATCCGGGGGACTCTCCGGCGCGAGCCAGTTCACGTAGACGTATTCAAGCGCCTTGCCCTTGGGATCAAACTGAGCCAAGGAATTCATGATCTTCCGGTACCTCACTGCTTCGACTTCCATTCCGTCTACGGCTTCAAAACCTACGTGTACGATCCCTGGACGGCCGTCGGGAAGTTGGCGACAGCCCTCGGATATCCGTTTCAGCACATCGCGTGCACGTTTGTCGATAGCGGCATCGCTATGACAATCCCAGTCAAATACGATGCCGCCGTCACATGCGTCGATGTAAAGCGGGTTGTCCGACCGCTTGACGTTTAACGCGGTGATGACGCGCGCATTTCGTTTATATTTACCCTCAGGCAATCTCCCGAGCACAACCAGCGTATCCATGACGAAATCCTTCCCGTTGCGCTTCGGCGATCAAGGCCAGTACGAGCTCAGCAAAGAATCGCTTGACCACATCGTCGCAGGCGAGACGACGATTCGTCCTGTGGTGACCCCGACCGGCAAGTACCAAGAAACGGTGCTGTCGGGTGGCCTGCACACCTACGCCGGCTGGAACAAATTCCTGGCCCTGCACCCAAAGGTCGTTCACCTGATGGAGTTTCGCCTTGGCGTCCATGACGCCTGGTGGTTCGCGCGGGAGCTTCAGAACGGGTGCATCACGCTGAAGATCCCCAGACGGCTGTTCACCAGAGCGGCTGCCGGGATCACCCAGCAGCCAGACAACTACTACAAGTCTGGCTATCTCTGGAAGACGCTGTTTCCGGTGACGTTCACCGAGGACGACATCATCGATGTGATCGATGAGGCGCTTAAGAACCTCGACCAGGAGCTCTCGGATTCGATCACTCCGGAAAAGCCCGACGGCGTGCTGTACGGCTACGCCAGGCTGACTGACCCGTTGAAGGCCATGCTAATTCGCGTCCAGATGCGCGGCGATCGGATCATGTCTGCCTTTCCCGCGTGGGATCAGCCTTGGACGGGCAACAATGGCAAGGCGTATTCGCACTTCCATTCGATTAGCTTCTTGCTCGCCGAGTCAACCGTCGACATTGCGGATTTCCGGCCCGAGTACGGGCCAGTCTTCCAAGGTGATCGGTTCGATCGGGATGCGCTGCTGGCGAGCACGCCGCAGTTCATCAAGTCGCGCAGGAACCGCAGCCTTGCCACACCAGTCGACGCGCGCAATGAAGCCCGTTCGCAGACCCTGGCAAAAGTGGCCATACGGGCAACCCGGGCGGACTTGGACGCCATTGACCGCTACCTCGCAGACTATCCGTGTGCGAAGGACCCGTTCGCGGTTCAACGTGACATGTACATGCACTTGATCGACGAGCTTGATCGGCGGCCTGAGCTCTTCAATGCCGCTCAGTTCACGGAGAACGTTGGCGAGTGCCTCCATGTTTTGTTCGCGTGCGACAATATGTTCAATACCCGCCGCGCGGTGGACGCGGCGATTCGCTTCCTTGGGCAGGCACTCGTCCACACGGGCGGACTGAACACGTTGATGTTCAAGGCGCTGATCGGGGACATGATCACCATGGCGATTGGCCACGCTGATAAGACAGCGTTGCGAGACGTGCTTGCAGCTCTCGCCGCCTCGCCGTGTCGGGCCACGCTGTATACCGAGTTCGACCTTTTTCCCTTTTACCCGTTTCGCAAGGCGGGTGAGCCCGAACCGCCTGAAGGCCAGAAGAGGCCCAAGCTGCAGTTCAACGTTGATCACCTGCTCGAGTTCATCGCCTTCAATCTGGGCGAGAACTACTTGATCGCGTTCAGTAAGGAGCAGCGGCTGGCTTTTGCACGCGATACCCTCGACCACGGCGATCAGTGGCGGCTGGCTCGAGATCTGATGTCCAAGTTCGCTGAGCGCGACTTCGATTTCTTCATGCCTGACGTGCTCGATCTGGACGATCTGACCGATCAGGTTCCGCCGACCGAGCAGGACCTGTTGACCATCGTTCGCGACTACGGACGGATGATGGTCATGATGCGCCAGCGCGTTGTCTTGGAAGATCCTGCGGCCTACAAGGCCAAGCTGGAGGACCTGGAGAAGGGCACCGACGCTTACTACGCCCTCTACCGGCAAAAGCACAAGCGCGAGTACGTCCTGACGATGCACCAGCTCATGCTGGCCAAGGCCATGAAGTACGCTGACAAGGTGGGCTATGCCAAGTTGAAGACTGCTTGCGCGGAAGCGCTCGTGCGGCTTCCAAAGGAGCGCGTGCCACCGCCTCGACCTGTCCCTGACTACATCGCTATCTACCAAAAGGACGAGTGGGAGCAGAGGATGCTTGTCCTCGACGGGGACGATGCCGCTGATTCGACCGCCACCGTCCTGGACGATGACGAAGATGGCTCAGGCGATCGGCCGGGTCCTTGAGATCTGAAGAGGACTCGGTGGGCCGGCACTTTGTTCTATCACGCCGCCCCCTTGCTCACTTGCTTGCCCGCGGCTTGGCGATCGTCTCATCGGTCGTCCACAGACCGTTGACGATGAAGCGGAAGTTCACGAGTGTGCTCGCGTATGCGATCGTGATCGTCGGCTCCCGCCTGGTTTCCGAGTACGGGCCAAGCACGATCGCTCGCGAACAAGAGAGGGACGGCCTCACCAATCTAGCCATGCCGGGCGATTTGATTTGAGCGGAGGGGCGGAATCCAGTACAACAAAAATTTCCCAATCTCCGAGTTCCACAGCATCTAAATCAATGGACTCAAGCGTCAGATTGTCAGGAATTCGATAATTGCGCTGTAGGAGGAAGTCCGCAATTTTTTTAGGCACAACTGTTCCCCTCGAACCATCGTGCCCAGTGCCATCGAAATTTACAGAAAATAACTCCGCGCCCTGTCCGCCTTGTTTTGCGAATATGTGAGCATGGTCTTTGGTGCGCTTGTCCGGATCACCTCTATCGAATCGGACGGATCGATTGGTTCCTGGGATTCGCTCATACGTGAAATGCTCTAACGATATCGTCGCTGCCGCCCCGATTACAAAAACTTCTTTGGCAAGTGTGAGCGCTCTTGCCACGCGTCGATTAATGTCCGTCATCAGAATTGGTGCGAAGGGCGGAAAAAGGTGTGTCTGGCATTTTGCGGGCGCGGCCGAATTTCGGCAAGGTAGCAGAAGCAAACCCTCTCTGATACGCCCTTCGAACGACCGGTTCGGGGCAGCCGGTTCGCAGCCACGACCGGCTGGTGTGGGTCGGAAAGAACCTTTCGAGACGTCCACAACGGCTATTCGGTGTCGCGCGTGATTGTTGCCGACATCGCCGAACGGTGTGATAACGAGATAAGCGAAGTTAGCGGTATGGGTCGTTGTATGCTGTTGGCGTATTTAGATCCAACCCGTTTCCCGCGATAACATGCTGCCCACCGGCGCGGGTGCTGCAAGGATGTGAGCTACAGTCGCCGCAGAACAGACCGCCGTCCCGAGGGCAACGATGAACTTTCAACAACTGGTTTGGATTCAGCACTCCGTTGGTGCAGGCTGGAACGTGGCTCAGGATCCAGTCGTATGGGCGGCTGTCGACTTGCTCGATGCGGTGTGGCGCGATACCACAGACTATGTTGGCGTAGACGGTCGCGGATCCGACCAGAACGGCAAATATGAAGCGGTCGGCACGTTTCTACGTCACGCGATCGGCAAGCGCCAAATTTTTATTCCAACTGTCTCGCTGGAAAATGGAAAGGCAGTTTTCACGGACGGGCGTCATCGTTTCGCGTGGTTGCGCGATCACGGCCTGCGCGTGTTGCCGGTCGAGGTTGACGAGGATTCCGCTGAAGCGTGTCGAACCTGCTTTGGGACCAGCGAGCGCGTTGGGCGATTTGATCCCGGCCCGGGTTAGATCAACCGCCCCGATTAGTAGGCGAGGCCGACCGTTCCGGCCAACAGGTTGATCCATAGGACCGTACCTTGAAGTCGCCGGAGAACAATCTAACAGTCGACATGTGCTCGGCCCGCCTGATCAAAAGAAAGGGACATTGCTATGTCACTCGCGTCACTGGATCCAAGGTTTGTGCGACGGGTGTGTTTGCTCTGCTGCCATTGCGTGCGCAACATCGCGTACTACCGCGTCGGCTTCGTCAACGAGGAGGGTTCCGGCGATCTGAAGCAACGTACGCAATTTGGCGCAACGGTCAACGGCAACATGCTCGATATTGCCATCCTCGAGTGGTGCAAACTATTTGCCGATCGTAAGGCACTTCATCACTGGCAGCGCGTCATTGGAGACGACATCGAGCAGCAACGCTTTCTCGGCGAGTTGCTGCGCAATGCGCCAACTAATACGAACGACTGGAAGCGCTACCTGGACTCAATGCGGGTCTACCGTGACAAGTTCGTCGCCCATCTGGACGACCTCAGCGTCATGCAGATTCCGTCACTCGAAATCGCATTGAAATGCGTCCTCTTTCTGTACTCGTATATCCGCGCGAACTGCTCTGCATCGACGTTCGCGATGCCGCAATGCGCGAATCTGCCGGAGGATCTCTCGGTCTACTACGAAGGATGTCGCGACGAAGCCCGCGGGGCATACGACTCGGGGAAAAGTAGATGAATGCTCAGATGCTGGCAGCGTGGGGCGTGGTGCTCTCGACGGCACTCACCGCAATCAAAGTTTGGGAACTACGGTGGGACCGGCATCGTATCGACATCGGATAGCCCAGCCGGCGTACTTAGTGAGTCTTCGTGATCGTTGTCGGGATCACGGCTAGAAAGCTACTTTATCCTCACTTGGGCAGGACCCCCTGGGAGGGTCCCCTTTTTCTCCAACTCCATCAATATAAGAACGCTCACGTAGTTGATCTACCGTGTGGATGATGCCTGCAGAGGTTGAAACGTTTGCGCTTACACAGAAGATACGCTGGATAGTGCGAGGCCGAAGGTCAGATTATCTATGTCTTCTCGCGAAACACTAAGGTCGCGCGCTAGCGCGGTGCGGCTGATGCCGTCCGTACGTAATGCATCGAATACTTTACGCAATACTTGCGAGACCTCGCGGCGTATGGGGTTGGGCTCAGATGTCCTGTAGCCGTTCTTTGCCATCTCGATACAGAGATTGCGATAAGTCCACTCGGACAACAGCCCCAACTGATTCATACGGAAAGCTAAAGCCGCCAGCGATACCCCCCAGTTCTGCTTTAGCTGGATGAGCTTGTCTATTGTGACCATGCCGGATCTACGTGCATAGATGCTGGCCCTTGGCATGAGAAACGCAGAAGCAAACGCATTTGCCTCGCGTTCCATATCTGGGCTGTGAGCCTCGCCGTGCAACATGCTGTGGCGGTCACGAATAAGATGGCCGAGTTCGTGTGCCGCATCGAAGCGGCTATGCTCGGCAGACTTGATAGTATTCAGGAAAACGAAGGGACGATCACGATGCCAAACGCTGAACGCGTCGACTTCACGCGCTTCAATCGCAAGCGAGTAGACGCGGATCCCCTTGGACTCGAGCAAGTGAATCAGGTTACCGATCGGTGCCTCACCAAGGCCCCACATCCGACGAAGCGACGCAGCCGCGTCTTCCGGCGAAAGGTCACTTAAGTCGGGAACATCTGCTTCAGGAAGTCGGAAACGGTCTTCAATCCAATCGTTCAGAAGGAATGCCGTCACCCCAGCGCCAAGTGCGACATTTCTCAGCGTCGCCGACATCTTCGACATCGAACGAAAGCTCGCGGAATGGGGAGCGATAGTGGGTAGGTCGTCGCCCGCGAAGAATTCTTCCGGAAACCGGAGCACATCACATATCAGTGTGAGCTTGTCCGGTTCCGGAGCATATTCGCCAGACTCGTAGCCTTGAATCGACCGTACCTGCAAGCCAAGCTCTTTTGCCAGGCGTGCTTTCGTCCAACCACGACGCGTGCGGGCGAATTCTAGTCTAGACGGATTAAAAAACATCTTCTCTATTCAGTTACTGAGTGCCTGTACGGCGTTCGACCGGGACGTCGATCGGACCAGTGGGTTCAATCGGGCCAGTCGGCGAATCTTGATCCATGAACGGCTCGCTTTCCGGACGCAGCGCTTCCAGAACGAGTCGCTCCGACCATTCCACAATCTGCTTGCGGTCGAAACGTCGCGGAGCGGATAGCTCTGCACGCAATTCCGGCTTCCCGTCTGCTCCGACTGCAATGTGATACAACAGAATCCACAGCTGCGTGGCGTCCTCGGAGTTTGCGAGGTCGGTGATGATAGCTGGATCGAACATCTCGAGCTGCCGATTCCGGTCAACCGCCTGACGAAGCACGGCGCCTTTCGAAGCCTGATTCGTCGGGTTTCCCATCTCCAGCCCCGTATCCATGTCTCCCGTCATGACCGCAATAGCAACTTTGCGGTCTGGTGAAACGATGAACGGGCAATTTCGCTGATCCTGTTTTGTCCAGCCGAGAGCTGCCAACGCGAGACGAATTTGAAAGAGCGTTGCATGCCAGTGGAACGTCCCGGCCGCCGTCGGCGCGTGCAACTCCGTTGCCTCGATTCGCGCTCGATAGCCATGCTCATTCGCTTCCCGTAGCAATTCTTCGCTGAGGGTCTCGTGAAGTTGCGCAAGGCGCATTGCAACTACATCGCGGTCTGTTACGACCGATGCGCTAGAGCGTTCAGGCTGCGCGTTGAGTTCAAACGGTTCCGACAAAGGCGCCTCCAATGGGCAGGTTAACTTCCGGAAATCCTACCACATGTTGAGGTTGGAAAATCGGAAGTTGCGCTGCCAAGCGATGTACCACCTTTCTACCGCCCAACGAAGTTCGTCGTGGCTTGCCGCCGTTGCTCAATATGGAACGATACCTGTACAAATATACAGTTTGATAATTTATTTGGATTGATTCCTGTTTGTGATAGTCGATTTGCTTGATGGCGAATCGCTGGATGCCGGGTCGGCATATGCGCCTGCTGGAATGGAGAGCGTGCCGACAAACAGAAAGTAAGGGGGCACGGCATGCGAAGACGAGTTGGTGAGGTGAAACAGAAAGAAGAGAAGCCCGCTCAAAGAGCGGGCTTCTCTTCTGAATAGGCGGGGCGGAGACCATGCCGCGGAAGCACGTCCAGACCGGCAAGCCCTATCCCCTGTTTTCTGTCGCTGAACACTGCTCAGCGGGGAGACGAGGGTAACCGTAACCTGGACGCGTTGCAAGTGAGTCGGCCGCCTAATACTGTTGATTTCCACCGAGTCTTAACCCAGTGGGTCAGTTCTGCACGGACATCAACACACCGGTGGAACACGGCGACGAGGCGCCCGCGGAGATGCTGGCCACGGACGCCGCGGCGGACGATGGCGCCGACGAGCCCGCGTGATGGCGCCGCGCTATTTCGTGCCGCTGGAACAGACGGACTTCCAGCATCTGGAACACGCGCATTACCTAAAAGGCCTTTTAAAGCCTTTTAAAGGTAAGGGACCGTTGGAGGATTGGGCCAACCAGTGCGCTGCGCTACGCGACGATCTGATCCGGCTGGCGCTCCATCACGTGTTGGCCGTCCTCGTTTCACCTCGGAAGCATCAGCGCGTTTTCCGCACCCCCTTTCCCCCTCGCATGAGGGGGGCTTTTTTCTGTCGTCGTCGACCCGGCTACGCCGCCCCGCCACGGCCGCTGTTCGGATCGTGCGGTCGTCCACCGTAAAATGCAGGATCGGAAACAGGGAGATGGCGGCATGGCGAAGCGCGACCAGGTGATGGAAGCGGTACGGGCAATCGGACGCCCGTGTACGGTAGCTGAAATGACGGCATGGCTTACCAGACATCGGCCCGGCGTATGGACGGATGTTGCCAACATCCTGTCGTCTCTTACGGTCAATGACGACAACCGACACCTCCACGATCGGGGCCGACGTGACTTCACACTTGATCCGAACCACCCCAAGGACCTGCTGATAAAAACCAGCGTTCGCGGTGGGCGCGATGTGCGCTATTGGCTCTATGACTTCGCCACCGAGAGAGGCGCCCCCTATGCCAGCGATGCCGACCTCGGACTCTCGGGTGATGTCGCGGCGGCCCGGCTGGATTTCGATTCCCGCTATTGGCTGGTATTGGAAGCCGTCCGTGCTCTCGGGAAACCCTGCACCGTCAGGGAAATCACGATCTGGCTGAATCGCCACCATGCTCATGTCCGTCATCCGGATGTACGCCAGAACGCTGGCATGCTTTGTGTCAATGAGCCAAACCGCGCTCAATTCGACGCCGGACGCAAGAGCTACCGCTCGGATCGCGGCCATCCGAAGGATGTCCTGTTTCGCCAGGGTAATCGCTCGACAGGCGTCACGTATGAACTCTACGATCTCGCGCAGCATGGCGTATGGGATCTGCAACCCTCATCCGCGGGTAAATGGGAAGCGGTGAGGCTGAACATCGGGCTCGCCGAGCAAGCTCTGATCGAGGCCCGCGCCCACGTCTACGGAAACCCTCTGCCCGACTTTGCCAGTGAGCCAGAAGCGCACCGGTACGTGATGCGCGCCATCGCCATGCGCGAGGGGCAGCCCAAATTCAGGGCAGCCCTCATGGAGGCGTATGCGGGCCGGTGTGCGGTGACGGGATGCGCGGTGGAAGCCATCCTGGAGGGTGCGCACATACGTCCATACGCCGCGGGCGGTGCAACGACCAACGTGGTGAACAATGGCATGTTGTTGCGCGCCGATATCCACACGCTTTTTGATCGTGGCTTGTTGTGGGTGGACTGCAACGGTCACATACAGCTCGCACGCGAACTGCATAGTTCCGAATACGTGATCTTTCGTGGACAACCGGTACGTTTGCCACAGCATGAATGCGACCACCCTCATCCCAGCCACCTCACGCATCATCGCGTGCACACCGCGCGTCAACCGGAGTGAGCCGCAGTTCGCCTAATCGGCTTATTCCACCTGGCCAACGATACAAGCCGGACCTTACGAAGTGGCTGTTCCTGCATCGGCCCCTCCCGGATATCGCCTGCAAGGTTATTCTCTATCTTCGCAATATCATTTCTGTCGCCATGAGCAGCGTCAGCGTGTCGACAACGCCCACGGCGGCGCACCATCAGAAAGCCAATGCACGTGGGCAACGCTGATGACGCACGGCACGCCGCGATCACCGACGATAACTGCGATAAGAGGCACTATGGGCTTGGCCAAAACCGAATGGATGGACGCACAGGAGCGGGGCTGGTCACCACCCGATGCTTACGTATGCGAAAACTGTGTAGACGATCCCTATCTCAAATCCCTGATTCGCGATAACGCCTGCTCTGACACCTGCGACTACTGTGGGCGTACAGATACTAACGACATAGCTGCTGAAGCCGAAGTCGTCGTGAAGGCGATATACGACACAGTCCATACCTACTATTGCGAACCTGCCTCGGGTGGCGTGCCGTACGACGAGGGTTTCATCGTTACGCCCATAAGCATTGATGCAGTATTGGACGATCTCGGCTTCGACGGCCATCCAGATTTCGTGGATGCGGTCATCGAGGCTGAGGTGAACGGTGACTATTTTGTCCCTGCCGCCAACGGTCATTGGGCTGGCAGTCACCCGCATGAAGTGCTTTCCGGTGCGTGGAAATTATTCAGTCACACGGTCAAGCATGAGACGCGCTTTCACTTTGCCAGCACCCCGCGCGAAGCAGCGTCACCTAATGACATTGACATCGCCGATGTGCTCCCGGCGATTGCTCGGCATCTGCGCCCGTTCATACGCACCCTCCCGGCAGGGACAGAGGTGTACCGCGCACGTATCCGTCACCGTGGCCAGACATGGCAGCCCACCGCCGATCAGATGGGCCCACCACCCAAAGAACTCACGACTGCCGGCCGCATGAATCCCGCCGGTATTCCGTATCTCTATACGTCGTTTGGCAAGGCCACCGCCCGGCGCGAGATCGGCGTAGTGGCCCGAACGAGACGTACCGTCTTCTCTGCCCGATTTACCTTGACCAGGCCCCTCACGATTATCGACCTGACGACGTTGCCCCCTATGCCGTCGGTATTTGACTTGGACCAGAAAGAGGCGCGCGAGACGGCTTTGTTCATACGCGAATTTGTCGAAACGATCAGCATCCCCGTCACCAAGGACGGACGTGAGCACATCGATTACGTTCCCTCGCAGGTAGTCTGTGAGTATCTCGCTCAAGTATTTGATGCGGGAAAGGGAGCCAAGCTGGCCGGCTTGATCTACCCAAGCGCCGTGGAAGCCGGTGGCAAAAATCTCGTCGTGTTTCCAGAGGATCGCTACCTGTCCACCTATCATGGGGTCCAGTTTGTCTAGGCCGTCCGCTGACCAGTGCACACCCACAACGCCACACCGACAATCGGCAACGACATGAAAGAACCCGAATACCTAGCCGCCGTGAATGCCGTCGTTGCTCGCTGGCTGCATGATCACGCAGGCGAGCCGCTAACCGCAGAAGCCTTTGGGCGGGCCGAGCGCGCGCAGTGCCACTCGAACGCGGATGCCTATGTTGCCCAGCATGGAGGTCTGGTCGTGCGTGGATTCCTCGTGCAGCATCCGCACGATTGGTCGATAGTTTTGGTCATGCCACACTCTGTCGTCAGGACTGCGACCGGATTGGTCGATGTCACCCTGACGAATGCGGAACTCGAGAGCGTGGCTTTTTTTTCTATCGAGGGCGACCCGGAGGGGTTCAAGGAGTGGGCGAAACGGTATCCGCAAGAACGCCGCCCGATCGTCCGGTCTCAGTAACCCCGACATTTATCCTGGTAATGCCGGCGCAACTCCGCAAGATGATCGAGCAATAAACGTGTGCGATGGGGGTATCAGGTCTCGCTGGCTGTAACCACCCGACCAACAGCCAAGTGCCGCCGATAACGGCAACGCCTCCAGCCAAATGGCCCAACACTCTGTGCCGCTCCAACCAAGCTGCGATCTGAAGCATAGGCTTGCCTCCGTAACGTCCTCCCATGGCGCTGCTTGTCGCCAAGTTCCGTGGAAGTACCTAGGTAGCGCCGAGGCATTCCCCCAAGACCCCCTTTTCTGACGGCCCACATCCGAGAGCCCTAACGACTACGGTCATATTCATGAGAAATTCGTAGGTTATGGTATCGATTCATGAGAATTTTGACCAAAAAAATTCTCATGAACGCAGCTAACTTATTGATTTTTATAGGCTTTTAAAGCCGGATTCGCCGAGACCCTACACTTGCGGTGAGGGTTCCCGTCGATGCGTTCCCTCAACCTCTTTGGCGAGTCGATCGGACGATCGCCGTAAGGTCTGATTTCGCCGTTGCTGCGAGCCATTGATCGTGAGGCACAACCATGCCGCCCCTCATTCGCCTGCCGATGACACAGCGAGAAACTCGCCGTTGTGCAATGGCCTGTCGGAATGAATGGAGCAATGCTGTTTTTAAAAACGTCTACGGCAATTATTTTAATTACCGAAATGGTTTAATTTATTTCCGATTCATCAAACAAAATTTCCGCGGCAGCAAAGGTGTTTGAATCCGCCCCGTCATTCAATGTGATCTCATTCCGGCAACGCAGGTCGGCCATGGCTTGCACGTCGATGAAGTTTTTTCGACCCTTTATTTGCAACCCGAAAATTCATCGAAAATGTAAAGCATTGCAATATAAAACCCGGAATTGAGTATTCCGATTGCGGCGCATGATTTTATTTGGCAGGATTTTCAACAGGTTGCTCGATTTTAAAACAACAAAACGGTCGACCATTCAATTGACCGAAATAACAGGTGCCGGATGAGCAACGATCCGAAAGGAAGCTGACGAGAAATCAGGTAACGAGGCGGCGAACAGTCGATATTGTTCGCGATCATCGAATCAATCGCTCGCCCGGCAGCGCCGATGCGTCACTCGAGCGATCCGGGCGAATCCGACGCGGGGCGACCATGGCGATACTCAAGAACGATTCATCCGGAGAAGCGTGCCTGCTCCGCGCCTATCACGTGTTCGGCCGCGATGCCGCGCGCTGCGACACGGTCATCCGGGACGCGTCGGTGTCCCGAGTCCATGCTCATATCCGCTGGATCGGCGGGCGGTGGGAGCTTCACGATCACAGCAGCAACGGCACGTCGGTTTCGGGCGTGCCGTTGCGCCACGGCGAGCACGTTGTGCTTCAGCCAGGCGACGTAATCCGGTTCGGCAGGACGGGTATCGCGCCGTGGCGCGTGGATGCGCTCGACGATCCGGCCGATACGCTGTGGCCGATACGAGGCGCCGCGCATCCGATCGTGCTCGCGCCGCGCCAGATCCTGGCCACACGCGCCGCGCAGCCGGTCACGATCGTCCGGTCGCCGGCCGGCGAATGGCTGTGCGACGACACGTTGCCGCCGCGCGCGCTTCATGACGGCGATGAAGTATCGACCGGCGACGTCACGTGGCGCCTGGCGGTCGTGCGCAACGGCTCGACGATGATGCTCGCCGCGCCCGCGGATCCGGCCGCGCCGGCGCAACTGCTCGAATTCTTCGTCAGCCGCGACGAAGAGCACGTGCGGATGCTGCTGCATGTCCGCGGCGGCGTGGTCGACCTCGGCGAGCGCGCCCATCACTACAGTCTCGTCACGCTCGCCCGGGCGCGCGCGGCCGACATGCAGGCCGGCTACGACGCCGCCACGCAAGGCTGGATCGAACTCGACCGGCTGGCGCGCATGCTCGGCATCGACACATCCCATGTCAACGTGCAGATTCACCGCGCCCGGAGCCAGTTCGCGGCCCTGCCAGGGCTGGACGCGAGCCAGCTCGTCGAGCGCCGGCGCGGCAGCGTCCGGTTCGGCGAATTTCCGTTCCGCGTCATGCGCGGCGAGCATCTCGAATGCCAGTCGGTGCCGGCCGCCCTGCCGCGTATCGGCGTGCATCGTCCGGCGCCCGACCCGGTCGCCCAATACTCGTGAGCACGGGAGAACCGGCCGTGTTGCCGACCGTGTCCCGCGCGCCCGTCGTGCCGGAAGCACTTGAACCCCGGCAACCCCGGCCACCCCGGGCACCCGCCGCGCCTTTCGCGGAACTTGCCGGCAAGTGGCATTACCGGCTCGGCTCGCTGCTCGGCGAAGGCGGCAATGGCGTGGTGTTTCGCGCGACCTGCGGCGAGACGGGGCAGGACGTCGCGATCAAGCTGATGCGGGACGATGCCGCGCGTACCGCGACGGAGCGCGCGCGCCAGCGTGTGCGCTTTCAGCGCGAGACGAGCCTGTGCGAAGCGCTGCGGCACCCGAACATCGTGGCGTTGCTGGACAAGGGGGTAGCGCCCGACGGCCGGCTGTTCGCCGTATTCGAGCTGGTACAGGGCCGGACCTTGCGCGATCGGCTCGCGGCTCAGGGGCCGTTGTCGGCCGCCGACACGGGCCGGCTGATGACGGAGGTGCTCGACGCGCTCGCGGCCGCGCATCGGCGGGGCATCGTGCATCGGGACCTGAAGCCGCAGAACATCGCGATCACGATGGCCGACGACGGGCCGCACGCGAAGCTTCTCGATTTCGGCATCGGCGCGTTGCTGCCCGGCATGGAAGACATCGCGCGTCAGACTTCGACACTGGCGACCGAGGTGCTCGGCTCGCCGCCCTACTGCGCGCCCGAGCAATTGCGCAACGAGCCGCCGACGCCCAGGAGCGATCTGTATGCGTGGGGTCTGATCGTGATCGAATGCCTGACGGGCGATGTCGTCATGCACGGCGCAAGCGTGGCCGACATTCTCTATCAGCAGCTCAGCCCGGTGGATGTCGCGCTCCCTCGGTCGATCGCGTCGCATCCGCTCGGCTCGGTATTGCGGCGTGCGCTGAGCAAGAATCCGGAACAGCGCGCCGCGTCGGCCGACGAACTCGCGGAGCCGTTTCGCGCGCTCAACTTCGCCGCGCTCGTCGGCCAGTTCGATGCCGGCCGCGCAAGCGGGCAGACGCGTCCGCGCCCGTTCGCGCCGCGCAGCGAGACGATCGCAACGGTGGGCGAGTACCGCCAGATCACCACGCTGTGCTGTTGCGTGACGATCACGGGAGAGGGCCGGCGGCGCCACGGCGGAACCGATCACGGCGACTTGCTCGACGGCTACGAGGAGCAATGGCTGACGAAGTGCGCCGACATCGCCGTCGGTTATGGCGCGCAGGTCGACGGACGACTCGGCGACACGTTGCTGTTCCATTTCGGCCTGCGCGGCGACATCGACCGGCCGGCGCGCCGTGCGGCGCGCGCGGCGCTCGACATGGTGCGGGTGGCCGAGCGCGCACGGCTGCCGGCGTCGGTAGCGGCCGGCGGCGAAGGCTGGCGCGTCGAAGTGGCTGCCGCGATTCACGTCGGGCAGGTTCTCGCTCATGCGTCGCGCATGTCAGGCATCTCGACGCCCGCCGCGGCGGCGCGGCTGCTGCGGCTTGCCGGGCCCGGGCAGATCCTGATCAGCGACGATGCGCGGCTTGCGCTCGAACGGCATGCCGACTATCGGCCGACCTCGTTGCGGCTGGCGCGGGCGGGCCTCGTGCCGCAGCCGGTTCATGAATTGCTCGGCGAGCGTCGCGCCGATACGCCGTTCGATTCGCTCGATGCCGGCATGCGGGCACCGATGGTCGGCCGCGCGCGCGAACTCGACGCGCTGTTGCGCGCGTGGCGGGAGACGCTCGCACGGCATCGTCGGGTGATGCGCGGCGAGCCTGCGCCGCACGGTGTGCCGCGGCTCGTCGTCGGCGACGCGGGAATCGGCAAGTCGCGCCTCGTGCACGAGTTGTGCGAGGCTGTCCGGATTCAGGGCCACGCCTTCGCGCATTGCGGGTGCCTGCCCGAGCGGGAGAATCATGCGCTGTTTCCGATCCTGCGATTCATCGGCGCGCATTGGCATATCGACGCCGACAGCCCGGCCGGTCCCGCGCTCGCGGCGATCGACGCCATGATCGCGCCGCTCGAATGCGATCACGCGGCGGCCCGTGTCGCGCTCGCGACCTGGCTGGGGCTGCCCTGCGATGCGAAGGGGATCCTGTGGTCGAGTGCGCGCGAGCAGCACGCGCTGTTCGACGTCCTCGGGCAACTGATCGTGTCGCTCGGCAACGGCGCGCCGGTACTGCTCGTTGTCGAGGACGTCCAGTGGATCGATCGCTCGACCGAGGACTTTCTTGCGTACCTGCAGCGCTCGCCGCACGCAGCGGCGCTCGGCATCGTGTTCACGTCGCGCCCCGACAAGCTCGGGCGCTGGCGCGGTGCGACCGAACGCGTGGTGCTGCGCCGCCTGCCGCGCGACGACGCGCAGCGCCTGATGTCGGCGTGTCTGGGCCAGGGCGTGCTCGATCCCGCCTGGCTCGACCAGCTCGCCCATCGCACGGCGGGCATCCCGCTGTTCATCGAGGCCGTCGCGCGCGAGTTGACGATAAGCGGCACGGACGGCTCGCTCGCGGGGGGGCGGGAAACGGACGCTTATCCGCTTCCGCTCAGCCTGGGCGGCATGCTCGGTCTCGCGTTCGACCGGATCGACGACGCGCGCGATACCGCGCAGCTCGCCGCGACCATCGGGCTCGAGGTGGATGCGCAATTGCTCGCCGACGCGTCGCCGCACGATCGCGCCACGCTCGACGCGCATCTGCGGCTGCTGCTCGAAGAGCGGATCGTGTACGCGCAACATCGGCGCGATCGCGTGTTCTATTCGTTCCGCCATGCGCTGATTCGCGATGCGGCGTATGAATCGATGCCGCCCGCCGTACGGCGCGGCAACCACGCACGCGTCGGCCGCGCGCTGGTCGCGGAGGCCGACCGCGGTGCCGGTGCGCATGCGTTCGGCGTCGCCGGGCACTTCGCGCGCGCGGGTGCCTTCGCCGACGCGATCGCTCACGGCATCGACGCGGCACGCCGCGCACTCGAACGTTCCCGGTACGACGACGCGATCCGCTACGGGCAGTCCGTGTTCGACTGGCTCGGCAACGCCGACTACGCGCACCGCGAACACGACAGCGCGCGGATCCGCGCCACGTTGACGCACGCGACGATGGCGCGGTTCGGCTGGGCGGATCCGCAGGTGCGCGAGCATGCGGAGCAACTGTTGCGGCAGATGCAGACGCTCGACGACCCGGAGCTCGAGATCAGCGCGCTATGGACGCTGTCGACCTACTACCACGTCGCCGGCGATCGTCCTACCGTACGCGGGATCGGCATGCGGCTCGACGCGCTCGCGACCGAGCGCGGCGATGCCGGCGTCCAGGTCGCGGCGGACGCGATGCGCGGCATGAGCCTGTGGGTCGACGGCGACTATGCGCGCGCCCGCGCCGCGTTCGATGCGGTGCTGGCCGGCTACGACGTGCGACGCGACGCGGACCATCGGCGCATCCTGGGGCTCGATACGCGCGCGTGGACGATGGCGTCGCTCGCGAGCGTGCGCTGGTGCATGGACGACGATCCGCAGGCCGCGCTCGCGATGGCGCGCGACGCGGTGTATTGCGCGACCTGCCTCGATCATCTGCCGACGCTCGGCGTCACGATGATGTACCTCGCACGCACGCACCAACTGGCGGGCGATCGCGACGCGGCCCGCACGCTGTCGGAAGCGATTCTCCGTCTGTCGGACGTGCATCGGCTGCGCGCTGTCGAGCACTACGCCGCGATCATTCATGCGTGGGCGCAAGGGAATCGTGCAGGCGTCGTCGCGCATCTCGATGCGCAGCGGCGGTCGGGCGGCCTGCTCGGCCTGACCTACTATGCGTCGCTGCTTGCCGAGCTGGACGCCGGGCGCGGCGATTACCACGCCGCGCTCGCGCAGATCGAGCAGTGTCTCGCATGGTGCGAGTCGACCGGAGAACGGTATTACGAAGCACAGCTGCTGCTGAAGAAGTCCGAGTACTTGCGCCAGGCCGATCCGCGATGCGGCGGCGTGGCCGCGCTGGCCGCGTGCCGGCGTGCATGCGAAGTCGCGACAACGGCGGGCATGGGCCGCATTGCCAGGCTCGCCGAAGCGATGTTGCAGTCGTTGCCGTAAGTGGTCCCATTCGTCAATCAGGAGAACATACCGATGAGCAAGGATCTTCGATTACCGACGTACGAACAGTTTCTCGAATACCGGGCAACCGTCATCCGGGCGATTGCCCTCGCGTGGCATTCCCCGGCGTTTCTCGACGAACTCGAGGCCGATCCGGTCCACGCGTTGCGCGAGCATTTCGGCTATCACTTTCCGTTCAGCCTCGACCTGAAGGTGCAGACCAAATCGTCGGCCTGGACGCCGGGCGTCAACGGCGACTGGACGGGCGGCCGGAAAAACAAGCTCACCCTGTTTCTGCCGCCCGCACCGGCGGACGAGGCGCAATTCGCGCAGGCGCTGGCCGCGTACAACGCGAACCACATCACCATCATGGAATGACCTCGGGGAAACCGACATGGCAAAGGACAACGCTAATCCGACGCTCGAATCGATGCTGGAGTTTCAGAAGGTCTATCTGCGTGCGATCGCGCTTTCATGGCGGGACCCGGCATTCAAGCGCGAACTGCTGGGCAAGCCGCTGGATACGCTCGCGAAATACTTCGGCTACCAGTGTCCGTGGATCCTCGACATCGAGATCGAGAAGACGCACGGCGATCATGGCTGGACGAGTGACGGGAAGGGCGGCGGGAGTTGGAACCTGCCGCGCAACGTGATGACGGTCGGCATACCGGAGCAGCCGACGAACCTGGACGAGGAGGCCGTGGCGCTCGCGGCGTACTGCGACGCGGGGCCGTGTTACCTGTTCACCTGCTGCTGATCCGGCGCGGCCGAGCCGCGCACCCACGCGAGGCCCCGGGGGCGGTTGCCCGGGCCGCGCGACGTTTTTCCGACCCGCCGCACGGAACCAGACGATGCTCGATGACCTTTCGCGCGTGTTGCGCTTCAAGCCGCATTTGCTCGTGCTCGATGCGGGGCCCGAAACCCTGTTCGTCGTCGACGAGTTCAAGCGCACGATGCTGTCCGGCGCGATCTTCGTGCGGATCGCCGCGTGCCTGCGGGCGCGCATGACGACCGCCGAGATCGTGACGACGCTTGCCGGCACGTTCGGCGAATGGGACGTGCTCGCCCGGCTCGACCACCTGGTGCGCCGCGGCTACGTGCGCGCCGATCCGCCGCACGACGACGACGCGGCGCGCGGCTTCTTCGAGCGCGCCGGACTCGACGGCGACGCGGCTTGTGCGCGCGTCGTTCAACTGCGCGTCGCGGTCGAGGCGTTCGGCGCCGACGATGCGGCGCTCAGGCGCGCGCTCGACACGGCCGGCATCGATGTCGTGCCGGACGCCGAACTGACCGTCGCGATCGCCGATACGCACGACCGCGACGATCTCGCCGCGTGCGCCGCGCGCGTGACGGCGCGCGGCGGCGCATTGCTCGTCGTGGCGGCCGGCGGCGTGCAGACGCTGATCGGGCCGTTGCTGGCCGGCGGCGGCGCGCTGGCCGATGCGCCGTGCATCGAATGCGTGCGCTACTGGATTCGCCTCAATCGGCCGGTCGAGGCGCTGCTTGCGCGCCATCACGGCAGCGCGGCAACGCGTCTGCCGCCGGCCGCGTCGCGTGCCGGCGCCGCTGCCGCCGCGGCGCTCGTGGCGGCGACGGTCGAGCAGATCACGGTCAACCGCACGATAGCGGAACGTTCGCAAACGCATCTCGTGGCGCAGCGCATCGACAAGTTGACCGTCGAACGGCACCGCGTGATCAGGCGTCCGCAATGCCCGTGCTGCGGCAATCCCGCATGGATGCGCGAGCAGGCGGCGCGGGCGCCGCGGCTCGCCGATCATGCGCCGTTGACACGTGCCGACGGCGGCTACCGGACCGCCGATCCGCAACAGGTGTTCGAGCGTCACGCGCATCTGATCTCGCCGGTTAGCGGCGCGATTGCTTATCTGCATCCGATGCCGAAGCGGCACGCGGGCCTGCGCAAGGTCTATGCGTCGGGCTTTCTGGTGTGCCCGGCCGCCGTGCCGGGCAGCAACCGGTTCGACAGGATCTGTTCGGGCAAGGGCCGCACCGACGAGCAAGCCCGCGTGAGCGCGCTATGCGAAGCGCTCGAACGATACAGCAGCGTGTACCAGGGCGACGAGGCGAAGTTCACCGGCAGCATGGAAAGCCTGCTCGCCGATCCGGCTTGCGACGCCGAGCCCGTCCACGTGAACGAGCTTCAGCAGTTCAGCGAACGGCAATTCGATGCGCGCGACGCGATCAATGCATTGACCCGCGATGTCCGCAAGCAGGTGCCGCCGCGCTTCACGTCGCGCGACGTGATCGACTGGACGCCTGCATGGTCGCTCGTGAGCGGCGGGCGCCGCCTCGTGCCGCTGAGCTACTGCTATGCGGAAACGCCGGACAGTGCGCAGGCGCCGGCCGCGTGCGTGCACAACCCGAACGGTTGCGCGGCGGGTGCGAGCATCGACGAGGCAATTCTGCAAGGCATGCTCGAGTTGATCGAGCGCGATGCGGTCGCGATCTGGTGGTACAACCGGCTTGCACGCCCCGGCATCGATCTCGCGAGTTTCGATGATCCGTATTTCGACGCGCTCGTGCGTGAATACGCGACGCTCGGGTGGCGTTTGTGGGCGCTCGACATCACCACCGATCTCGCGGTGCCGACCGTGGCCGCGCTCGCGGAGAATCCGCAAGACGGGCGCTTCTCGATCGGCTTCGGCTGCCATCCGGACGGCCGGATCGCGGTGCAGCGGGCACTGACCGAAGTCAACCAGTTGCTCGATGTCGCCGCGGATGCGCCGCATCCGTGGGACCGCGACAAGCTCCCGGCCACCGGATTTCTGTATCCGGCGGCGGGCGCGCGCGCGACGACGCGTTCGACTTGGGAACCGGTCGATGCCGCGTCGCTACCGGCGGCGCTCGCGCATTGCACCGGGCGCATCGCGGCGGCCGGCATGGACGTGCTCGTCGTCGACAAGACGCGGCCCGACATCGGCTTGTCCGTGGTGCAGGTCATCGCACCGGGGCTGTGCCATTTCTGGCCGCGGTTCGGCGCGCGGCGGTTGTATTCGGTGCCGGTCGAACGGGGTTGGCGTGCGCAGCCGTGCGATGAAACGGAGCTGAATCCCGCGCTGCTGTTTCTGTGACATGACCGCGGGCGCGTCAGCGGCGGCGGAACGCGCCGGGCGGACCGATTCGGCCCGCCCGGTGCCGCCGGGCACCACGTGCGGATCATGCTCCGGTCATGCCGAGGTGCCCGTTCGGCATCACTGGCTGCTGATGGTGAGGTACGCATCCCAGGTGACGTAGCCCTTCAGTTGCGCGTGCCGGTCGTAAATGGCTGCGACGAACGCATACGTTTCGTTGTTGCCCGGGCAGAGCACGGTCGCTCTCGCGTAGTAGTCCGCGCGCTGTTCTTCCTTCACCTGGTTGTTCTCGGGCCAGCCCGGCGCCGGATAGGGCTCCGTGCTGTTGTCGGTGAGGTACGAAACGTAGCCGAGCAGATTGGCGGTCTTCGGAACGAAGTCATACAAGAAGCACTTGTAGTTGGCCGTGCCGGTCAGCGACACGGTACGCCAGCGGATCACGTCGTCGACCTGGGCCTTGATCCGCAAATTGCTGCCGCCTTCGCCCTCGTTCAATCCCTGCGTCGTGCCCTGGCCGAAGCCGTACGCCGCATTCGCCAGCGTGGTGATCATGTAGACGGTATCGGGATTGTTGCCGAGGGACGTCGGCTGGCCCGGATGCTGGCTGAGCGAGTTGTTGTTGCTCTTCAGGATCTCGTCGACATCGAACGCGATCAGCACATCGACGATTTTGAAGGTATCCAGGATCTTGGACATGGCTGTTCCTTTCACGCTTTCTCGTTGAAAAACACTCTGCTGAGTGACGACGCCCGTGGCATCTGCATCTCTCCCATCCTGCGAAGCGGCGCTTGCGGAGAAGGCGGCGCGCGGAAGAGTATCGACAGCGTGCGAAGGACCGATCCGCGAATCGATTACACACGCTTACAGCACGCGTGCATGTGAACCTGGATCCGGTGCACGGATGTCCCGGCGTCGCCGGAACCCGCGTCCTGCAGTGGGCCAGCGGATTCGCACCATGCGGATTACATCACTCGCTCGGAGCACTCCGATACGCATCCCGATACGCCCCCGGACTACACCCGAACCGTGCCTTGAACGCCCGCCCGAAATGCGTGATGTCCGAAAACCCGCACGCGATTGCGAGTTCCAGCAGCGTGCGACTGGTATCGGCCGGATCTTCCAGCGCGCGGCGGCTCGCCTGCAGCCGATATTCCTGAATCAGGCTCTGCGGTGTCCGCTCGGATGCGGCCAGCGCGCTATACAGCGTGCGCCGCGACACGTTCAGCGCGCTCGCCAGCTTGTCCGGCGACAAATCCGGATCACTGTAGTGATGCGACAGGTAGATTTCCGCGTTCATGCGCAGGGCAGCGCTGCGCGCATCCGCGCCGGCCAGCGAATCGCTCGCCTCGCGTCGAATCACCGAATCGAGCAGCATCAGCGTCGACTGCTCGAAGCCGAACAGGCTTTCCGGATCGTTCGGCACCTGCCCGTCCATCAGGTAATGGATCGATTGAAG
>Ga0207695_10001033_pt1 | contig 48967 bp, 74 predicted proteins | sample KBSC54metaG_FD_184354 | JGI IMG/M metagenome (GOLD analysis project Ga0207695, IMG submission 184354) | Corn rhizosphere microbial communities from Kellogg Biological Station, Michigan, USA - KBS C5-4 metaG (SPAdes) (version 2) | ecosystem: Host-associated > Plants > Roots > Rhizosphere > Soil...
TGCGCCAGCGGACCGGGCCGGAGCGCCGGGCGCCGTTCGCGCGGGCCTTCCTCTTCGCGGCCATCAGGTCCCGTGTCCACAGCAGCGCCACCACGACCGACACCAGGACGCGCATCAGCACTTCCTGTGCCGAGGCGGCGTCGGTGGAGGACATGACGCCGGAGGACAGCGCCAGCGCCACCACGAGGAACCAGTCGATGCCGGCGTCTTCGCCGCGCTCGACGTTGTCCCGGGCCCGCAGGGCGCAGGCCAGCAGCGCGATCTCCATGAACCCGAACAGGACGACCCGGAAGCCGCCGGGCAGGCCCATGGTGGTGCCGAAGAACTTCCACATGCCTGTGGCCTGCACGGAGGTGGCCAGCAGGCCGGCCAGGTTGATCAGGCCGGAGATGCGGCGTTCGCGGCCGGCGGCGCGGATGGCGTTGCGGACCAGTAGCGTGGCGAGCGGCAGCAGGACCAGGGTCAGTAGCGCCGCGAGACCGGCGCCGATGTAGGACCAGGGCGAGTTCGCCGAGGCCCAGTGCATGAGCGCGGTGGGGCTCATCGGGGAGTGCTCCATTTCTCGATCAGGGCGGGGAGGTTCGGGAAGCGTTCGACGATGGCCGACCAGGCCTCGTCGTCGATGGCGGCGAGCGAGCCGATCGCGGCGGGCAGGTGGCCGGCCTCCAGCGACGCCAGGCCGACCTCCAGCAGCCCGGCCGCGGCCAAGCCGATACCGGGCCGCGGCGGCAGGTCCGGGCGCGCGTCCATCACGCCGCCTCGTCGTGCCAGTGGTAGGGGACGGTGATCACGTCGCGCGGGGCGGTGGCGCACACGATGCCGTCGGCGTCCGGGGCCGGGTCGGCGACGACGACACCGCGGCGGCGCGTGGAGGCGGCACGACGCTCGGCTCGGATACCGACGACGGCCGCGACCACCGAGCCGACGGGCGCGACGATCCACGGCGAGCCGTGGCCGGTGAGGGCGGCGCCGACAGCCGGGGCGAACGCCGTAGCGGGCGCCGTGGCCAGGCCTGCGCGGGCGATCAACTTCGGGTTCATGGTTGTCCTTCGCAAGGGCGCGACTTTGGGGACGTGGAGGCTTCCGGCTGCGGCGGCTGGGGGCCTGTGGTTAGAGCGCGACGCGCTGCGCGTCGCTGATGATGCGGTCGTGGTCGAAGGCGAGGCTTCCCGGGGTGCACAGGAGCTCGGCGACGGGGATCCACTCGGCCGCGGCCGCGTCGTCGCCGGCGGTCGGCGTCGGCGCGTCCGGGAGCCAGGCGGTGTAGGCGAAGTCGACGTAGCGGCCGCGCGGGTCCCGGTCGGGGTCGGCGTAGACGTCGACGGACTGCAGCGCGGTGACCTTCAGGCCCGTCTCCTCGGCGAGCTCGCGGTATGCGGCGACCAGGGTCTCCTCGCCCGCGTTGACGCGGCCGCCGGGCAGTGCCCAGCAACCCTCATACGGGCCGCGGCCGCGACGGATAACGAGGACGTGCAGCTCCCCGTCCCGCTGGCCGAACAACGCGACGTCGACGACCAGGCGGGCGGTCTCGGGGGCGGTGTCGGTGCTGGTCATGGCTCTCCTTCTGGTGCTCGTGGCTTGCCGGATTATCTTGTAAGCATTCTGCTTGAAAGTTGAGCGTAGACCCCGCCGAAAAACTTGTCCACAGGATGCGTATCCGCCAGAATCGGCCCATGGCCGGCTACCTGAGCACCTCGGACGTTGCGGCGCTGCTCGGGATTCAGCCGTCCACCCTGCGTTTCCTGCGCGCCGAGTCCAGGCCCGGCCACCGCTACGCCGCCGACCCCTTCCCGCAGCCAGACCTCGTCATCGCCCGCTCGCCCGCGTGGTCTGAGGACCGCGCGGGCGAGATCTTGGCGTGGAACGAACGACGGCCGGGGCAGGGCGCAGGAGGCGGCAGGCCACCCAAGACCGAGCCCTGACGCGTCGACGCCCGACCATGGCACCGGTCGGGCGTCGACACTGGTCCCGCCAGCGGGATTCGGGGGGTTCACCGCCGGCGGGGGTCTGCGGTGTTGTCGATCCTCACGTCTCAGCCGCCGGCGCGTACGGCCCGCGGAACGGCGTCCCGTCGGCGGCGTCGCCGTAGAACCGTAGCGGTCCGAGGTCGAGAACGCGCACGCCGCCCCGCAGCTGCTCGGCGGCCGCCTCCAGGTGCCGGCCGTTCAGGTCGCGCGGCATGGGCCGGCGGCCGTCGGCGTACTCGTCGGCGACGGCCGCGAGCTCGGCGGGGCTGCCCGCGTAGACGGTAATGCCGCCGACGTACTTGGTGCGGATGCTCACGCCGACTCCGATGCAGTCTTGTCGCCGAGCGTCTGCACGAACTCCGGCAGCACCTCCCACTCCAGGCCGCCGCCTTCCGGCCGCAGCCAGAACCGCGCGCCGTATGTGCCGGGCATGGCCATCACAACACCCTCGCGCTCGGTGTGCGCATCGCGGACCAGCTGCCCCACGCGCACTTCGGTTGATGCTGACATCAGTCCTCCTGGATCACGGTTCGCTGTAGATCGGCGTGAGCGTGAAGTACGAGAAGCCACCGGGGCCGGCCGGGTCGGGTTCGGCCCAGCTCATCCCGACGGGCGAGAGGTAATCGCCGATTGCCCCGGGCCGCTTGGCCACCATCGCGGCCTCGTCGGCGGTCAGGTGCGGGCCGCCGGGGGCGCCGTTGCGCTGCCGGAGCCAGTACAGCGGGGTGGGGTCGGCAGCCGCCGATTCAGCCGGTGTCGTCATCGCGAACCTCCCGTATTCGCCTGCCGCCGGGCCCATAAGCTCCGGAGTTCGCCCAGCTTGGCCAGCTCTGCGGTGTGGTAGGCCGTGCGCTCGTCGACGTAGGCGAGGAACCGGGCGCCGAACTCGTCGTCGGAGACGCCGGCCTCGGTAATGTCGGTGCTCGGTTTGTTCCCGGCAGCGTCAGCCATGCCGCACCTCCGCCGGGATGCGGCGGTACAACTCGGTGCCGGGGTCAGCGAACCGGAAGGCGGTCTCACCGGGCTCCGCAACTTCGAAGTCCAGGCGGACGGCCTCGCCGGCCGGGCTCCGGTACCGGACGGTCAGCCACTGACCCTCGTGCCAGAGCGTCATGTCCGGGGCGGCCTCGGCGCCGCTGATCAGTTCGACCGTGTCGCCGTCCGCAGCGGCCTTGGCCTCCGCGTAGGCTTTCGGGTTGCTTGGTTCACGCGCCATATCCGCAGCTCCCTGGCTTGTCAGGACTCTCACTACGGCGACGGTAGGGGCTGATCGAGGATGCGGCGGACACAAAATGTGTCCGTTGCTACGCTGAATACAAAGCAGCATTACCCGGCGTGACAGGATCCCCGATGAATAGCAGCGCTGGTGAACGTGTCCGGTACTGGCGCAAGCGCCGCGGACTCGACCGCAAGATGTTCGCCGCCCGCGTCGGGCGCTCAGAATCATGGGTGAAGGCCATCGAGACCGGCCAGCGTGAGCTGGTCCGGCTGCCGATGCTGGAGAAGGTCGCGGCGGTGCTCGGCGTGACCGTCCAGGCGCTCATCGACCCCGTGGAGGCCGAGCGGGCAACACGCCAACCGGACGCGGCCGAGGTAGCCGCCATCACCGGCGCCCTGGAACGATACGAGGTCATACTCGGCGCGCCGGTGGCCGCGGCCGAGCACCCGAGCATGCCCGACCTCAGCCGCCGCGTGGGCTTCCTCGACGAGGCGTTCCTGGCCTCGCGCTTCTCCAGCATCGGCCGGGACCTGCCCCGCGTAATGGTCGAGGCCCAGCGGGCCGTCGAGGAGAATCCGGGGCCGGAGGCGACGCGGATTCTGGTGAAGGTCTACCGCATCGCGTCCTCGACGCTGCTGAAGCTGGGCGCCGACCAGACCGCGTGGCTGGCTGCGGACCGGGGGATGCTCGCGGCGCAGCGGTCCGCTGACCTGTACTGCCTGGGCCGTGCGACACGGTCGGTCGCGCGCGCGATGACGTCGCTGGGCCGTACCGAGGCCGCACTGGATGCGCTGCTGGCGATGGCCGCGCGCATGGAGCCCGAGGTGGGCACTTCCAGCCTGGAGATCGCCGCTCTGTACGGGATGGTGCTGCTGGCCGCCGAAATCGCCGCGGCGAAATACGGCGACGCACATACCGCGCAGACCATGCACAACGAGGCCCGCGCGGTGGCCGAGCGCCGGTTCGGTGACGGCGGCAGCGACCGCGAGACCGCGTTCGGGCTCGTCAACGTCGACCTGCACAGGGTGTCCTCCCTGGTGCGCCTCGGCAGGCCTGCCGAGGCAGTGCAGTACTCGACTCGCATCGATCGGGCCGCGCTCGGGCTGCTCCCGCGAGAGCGGCGCAGCACGTTCAGTTTCGATCTGGCGCTGGCGCACTTCCAGCTCGGCCGGTACGCCGACGCCGAGCAGGTGCTGCTCGCGGCCGAGCGGATCGCACCGGAGGAGGCGCGGTGCCGCCCCGGCAGCAAGGCCCTGATCGCCGACCTGATAGGGGTCCCGGACCGCTCCCCGTCCGCGGCCCTGCGGGGCCTGGCCGAGCGCGCCGGAGTGCAGGCGTGAGCGGCGTCCTCTACGTGATGCCGTGTGCGGCCGGCCCGGCCCCGTTCGTCGACCGCTTGGTGACGCTGGCCCAAGGCCGCGGCTGGGATGTGTGGCTGGCCCCGACGGAGTCCGCGATGGGCTTCCTCGACGTCCCCGCGCTGGAGAAGCTCACCGATCACCCGGTGCGGGCCCGGTATCGGCTCCCGGGAGAGTCGGGAAAGCTACCGCCGGCGGATGCGGTGATCGTGGCTCCGGCGACCTACAACACGATCAACAAGTGGGCGGCGGGGATCGCCGACACGCACACGCTGGGGCTGCTGGCCGAGCTGACGCCGTCCGGAGTCCCGATTGCCGTACTGCCGTTCGTCAACGCGTCGCTGGCCGCGAACCGGGTGTTCGGCCGGTCGGTGGCGGCGCTGCGCGAGGAGGGCGTGACGGTCCTGCTTGGCGAGGGCGCGTTCGTGCCGCATCCGGCCGGGGCTGGGGGCGCCCGGTTGGGGTCGTTCCCGTGGGAGCTGGCGTTGGACACGGTCGAAAGCCACCCGGGGAGCACCCCGTTAGGGTGAGCATTCGCTGCAAGTTTTACTTGCAGCGAAGTGATCCTTAGCGGATATTCATGGGTCCTTAGCGTCACGTGTCAGATGGGCGACCTGCGGCGCCGCACCTCAAACGGGTGACGTCGGAGGTTCGAATCCCACATCCTCCGCACCAGGTCACATGCACTGACCAGCGCGAACACGAAGCAGAGATCAACAATGCAAGATTTACTTGCAAAAAACTTGCCGATCCCCGGAACGATCACGTTCCGGGGATCTACCGTCGGCGCATGGCCTACCCCAAGGATCTGCCCCGCAAGGACGGCTCGACTGCCTACCTCGTGATCTGGCGCCAGGACGGCAAGTCCCCCCAGGAGACCTTCGACGACCCCGACAGCCGCGACAAGTTCCTCAACCTCGTCAGGGGATACGGCGACCGCTACCCGCCTGGCTGGGTGCCGAAGGTCGGGTTCGTCACCGTTGAGAAGCCGGCGGAGAAACCCGAACCGGTCCTTTTCGACGCCTGGGCCGAGCGGTACCTGAAGAAGAAGTCCGGCATCGACGCCAAGACCCGCAACGACTACCGCAAGCTCGTCGCCCGGCACATGAGCCCCTACTTCGGCCAGCTCGACGTACGCGACGAGGACGCCTTCAACGAGGAAACCGTGGCGCTGTGGGTGAACGCGCTCGCCGACGGCGAACGGGACCCGAACGACGACGACGAGTGGCTGCGCAAGCCGTACTCGCCGAAGTACATCGCGAACCTGCACGGGCTGCTGTTCCAGATCATGAAGGGCGCCATGAAAGCCCGGCCGGCACTGCGCTCCTCGAACCCGTGCGCGGAAACAGACCTACCGCGACCGGACCACCAGATCGACGAGACCATGTGCTTCCTGGAGTACGACGAGTTCCAGCTGCTGCTCGGCTGCCTCGCCCCGGAAGCCCAGGACGTCGCCGTGCTGGCCGTCTCGACCGGGCTGCGCCGCGGGGAGCTGTTCGCGCTCAAGGTGAAGGACGTTCTCGACCCGAACCCCGGCGCCGAGCCGCTGCGCATTACCGTGCATCGGGCATGGAAGGAAGACGAGAACCGCAAGCCGTTCCTCGGGGCGCCGAAGAGCAAGCGCGCCCGCCGGACGCTCGCGGTCTCCGATACCGGCGCGAAGGTGGTACGCCGTCTCGCCAAGGGGCGCGACCTGGAGGACTTCCTCTTCGTCGACGAGGCCGGCCAGCCGTGGCCGAACTCAAAGTGGTACCACCGGTTCTGGAAGCAGGCGATCCCCGAGGCGCAACAGCGCGGCCTGCGCAAGACACCTTCACTGCAGGACCTGCGGCACACTCACGCGTCATGGCTGATCGCCGCGAACGTGCCGTTGCCGGCGATTCAGCGGCGCCTGGGGCACGAGTCGATCACCACGACGGTTGACCGGTATGGGCACCTGGTGAAGGAGCTGGAGACCGAGGCCCTGGCGGCCATAGAGGCGGCTCTCGATCGTCCGCGGCTGCGCGTCGTGTCCTGACACGCTTCGACCGCCGTTGGCGCCGCGTGGGCGGCGTCGGCGGCGGTCGGGGGTGGGGCGGGTGCGAGCCGGTGGCTTAGACGGCGAGGCCCATGGGGGTGGCGGCCATGAGTTTCGCGAAGAGCTCCATAGCGACCTTGTTCGCGTTCTCACGCGCTTGGGGGTCGCCCTCGAACGCGGCGCGGTCGGCGTTGACGACTGCCTCGCCGTCCTCGTTGATGCAACCGTAGGCTGCCTTGTTCGGAATGTCCCCTACGACTACATGGAAGACGGCTAAGACGCAGGGTTCTGATTCGCTGGAATGGTCGGATTCCACCACTGGTTTGTCCTCCCGTAGATACTCACGCCCGTCTCACGGTTAGGCGATCCAGACTGCCACCAGTTTTGCCGCTGGTCTAGGGTCTGTGCATCGTTAGAAAGAACGCATGTTCGAACACAGGAAGAGCCAGGACCTCAGAGTCCTGGTTCTTCCTCTGTATGCGTGTCCTGTCGTTCTCTGGCCACGGTATAACCGGCTTCACGTGCCAGTTTGCGAGCTCGTTCCTCGACGGCACGAATCTGGGCAGCCGAGGCGTTCGGGGCTAGGCCAATCGCGGCTTCGAACACGACGTTACGAAGCAGCTGCGACAGGTCGCCAGGGGCAGTGGGTTCGCGGTGCCAGGTGCGTTCGGTCTCGGCGTCGGCTCCCTCCGCCGTCAACGTAGGGTCGCCGCCGGCAAGGACCGCGCTGATACTTCCCTCCTCCCAATGGAGGGCCATCTCCAGCATGTGCCTGGTCTTGCGTTCGGGGCTGGCAGTGCCCCATTCGATCTTTTGGATAGTGGATCGCCCGATTCCCGACGCTTCGGCCAGGGCCACTTGGCTGCTCATGCCGAGTGCCTTGCGGCGCTCAGCGACAAGCTTCCCGAGGCGCTTCCAGTCGTCTCCCATGCTCCATATGATGCACGACTTTTGTAAGCACGTCAGCACTAAACGTGCGTCTTGACCAGGGTTTTACGCCACCCCCGCGCCATAAAGTGCTTACTTTTGACCACACGTCGAGCGTTCGAACGGGAGCTCTATAGGCACTCGATAAGCAAAGTAAGCAGCCGAAGGGTTGACCTACGTAAGCAGTGACTGCTTACATCTAAGCATGCAAAAGCGTGATCCCAGATGGCGCCGGATTGACCCGGCGGCTCTCAGAGAGGTGCGCGAGGCCAAGGGCGTCAGCGCCCGCCAGCTGAGCGAGCGCATCGGCATGAGCAACAGCTACATCAGCCAGGTCGAGCGCGGCAGCTACCTGCCTCCCCACGAGCGTATGCGCCAGATCGCCAGAGAGCTGGACACCACGATCCGCTCTATAACAACGGTCGACGCATGACATCCGTGCAGGCGGCGACGGCGTCGGTCGGTTTCAGCCCGACGCGGCACTTCAGCTACGAGACCGCCGCCGCCGAGTTCGAACTGCCGGAGCGCTGGCTGCGCAGGCACATCAAGTCGCTGCCGCACCGGGAGTTCGGTCGCTACATCCGCTTCTCCGTCGCGGACATGCTCGACATCTCGGCCAAGTTCGCCGCGCAGACCAGCGACAACGAGAGCACTCCAGACACCACCGCAACGGGCGCTGTGCCGGACATCCAGCCCAGCTCCCAAACTCGCGCCAGGAAGTCCTGAGCGCCAAAAGAGTGAGCCCGCACCTGCGCCAACAGGTCCGGGCTCGAGAAGACCAGCAATCCCCAGAGTTCCCACCCAGAGAAAGAGGCTGATCAATGTCAGATCTTACCCTCCCGCGCCTCGCGCGGAAGAAGCGCGCCAACCTCGCCGCCGAGGCGACGATCCCGTGCGCCACGACCCGCACCTCGCAGGCCTCACACCTCACCGACAACCGCCGCATCGAGCCCAACTTCGACGACCTCATCGCCGGCAACAAGCGCGAGCCCTCGCACGAGGACCTGCTCGCCGTCGACGAGGACGACGAGGACCTCAAGCCGACCGCCCGCGAGCTCCCTCTCGCGTACCCCGGCGTGTCTATCGAGGCCCTGGCCTGGCTGCGCGAACAGGACCAGCCCTACGTGCCCAACGTGCGCGACGAGCACGCGTTCGACGTGAACCGCCTCGTCCCCGGCAAGCCCCTGCGGCGCACCATCAACCTCGCCCAGCTCGACACCCACAAGGCGCCCGCGGCCACGCCCGCCGCCAACCCGCGGCCGCTGTCAGACGCGGTCGACGCCCTGGACCGGCTCCCGGCCCTATACGCCGTCGACGCCGCCTCGTCCAAGATGGCCGCCGACCTCGCCGCCATCCAGACCTACACCGCGCTGCGGCCCGAGCTGCTGCACACCACCGCGGCGCTGATGACGCTGGCCCCGTTGGCCGCCCAGCTCAAGCTGGCTGCCACCGAGGCGGCCCAGTCCGAACCGACCAACCACGCCGGCCTGCTCGCCGCGGAGTGGACCAGCATCCGCGAGGCGCACACCCGGTTCGCCGCCGACGACTTCGGGCCCGACCGCCGCTTCACCGCGGCGCTGAAGCTCGACGCCCTCGACGAGGCGATCGGGGACCTCATCGACGCCACCGGCGACGTCCGCGGCGTGTTCGACGCCGAAGCCGACGACATCGAGCTGATCGCGATCGAGGCCGGCCTGCCGATGCGGCAGGACGACGAGCCGGAGGCAAGCGCCGCAGGGCGCTGGGCCGCGCAGCACCGGATGAGCGACACGGTCGACAGTCTCCGCGTCGGCGATGTGGTGCTCACCTACGACCCCGAGCACCCGTACCTCGGTGTGCAGGGCAGGGTCACGGCCGCTGACAGCGGCGGCGTCACCGTGGAGTTCACCAGCCACGACATCAGAACGCTGCCGGCGGCGGAGCTCGTGCTCGTCGTAGCCACCCGCGCCACGGCGCAGCTGAACGGCCTGGTGGCGTGATGGCCGACTTCTTTGCTCCCGGCACCACCTATATGCGTGACGACCCGTACAAGGCCCCGGAGTTGCTGGAGGTTTTCCACTGCGTGGCGGTGGCCAACAGCCCGCGCAACGGCGAGCTCCGCGCGTTCGGGTTCGCCAAGGGCCTGACGGAGTCCGTGGAGGGCTGGTACAGCACCGCTCTGACGCCGGAGGTCTGGGCTGTCGGGTGGATCGAGAGCACCGAGGTGCTGTTCACACGTGACGCCGAGGCCGAGACTGCCGACGAGGTCACCGAGGCCTTCGTCGACGTCGCCGACGCCGAGCGCTACGCCCAGCGCGACGAGTACGTGAACGCCGCCGGCGACCTCATCGGCGCGATGGCGCGCCACAGCAGCACCCACGGCACGACCGCCGTCTACGACGCGGCCGACCCCCACGACGCCGCGCTGGCCCGGCAGGCCCGCACCGAGTACGTGGACTACGCCGAGGCCGAGGACGTGCGCGAGATCGAGCGCGAGATGGCGATTGAGGCTGGCGACGACTCCGAGCTCGACCGGCAGGTCGCCGAGGACGACGCCCGCTTCGAGCGCGCGGTCTGGCTGCTCCAGCAGGAGGCGGAGTCCGAGGCAGCGCAGGAGGCGTGGATCGGGCAGCGCGAGACCGCGGTGGATGAGGCGCTGGACGCGCGCGACACCGAGAGCGAGGCCTGAGATGGCTACCGGACCCGAGCACTACACCGAGGCTGAGCAGCACCTCGCCTACGCCATGTCGGGCGGCCTGGGCATGGAGACCGACTTCCACCTCGCCGCCGCACAGGCGCACGCCACCCTCGCCTTGGCCGCGGCGACCGCGATGGCTTGCTACAGCCCCGAGGGCATGAACGTCCTCGACTACGAGGCCTGGGACAAGGTCGCCGGCGTCCAGGAGGACGAGGACGACAACGACCCGTACGAGGGCCTGACCAACGCCGACGTCCTGACCGCCGACGAGCTCTACCTGGACGAGCGCGCCGCCGAGGCGGAGCTCGACGCGGCCGACGAAGAGCGCTGGGCCGAGGAGAACGTCGCCAACCAGACCGACGACGAGCACTACGACGTCGACGACGAGGACGAGTACGGCGGTGAGGACGAGTGACCGCCACCGAGACCACCGCCGACGTTCTGACGGCGGAGGACAAGTACAAGGTGTACGCCACGGTCGAGACGGCCGAGGGATACGAGGCCTGGAACGCCGGCGACTACCACCGCGCGACCAAGCTGTGGCGCTCGGCCGCGCGCTGGACGCAGTTCGCCGCGAAGGCCGCGGAGGGTGGTGCGGCCCAGTGACCGCCCTGACGATGCCCGCGTGCGCGGTGCCGCTGGCCGGCACCCACGCCTACCCGATCGCCCCGAACCGCGGCCGCGAGAAGACGCCGGCGATGGCGGCCGCGCTCGCCCTGACGCAGACCCCGGTTCTGCCCGTCGGGTTCCACTGGGCCAACGGCCCCGAGGTGAACGGCGCCCGGCTCGACCTCGACGTGCCGACTGTGGCGCTGCTGCTGTTCGCCGCCGACCTGGACCCGTGGGCCGTCGGCGACCACGCCGTCGTCGCTGCCTGCCATGAGCAGCTGCTCGCGTCCTACGGCACCACCACCCGCGCCCAGCGGATCTACGAGCGCGACCTCATCGCCGACCGCGAGGCCGCCGAGGCCCGTATGCGCGCGTGCATCACTCGCGCCACCCAGCTGCTCACGACGAAAGCGTAACCATGGAAGAGAACGACACCACCGCGGCCGCCGCGCCGGCACTGACACCGGCGCCGGCCCCGGCCGCCCGGGCCGCGGCCGCGGCAAGGCCCCGCATCAACCGCAGGGCGCTGCGGGCGCTGCGCGAGCCGATCCCGGCGCGCAACATCGGCAAGAAGCCGCGGGTCTACTGCTGGGACTGCAACTGGGCCAGCGAACAGGAAGCCAGCGCCACCTGCCAGCAGCACGCCGCCGTCTGGTGCGGCACCTGCCGCAGCACCGTCAGCAACGCCCACGACCACGACGACTACGTCGGCCACGCCGAAGTCACCGACCGTTTCCTGGACGTCGACCCCACCTGGAACTGGCGGCCGATGGCGTTCGACGAGCGCGGCCTGCCCGCCCTCGACGACGACGGCGGCATGTGGATGTACGTCTCCATCGGCGGCATGGAGCGCCCCGCCTACGGCAAGCCCGGCATCGGCGGCAAGCCCGAACTCATCAGCAACGGCCTGAAGAACGGCGGGATAAGGTTCGGCGTCGCCCTGGACTTGTGGGCCCAAACCGACCTGCACCCCGAGACGAAAACCTGCCCGGGCTGCACGAAGGTCAGCACCGATGCCAAGGCCCGGTTCTGCGCCGGCTGCGGGCACGAGCTGCCCGCGCCGAAGAACTGCCCCAGCTGCGGCAAGACCGGCCACGACCCGGACGCCGCGTTCTGCGCCGGCTGCGGACACGACCTGTCCGCGACGGACGGCGCGCCCGCCGAGCCGCAGTACGCGCGCCCCGACTGGATCGCACGAATCAACTCGCTGCTGGCCCGCAAGCGCGGCGCCCACGGCCCGGACCGGCTGGCCGAGCTGTCCGACATCCTGGGCCGCGACGTCGACGACGTGGCGCACCTCAGCCCGGATGAGGCCCGCCAGGTCGTCCGGATTCTGTCCGGCGCCCCGGACCTGCACCCGCCGGCACCGGCCGCCGCCGCGGCTCCCAACCCGGCGCCCGTGGTGCCCGACACACCGGCCGCCGTACCGACGCCGACGGCGGAACCCGCGCAGGCCTTGCCCGCGCCGCAGCCGCCGACGCGCCAGGCGGCACCGGCCGCGCGGGCGAAGCGCGGCGGCCCGAAGCCGCCGGCGCGCCCGGCAGCCGCGGCCCCGGTCTCTGGCGGGATCAGCGAAGCCCAGGTCCGCACGATCAACTCGCTGCTCAACAGCCGCGGCGTGCTCGAGGGCGACGCCGCCACCCGGCTGGGCATCATCAACGGCGCCCTGGGCCGCGACATCGCATCTATGGACGACCTCAGCGCCGCGGACGCCGAGATCCTCATCCGCGGCCTGGGCAGCGGTTACTTCTCGGCCGACCCGCCAGCTGACCCCGTGTCACAGGCGGCCGCCACGCAGGACACCGAACCCGAACCCGAGCCCGACCGGACGGTCTTCGACGGCATCTGCGCGCAGATCGCGCACGCCATCACCGAGGAGGACGCCGGCGCCGTCAAGGTCGAGATTGGCAGGGCCCTCACCGGCGGCACCATCACCAAGGCCGACGGCGCGGACCTGTCCGGGCGCCTGGAGAAGCGCGGCCGCCAGGTCGGTTTGGCCGGTGGATCGTGAACCGGATCCAGACCCTGCGCGCCGGCAGCGCCCGCACCGCCACCATCGCCGCGGCGATCCGCGCGGCCGCCGACGACCCCGGCATCGCCGTGGTCCGGCTGCAGCTGCTCTACACCCGCCATGACCGGCCGTACCGGCACGTCGTGGCCTACGACGCCCAGTTTCAGTGGCACGGTCTCACCCGCGACGCCATCGAGGCGATCGACCTGCTGATCCGCAGCATGCGGCCGGACATCGACTGGCGCCAGGACCACGACTGGCACCTTGACACCGGCATGCTGCGCCACTCGCCCGACATCGCGCACCTGGGCAGCATCCCGGAGACCGACCGGACCTTCGGCGGCACCGCCCCGGTGTTCCTGATCGACGCCGCGCCCGCGGCGGTTGCTGAGGCGCGGGGGTCGGCGGCATGACGATCCCGATGCCGCGGCTGCCGCAGGCCGCCTGCGTCGGCACCGAGCCGAGCGTGGCGGTGTGCGGACGTTGCTGGGACCGGCCCGAGTGCCTGGCGTGGGCGCTGGAGTCGGAGACAAGCGGGTTCTGGGCCGGCTACACCGCGCACGGCCTGGCCGCTTTGCGCCGCCAGTTCGGCATCGCCGCACCGGATCGGCGGCGGTAGCCATGACAACCGGACCCCGGCCCATGGAGCCCGCCGAGCGGGAGGCCTTCACCCTGCACGCGCAGCGCGTCCCGGTGGAGACCATCGCCGAGCAGACCAAGCTGACGCGGCCGCAGATCGCGGCCGCCGTCGACCTCGGCCGGCTCCACGCCAAAGCCGCGCTGCAGGCGACCGTCGTTCCCGCGCCGGCCGCGCAGCCGCCCCGTGTCCGCAAAGCCGCCGTGCGGCAGCTGCCCGGTGCCACCATCGCGCCGTCGCCCACGCTGACGATGCCCGTCGACCTGGAGGCCGCAGCCGCCAAGCGTGCGGCCGCGGCACCGCCACCGGCCCCGGCCGAGCCGAGGCGGCCGGCCCCGAAGCACCTGCGCAGATCCTGCAAGCAGCCCGGCAAGCCCGTCGACCGCGACGAGAAGATCCGGACGCTGCGGGCGGTCATCGAGGTGCTTCGGAACCAGCTGGCCAAGAACGAGGCCGAGCTCGCCGAGGAGCTCGCCGAGCTCTTCGATACCGCCGCTGAACCGGCTCCCGAGCCGGCGCCGGCCGCGCCGGCGAAGGCCTGCGCCGCCCCGGATCCGGCCACGTCGCCCGAAGCCCGCGTCTGGGCCCTCGCCGCTGGCTGGGCCGTCCCCGCCGACGGTGAGCGGCTGCCCGGCGCCATCGTCCTTGCCTTTCTCGCAGCCCATGGAGGCACACAGTGAGCACCTCGCGCCACCGCCGCCAGCCCTGGCAGAAGATCGGGCCCCGTATCGCTACCACCGCCGTCATCGGCGCGGACGCCATGTGGATCATCCACACCGAGAACGGGCTGCTGCACCTGACGTCGCTCGCGTTCGGCGTTGCCGCCGCCGTGCTGATCCTGGGCACCTGCTCCTACGCCACCAGCATCGGCTGGCACCGCGGCCGCCACCGCTACCTCGTGCAGGCCGTCGCCTGCGCCCCGCTGCGCCGCCCCCTGCACCCGATCGGCATCGAGCACCAGGACGACGACACCGACGCGACCCTGGCCCTGACCGACGCCATCAGCGCCAACAACTGGGCGGCCGAGGAACCCACCCTGGAACTGGACGAGATCCGGGGCCCGCGCCAGTTCATGACGGCCGACCTGGTCGCCGCCGCGGAGGTGCCCGGACCATGAGCCCCGTCACCACCTCCCGCTCAGCCGCCCGCATCACCTTCCTGCAGGAAGCCGAGATCCGGCACCAGCGCGCCGCGCTCTCACCCGCGGCCGTGCCGGGCGCCGGCCTCGGGCTCGGCCCGATCCGCGAATCCGCGGCCGACGTCCCGGAGCTGATCGCTCTTGCCCGGGCCGGGCTGCGCGCGCAAACCCTGCTCGAGCAGCACGCCGGCTGGGCCCAGCGCCTGGAGCGCACGTGGCAGCTGCACGAAGCCGTCGACCGCGGCGGCGGCCTGATCGTGTGCCAGGAATGCACCCGGCCGTTCGCCACCGCCCTGTGGCCGTGCACGACCATGCAGGTCCTCTACGGCTTGGAAGAGCCGTAGACGCGGCCCCTTGAGACCGCCTGCCGACGGTTGCCCCCCGGCCGTCAGCAGGCACCCCGCCCGGCAGCCGGACTCCATAACCCCGGTCCGGCTGCCGGGCCCAGACCACCGAACCCCCCGGAAGGGGATGCCGCCGGACCGCGGACCACGGGTTCGCGGAGGGATGCCGGCGATGGGCCGGCCGCCTGTTGAGGGACAGGCGGCCGGCCACCACAGACCTTGAGACAGGACACAGAGATGACCGACTACCGCGCCCTGGCCTACGAAATGGCCGGTCCCGGCAATGAAAAGAACGTGGACGCCGTCGCCAGCGCGAACCACTACAGCGAATCGATCCACATGCACGACCTCGGCGTCGAGAAGAAGCAGCACGGCGCGTGCTCGTACTGCTGGCTCCGCGCCGGCCGCGCCGTGCGGGCTCTCGCCGCGATCGGCGCGATCTCCGCTACCTCCACGGAGGCCAGCTGATGGCGCAGCGCCCATACGGCCTGTCTGACCGGCAGGTGGAGATCCTGAAGCTGCTGGCAGACGGTTACACGACCAGTCAGATCTGCCGGAAGCTGTTCATCGAGCCCAACACTGTGAAGACGCATCTGTACCGGGTCGGCAAGCAAATGGGGTGCGGCGAGCGCTCTGGAATGGTCGCGCTGGCATACCGGTGCGGTGTGCTGCGGATCCCCGACGACGAGCTGCTACGGCAGGCCGACGAGGTCAATGAACGGATCCGGGAGCAGCGCCTTGCGGCGATGCGCGCGGATCTGATCCGGCAGGGCGTGGGGACGGTCGCGTGATGCCGCTGCGCTTCGACTCCCCGATCGCCGAGCTCGGCTGCACCACCGAGGCTCCGAAAGCGCTGCACGGCGCCGGCATCGACACCATCGGCCAGCTGATCGCCCTCACCGAGGACAACGCCAAGCAGATCAAAGGCCTCGGCGAGTACCGCCTGGCCGACGTGAAGGCCGCGATGGCCAAGAACCGGCTGCGGTTCGCCACCGCCCCGCTTATCGCTCGGCGGTGCGACGACTGCCCGGTGTGTCCCGGGTGCGGCAACCCGCGCGCTACTGAACCGAAGCAGGTCGTCGCCGACGTCGCCGGCCGGTTCAAGCACACCGGCGAGGAGGTCCTGCCGACCTGCGACGACTGCGACGCCCACCACCGGTCCCTGTTTGCCGGAGCTGCACCAGGGCGAGCGGTGAGGAGCCCGCGAGGAGGTGCTCATGCCGCGTGAACTGAAGCCGCACGGCACGCCGGGCCGCTACCAGCGCCACATCAAGGCAGGTGAAGAGGCGTGCGATGCCTGCCGTGAGGCCCGGGCGCAGTACACCCGCGACTACCGCGCCGGCAAAGTCGCGGCGCGCGAGCCTGCGAAGTGCGGCACGCTCCCCGGCTACTACACACACCGATACCGCGGCGAGAAGGCCTGCCGCGCGTGTCTGGACGCCTACGCCGAATACACCAACGACCGCCGGGCCAAGATCCGGCAGGCCAAGGCCGAGCGCGCGGCGGCGTTGGACGCGGCCTGGGCCGAGGTCCTCACCGAGGCAGGTGTCGCCTGATGCGCGCCTCAGCCCTCGGCGTCGACCAGCTGAACCGGCGCCGCTCCAAACCGGCCGCACCGGCCGTGCGGGCCGCATAGCACCGCCTTGACCACCAGCACACGTACGAAAGGGCGGTACCGGCATTGGCCACGTTGAAGCACCAGGCACTCGGCAACTACGCCTGGATGCGAGTCATTGAACGCTCTCACCTGCCCCAACAGGTGAAAGTCGTCGCGTTCATCCTCGCGATCAACGCCAACGCCGACGGCTCCGGCGCCCGTGTCGGCGAGGAACGCCTCGCCGACACGGCCATCTGCACCGAGCGCTACGTCCAGGACTCCATCGCGGTGCTCAAACACCTCGGCCTGATCGAGATCACCAGGTACGGGCGCCTGGCTCACGACGCCAACACCTACCAGCTCACCACCCCCGGCAAAGACTTCCCGGCAATCCCGATGCGCCGCGACGTCGACGGCAAGCCGGTCAACTTGGACGGCACGCCGCGGGACGGGGACCTGCCGAAGCCGCTGTCGGTGCGGCCGCTGCGGGCGCAGCTGCAGGGCGAGCCGATGCCGGACCGGCCGATGCCGATCGACCGCGCCGACAACCCAGAACCAGACCCGGCCCCGCCTGTGGATAACCCGGACAGTACCGGCAACCCGGTGCCGCTACGCCTCGTCGGCGGCACAGAAGCTACTGACGAGTACCGGCAACCCGGTGCCGCCACGGACCCTGTGGATAACCCGGCGTACCGGCAACGGGTTGCGGACGTACCGGCAACGGGTTGCGGACGTACCGGCAACCCGGTGCCGCCTACCAACTTCTTTCAACTTCTACCAACTAACTCACCCCAGGCGACCCACTCACCTACGCCAGACCCCGCGTCCTGTGGACAACCCGATGACGACGACGCGGACCCCGAATACGAACACGCCCACACCCTCCTCGCCGCCATGCGACCGGCCATCGCCGCGACCGCCTGGCGGATCGCCGCCCGCCGCGAACTCGAGGCCGACGACATACCGCTCACCAAACGCGCCGTCGAGATCCGCGCCGCCGACCTCGCCACCAGGCCCATCGACAACGCCGCCGGCGGCGCAGCATGAGCCGCTTCACCGGCCCATGCGGCCGCGGCGCCACCCGAGACGACCGCCGACAGGCCCGCCTCGAAGCCGAAGCACGCAACGACGTCACCCCGACGGAACGTCGCCGACCCAACCCGACACCACCCGAAAAGGACTGCGAATGATCCACACCGTTCTCGCCGCTGGCAATGACGACCTCACCGGCTGGGACGTCGCCGGCCTCGCCGTCCTCGTCGCAGGCGTCATCGCCTGGTGCTGGCTCATCAGCCGCGACTAGCCGCCATGGCCGCTCTGCTCGTCATCGCCCTGATCTGTGATCAGTGCGGCATCGAGGCCGGCCGCCACTTCCGGTGTCTTGCCGACGTCGACGCCTGGATGCGTGCCAGCGGCTGGCGCGAACTCAGCTACTGCGACTGGTGCCCCGACTGCCTCAGCCGCCCCGACAACACCCCAGGAGACCAACCCGCATGAGAACCGCACCACAACCCGACCAGCCCAACAACACGCCGAAGGCCACCGACGACCGTTCCGACTGCCCCGGCCCCTGCCACAACCTCCGCAGCCGCGGCAAGCTGATGTGCCGCCGCTGCTGGAGCAACGTCCCCCGAGACCTCCAGCGCGCCGTCTACGCCGCCTACAGCCCGCGCGCCGGCATCCGGCAAAGCCCCGAATGGGCCGCGGCCGCGCAGGCCGCGATCGCCTCCGTGCGACCGGTGGACGCCTGATGCCCACCAACGACCCCATCACCACCGACCGGCTCATCGCCTCCATCCGCGAAGGCATCGCCGCGCAGCCGGCACTGACCGCCCACGCCCGCCCGGTCGCCGACAGCTTCACCACGCTCATCCACTACCGGATGCCACAGATCACAGCCGCCGACGGCGACCTGATGATCCACATCGCCGCCTTCCTCGCCGATGTCATGACGGCACTGACCGCGGCAGGCGAACCCCCCGTCGACGCGATCACCACCGCAACCAGCGCCATCGCCATCGCCGGCCTCAAGCTCCACGACAGCGGCGAAACCCCGACCGCCGACGACGACGCCGAGACCGCCGACGCCGCCGCGAGGCTGCGCGCCTGGTTCAAGGCCGAGGGCCCGCTGGTGATGGACGAGGAAGACCTCGACGACGTGCAGAAGGTGCTCGCTGCGTACGAACGCGGCACGGCCGCGCAGCCGGCCGCCGAGCAGGACAACGCCTACGCCCGCGTCCGCGCCTGGGTCGACGCTGCCGGCGGCACGATCGACTCCGACGAGATCGTTGCCGGGCCGCCGACGCACGACGCGCCCTACCTGTCGCTGAGCGACCTGGAGGCAGTGCTGTGCGGCCACGTCGTCCTGGAGCGCACCGCCGAGGACGCCGTTGCCGACCTGCAGGCCGTGAAGGAAGCGCGCGATACCCTCGCCGCCCGCGTGAAGGAGCTGCAGGGCAGCACGACCACGTGTGCCTTCCCTGGCTGCGTCCACCCGGACCACCAGCGCAACGCCGCGCCCGCCGAGAAGACGGGAACGTGATCATGGACGATCTCGCGACCCCGATCCTCAACGCCCAACTCGCCCTTGACGCGGTCGGAGACGACGAGCTTCTCGAAGCCGCCAACCTGTGCACGCTCGTCGGCATCCCCGCGGAGTACGCCCGCAACGTCGCCGCCGCTCTTGCCGTATGCGCACCAGACGGAGTGCTCTGATGGCCGCCACGGACCGTACCGCCGCAGCGGCTATCGCGTACGTGCGCCAGATCCATGCGCTGCGTGCCGAACACGGCTACATGGTCCACGACTACGACGACGACGCGGTCGCGACCGTCCTGGCCGAGCTGGAGCGGCTGGAGTCCGTCGAGCAGGAGCTCGAAGCGCGAAAGGCCGAGGACCGCAACGTCGACCGCACGCTGGCGCTGCTGCTGATGCGGCTCGGCGGTGACGTTGAGTTCAGCCGCGTTGAGCTGGAGGCCGCGCCGCGGCGAGGCGAGTTCGTAACCGCGCAGACGGTAACCGGCGGGATGCGGCTGGCGTTCCAGGCGGCCGCTGAGGCCCGCGCCGAGCTGGTCACCTGGTGCCGCATCATGTGCGTCGGCCCGGCCTGCGCCAAGCCATGCGACGACTGCCGACGCGACAGCGCACGCAACGCCAAGATGCCCGCTGAGATCCGGGCGTCCATCACCGCCGCCCGCGCAGAGCTCGGGCTGCCGCCGGAGACAGGACCCGCCTCGTGACGCGCCGCGCCGTGCGTCGCCGCGAAGCCATCGAGTGTCAGCTGCTGCGCGGCCCCGCGACGGTCCGGGAGCTGGCGCGCGCGCTCCGTCGGCCGCAGCTCCGGATCTGGGACGACCTGGACCGGCTGGAGACCGCCGGCACCGTCGTCACTGTGTGGGTGCAGCGCCCGGGCTGGCCGCCCGGCGCCCTCGTGCTCGCCTACCGCCTGCCGACCATCACCGAGCAGGACGACCGCCAGGCCGACGAGGACGCCCGCGCCGCCAGAACCACCGCCTTCGAACAGCAGCTGCGGGCCGCACTCCACGCGGCCGCCAACCACATCACCATTCCCGGAGAACCCTCATGAGCGAAGACAAGCTGAAGCGCACGCGCGAAGCGCTCAGCGCTAGCGAGGCCACCGCGACGGACCACCGCGAACCGTCCACCGCGCTCGACCACGCCACCACCCGCTGGCACGAAACCAACATCGCCATTGGTCAAGCCTCCGGCCACGGCACACCGCCCGACCCGTACCGGTACGCCGCGCTCCTGGACGCCCGCGCCGGATGGTGGGACCACCTCGGCCACCTCGCCGACCGCGCCGCCGGCACCGGCCCGGGCGTCATCCGCGACGTCTACGCCATCGCCTGCACCTACGCGGCCGAGCTCGACCGCCACGCCGCCGCCGAGGTCCGGTTCCGGTACCGCATCCCCACCCTGCACCCCGGCGCCGAAGCGACCCGTCTCGGCCTGGACGGAAAGCCGGGCCACCGCTGCGAGCAGTGCTGGCGGCCGTGGCAGATCGACCGCGCCGGCGCCTGCGAAGCCTGCCCCGACCTGATGTGGGGCATCACGCCGCGCAGCCAGGACGAAGCCGCCACCTACCCGCCTGGGCAGCCGTGGGAGCCGGTGGCCCGGTATCCGGAGGACGACGAATGATCCTCGACCCCGCAGCGCGCGAGCTGCTCGCACGGATCCGCGGCGAGCAGCCTGGCGGTGAGGCATGACCGACACCCCGACCTTCGCCGAGTGGGTCATCCTCGAGCTCCTCGGCCACCGCCGCCTCGCCGGCTACCTCACCGAGCAGCAGATCGCCGGCCACGGATACCTCCGCCTGGACATCCCCGGCGAAGACGACAGCGAGGCCTTCGCCGCCACCCAACTGTTCAACCCCACCAGCGTCTACGCCATCCACCCCACCAGCGAAACCATCGCCCGCCACGCCGCCAAGACCTACCGGCAGGCGCCGCTGACCCGCTGGGAACTGCGAGAACTGCCCGCGACGCCGGCGCGCGAACCTGACGTCAACGATCCCGACCCCGACATCAGGTACGGCGACGAGGACGAGGACGCGTTCCAGTGACCCAGAACAAGAACTTCAAGTCCTCGGTCCGAGCACGCATGGACGCCACCGGCGAGCCGTACGTGGTCGCCCGGCGCGCGGTCCTGGCCGAGCGCGGCGTAGTCGTCGACGACGAGCCGGAGCAGCCCGGGCCGTCCTGCGCCGGCACCGAGGCCTGGCGCAGCGTGCCCTGGAACGCGCCGCTCAGCGCCTACTACAACACCCGTGACGTAGACGGCCAGGAGGCCAGCCATGGCTGAGATGGAGACGAAGGACGTCCCGATTGAGTACGTCGAGGCCGGCGCTGACGCGATACACGCGCACTACGCCGCCAACCCCGACGACGAGTCCGAGGAGAACGCGATTCGGATTCTCCTCGCTGCCGTGCTGCCCCTGCACGAGCAGCACCTGCGCAAGGCCGTGCTGACGGAAGTCAAGCAAGAGCAGCTGCAGGAGGCCGACCGTGGCTGACCTGATCAGCTGCACCGTGTGCGCGGCCGCGTGGCTGCTGCTCGTGTACGGCGTCCGCCGCGAACGAACCCGGATCCGAAGCCGCCGATGACCCACACCGCCGAACACCCGGCCACCGCCGCGGTGTTCGGCGGCCAACCGCCAACCTCGCCACCCGGCCCCGCGCCAGAACCCGCCCGTGAGGAGACATGACCAATGCCCCGCCGACGAACAAGCAACGACTGGAAGGCAAGCCACGAGCTCCACCGACGCGTCGTCGGCATCGCCAGCCGCGGCGGCGCCCCCGACGCGGTCGCCAACGAAATCCACGACGTCTACCTGCGCCACGGCGCTTTCGCCGCCCCGGCCCCGGCCAGCATTCCGCGTTGCCGGATCCACTACATGACCGCGCTGGAGAACGGCCGATGCCCCATACCCACCTGCGGATGGAGCCCGGCGGAGCCCGGAGCCGGCGCTGCCGTCCGCAACGACGTCCGGATCAACTCCGAACTGCACCGCGCAGTCGTCGCCGTCATCCGCCGCGGCGGCGACGTCGACGCCATCGCCACCAGCATTCACACCATCTACCACCGCAACGGCTGGAAGGCACACGCCCCGGCCGGCCTGAACGTCTCCCGCTGCCGGTTCCACCCCGGCACACACCTTCAGAACGGCCGCTGCCCGAGCTGCGGCTGGAACCCGAACGGACCAGAGAACTGACATGGAAACCTTCCCGCAGCGCCTACGCGCGCTCGCCACCCGCATCCGCCGGCCGAAGCCCGCCGCCGGCCCCGCCCCCGACGCCGTGGTGTTCAACGAGCCGCCGATCTTTCCGGCCTACAGCCTCCTGGCGCCATCCACCGAGCTGGCCGGGGCCGCCGACGCCCTCGCCGACCCGACGCCCGCACCGTGCCGTGCCGACGCCGAGAACCCGTTCACCTTCGCCGACGCCACCTTGCACGCCGACGGCACCGCCTTCCCGGTCAAGGTCTCAGAGCTCGACGTCGCCTGGGAGGCACCGAAGGTCGAACCCGGCTGCACCATCGTCGGCTTCGACGGGAACGTCATCGTCACCGGCACCCTCGCCACCGACGGCACCGTCACCATCCAGTCGACAATCACCGTCGCGCCGCCGCGGCCGCCGCGACGTGCCCAGCCGTCGAACGGCTGCCCCTGCGGCGTGATCTACAACGTCTGCCGCTGTCCGGCCCGCCGCTGACCGCCAAACCCCAGACCCGACCACCACACGCGCAGCGCAAGGAGCCGCAGATGCCCTTCCCGCAGACCACCGACGAGATCGCTGCCTACGTCCGCAAGGTCAACCGCGCTAACCCGCGGATGGCTGGCGCTACACGGCCGCCGGCCGACGAGTTCGCCCGGCTCATTCAGGAACGGCTGCCGTACCTGGACCCGGCGGACATCGCCGCGGTGCTGCTGCACACCGCCAACTTCCTGGGCGTGACCCTGGACCAGCTACGCCGCGGCGGCCTGGACGACGCGCGGGCCTCGGTGTCCGTGGTCAACATCGTGGCCCACGCCGGCGAGCGCATGGACCGTGCCGCCCGCCGCCGCATCGACCACGGAAAGCCGACCGGTTGATCAATCTCTCCGCCGCGACTACCGACTCCACCAGCCACGCAGCCTCGAACTCCAGTGCGATACTGGCCGTAGAGCATCAACACCCGGAGACACCGTGAACGAGCAACTCCCCACCCCGCTCCCGCCGGCCCTGGCCGCGAGACTCAGCACCCACACCACCGCCGAATCCGCGCCACCGTGCCACCGCTGCAACAGCGACGCCACCACCTCCTGGCAGCGCGCCGCCACCAACGCCGAACGCGAGGGCTACTGGGACGCGATGGAGCAGAACATCAGGAGCCAGCCGAACCTGTTCGACGCCTCCAACGCCGAGTACACCGCAGACCGGACCGCGCCGGTCACCAAGGCCGTGTTCGGATGCGACGAGCACGACCTGTCGCCCGCCCCGGCCGCCGCCGGCAAGAAAGCAGCGGCGGCCGCCAAGCAGGCCGGCGCCGACTTGCGGACCCTCACCCACGATGCTGGCTGCGGCGGCCACGGCGAATGCCAGTGCGGCGGTGCGCAATGAGCGGCAAGGGATGGCTGATCTGGTTCCTGCTGAGCTTCGGCAGCTTCCTCGTCTTCGAGATCAGCGCGCTGCTACGGAAGCGGGACGACCTGACACTGTCGTTCGCGATCTGGCGCATGGAGCACCTGCGCAGCGGCGAACCCGTGTGGCAGTGGAACGCCGCGCACTTCCTGTTCATCGGGGTGTTCGCGGTCACGATGCTGTGGCTGTTCGGGCACTTCGGATTCGGCTGGTGGCGGTAGCCATGACCGAGGACGAACGGCGCGAGGCCTCGCTCGGGCTCCAGATCTTTGCCGCGACCGGCATGTCCATCCTGCAGCTGCAGGCCGCGGCAGCCGCCCAGACCTACCAGGTCCAGGCCTCAGCAATGGGCGCGACCCCGGAAGACGCGGCTCGCGTCCTCGACGAAGTCGTCACTGAGCTGCGCCAGACCGGAGCACCCGGAGACCCCTACGACATCGCCTGGCACCGCCTCGCCACCGGCGAGAACTTCCGACCGCCGAAGCAGCTGCGCGACGCGGCGCGGCAGTTCCTCAGCGCACACGGCTACTCAACCCACCCCGAGACCGTCGACGCCTACGCGTGGAAGCTGCAGCACCTCACAACCGTGTACCGCGCACCCTGGTACAAGCGCTGGTGGCGCCGTGTCCGCAACGCCCTGAGAAGGAAGACAGCATGAGCGAGATCTTTCAGGAACCGGTGTTCGGCTCGTTCGAGCTCGGCGGCCCAACACCCGAGGAAGCACGCCGCGCCTACGCGCTCGACCTCGCCGTGCGCATCCACTGCTCCCGCGTCGACGGGCGCCCCCCGGCGCTCGGCCACGCCGGAGGAGACCGCGACGTCCTGCAGACCGCCGACCGGTTCGTGACGTACATCCGTGGCGGTGGCGAAGGTGACTGAATTCTTCGGTATCCCGCCGGCCACCTACGAACAGCTCGACGCCGACCACATCGCAGCCGACCGCACCCGCCAGCTCGACGAAGCCGCCTACGCCCAGGCCCTCGCCGACCCCGAGGCCTCCGAGCGGTACCGGCACGACCTCGGATTCCGCATGCAGATCGACCTACACCGGCAGAGTCTGCACGCCTTCGACGAGGCCCTCGCCGACGAGGGCGCCACCGGCGAACAGCGCAACCGCATCCTGCAGAAGCTCATCAACGGCCGCGAACCGTACCGCGGAGTCGACATCGCCCTCGGCTGGGCCGCGCCGATTACCGTGCCGCACGGGCCGTTCGGCATCACCGTCGGCGACGCAGCCATCGTCGACGGCCAGCTCCGCCACGCCACCGCGGTGGTCAGCTGCGCCTGCGGCCGCGCCCGAACCTGGGACCGGGGCGTGACCGGCGGCGAGCTGCTGGCGTGGCTCAGCGATCACCCGAACCAGAAGGAACAGCACGAGACGCCGTCGTGGCGGAATTGGTGGCGAAGGTGACTGACCCGACGGACGACTTCGCCGAGCACCTCAGACAGCAGGTCCTCGGTGCCTACGGCTTCGACAGCCAGGCCGAGCTCGACGCCGCCACCGAGGAGGCGCTGCCCGGCTACCTCGCCGCCGAAGCCGAGTACAACGCCGAGCGGGACGCGTTCGCCGCCGAGCTGCCCGGCCGCGTTGAAGAGGTACAGCGGACGGTGTACGAGCAGCTCCGGGAACAGGGCCTCCTGCCGGACGGCATCGAGTTCGCGCTCACGCCGATGGACCTGGAGGCTGACGCGCTGTGGATGGCGCAGGTGCCGGATTGGTGGGCCCAGGGCGAGCCGATCCCCGGGACCGGCGACCACGAAATCTCCACCACCAGCGTCACGACCAAGTTCGAAACGGTCCCGATGCCGCCGCTGGGCGCCTCGGCGATCCGCGCGGTAGCCGAGTTCGAACAGCGCACCGCAGTCTCGCTACGTCAGCTCACCGAGCAGTGGGCTGCGATACGGACCGCCCTGGCGGGACCGCTCGAACAGCTCGCCCAGGGCTTGAACGCCGCCGCCCTCGCGCTTCAGAAGCTCGGGTTCCGGCTGCAGGTGGTCCCCGGGGCGCGCACGTGTCCACACCAGTCCCTCGGCAAGGCCTGCGATTTCTGCTACCCGCCGCCGTTCCCCGCCGCCCGGGACTACCGACGCCGCACCAAGCACCGGAACCGCAGGAGGAAGCCGTGAGCGACCTGGACGCGGCGATCCGCGAACGGCTGGCCATCGACGAGGACGGCCACTACTTCCGCTACGACAGCGAGATGATTCAGGGCGCCGTGTTTGCAGGGCTCGAACTGCATGCGGCCGGCTACCCCGGCAACGAAGTCGAGGTCGAGTGGCGCAACGAACCCGCCTACGACAAGGGTGGCAAGCTCATCGGCTACCTGCCCGTGAAGGCCGGTCCCGTGCCGCCGTACTGGTGCAACACGTGCCAGGAGATGGCGCCGTGCCCGACCGTGCTGGCCATCGCCGAGGGATTGGGGATCGAGCCGTGAGCGAGACGGACCCCACCCTGTTCGAACGCGCCCGGCAGCGCGTGGCCGACCCTGCCACCCCGTGGCCAGAGGTCGTCACCTGGATTGACCTGCTGATCGAACAGGCGCGGCGTGACCCCGAGTACCAGCGCGAGCGTGACTGGTACCTGGCCCACATGCGCCTGGACCTGGACGACATCCTGGCCACCCCGGAAGGCCGGCAGGCGTTCCAGGCAGGCATGCGCTACGCCCAGTGCAGGCAGGAGACTGCGCCTTGACCGACGAAAGCCCGTACCGCCCGATCCTGCTCACGCTCCCGGACGGCCACCCGCTGACCAACACCGAGGGCTTCACCGACATCATCGCGGAGTTCTACGCCACCCTGCAGCCGGTCCCCATCAAACTCACCCAGGAGCAGCTCGACGAAGTCAGAGCTACGGTCGAGCCCGCGCCTCCCGGGATGCCGCCGCCGCTCCTCGGCACGCCGATCATCATCGTCGAGCGCGTCGAAGACTCCACGCCATACCAGCGACGGCTGGAAGAGCTGAAGCGCGCAGCCGAGGCCGCGATGAAGGTCTCGTACCCCAGCTACTACCTGTCAGGCCCGTTCGAGAACCAGGGGTACTGAGATGACCCACCAGCTGTGCGTCGCCGACCACCGTGATAACCCGCCCAGCGCGCTCGGCGGTCTGCTGCTGTGCGCCGGCCACCACGCCGCACTCGTCGACGCGCTCACCGGCCCCTCGGCCGCCAACGACGCGACCATCGACGCCGTGTGGGGACTGCGCTACGGCAGTCACGTCGTTCTCTGCGGCGACCGCGACCGCGCCATCAAGGCGATGGACCACGCGCGATTTCGGGCACAGCACGGGCTTCCTGGCGCGGCTCCCTACGAGCTGGTCTGCGGCGACGGCACGACCTGGCACGAGCCCAGCCGCTACCGCCCCGGAGGCCTCGCCCGCCTCTACAGCGAACTCGCCGACCGCCTCGCCGGCATCACCACCGGCGAGAAGATCCGAGGCGGCACTACCGTCGACGTCCCCGACCCGGCCCCGGACCCCGTCGCCGAACTCCGCTCCCAGATCCGCCACGACCTCGCCCGCTGGGTCGCAGTGCACATCGAGCACAACAACCCGATCGCGCCAGAGCGCGACGCCCACCCCGCCATCCTCACCGCATGGCTCGCCGTCCGGCTCGACTGGGCCGCCGCACAACCCTGGGCCGGCGACTACGCCGGCGTCCTCGGCGAGCTCCTCGCCCGCGGCCGCCGCCTCATCGACCTACCCAACGCGCCCCGTACACCAGCAGGCATCTGCCCAGAGAACGGCTGCGGCGGCGCCCTGTGGTCCACCACCCCCCAGCCCCCGCGGCTACCCGTCATCCGCTGCGACGGCTGCGGAACCGAGTGGGACAGCACCCAGTGGATCCCGCTACGGGAACGCCTTGGCCGGGCCAGTTGATGCTGTTCCCCGGAACGGGCTGGGTCGAGGCATCCATACGGGCTCTGCGAGCGACGAGAGACGTGGGCTGGTGGACGCGTCTCTCGGTACAGAACGCAGTAACGGAGGCCGTCGCCGAGGAGGCGAATCGCCTGTCGCAACAGGCGGCGTCGTTTTCAGAACCGGTCAACGGCACACTGCGCGCTACTCTGAGCCCGGCGGGAAGTGCTGATGCAGTGTCCGGACAGCCCGGGGAGTACGCACCCCGGCCCGCCGCAAGGGTCCATAGCTCAATCGGTAGAGCTCCGGGGTGACGGCGCCCGGTCGCTACGGCGACTGACCGGGGTTGCGGGTTCGAGCCCCGCTGGATCCACCGCTCCGGCGCGTGAACGTCTACCACGTCCTGGGAGACCCGCGCCGGAGCCTGTTCACCCCGTGCAAGCACGTCACTTGACGCCGTTCTGACCTGCGGCCAAACTGATCACAGTCATCCTGTTCGATCTCTGCCCACGACGCCCCGCGGCCACCGCCGGGGCGTTTCTGTATTCCAGGGGGGAGGGATCGTGGACGAACTCTTCACCGTCACCGAACTCGCGCAGATCTACCACGTCGCGCCCGGCACCGTTCACTACTGGATCAGCATGGACCGCATCCAGGGCGTGCCCCACGGCCGAGGCAAGCGCTACCCCGTCGGTGAGATCCAGAAGGCGTACAACAAACGCCACCCCGAGGCCGCCGCCATCGCGGCATAGACCACAGACCCCCGGCCGTCCGCTATAGCGGGTCGGGCGGCCGGGACCAACCCGCTACACCCGCTGAGGAGAACACCATGAGCGAGATCACCCAGCACATCCGGCAGGCCTTCGAGGACTTCGACGCCTCCTACCACAAGCTGCGCGCCCACCTGCTGCACACCCTCGGCCTCGACGAGCACCAGCTCGCCCACGACGCCGAGACCGCCGCCAAGCCGGTCCTCGCCGAGGCCGAGCAGGACGCGAAGAACCTCGCCGAGGAGGCCGCCACCGGCGCCCCCGCCAAGCCGGCCCCCGCCGCGGCGACCGACAGCACCGAGCACCCGACCACCTGATGGCCGAAGCACCAGACGTCCTCACGGGCAAGGACGGCACGCCGTTCGTGCCCATTGAGGAGAAGCACGGCGACGACTGCACATGCCGCTTCGCAGCCCGCATCGAGATCGACCTGGTCGCAGCCAGCCGCGCATGCCCCGGCGACCGCAACCCGCACCGCGGCGGCACCATCGCCGCCCAACTCGAACCCCTCGAACCGACGCCGTACCCCGGCATCGGTATCGACATCACCTGGCCCGCGCCAACCAGCAACGGCGCACCGCTGACGCCCTGGAAGATGCTGGTCCATGACCACGCCGCCGGCGAGCCGCTACTGGCCATCACCGGGCTGCGCATCGTCCTCGGCGGTGACCAGTGGGACACCACAGTGATCCAGGCGGACATCAAGACGTTCGTCGACGCCGACGGTCAGCCACTGATGGGCCCTGGCGCGCCCGTGGTCCGGGACCCCGAGGACCCGGAACGCTTCTACAGCAAGGTGTTCCGCTGCTACGTCATCGAGATGCGGATCCCGGCGTTGCCGCCCCAGCTCGGCGCGAAGCTGCCGTTCGAGGGGATCTACAAACACAACGAGCAGTAGCCGCGCCGGGAGGTCATGACGGTGGCCCAAAAACCCGGAGGTCATGACGGTCCGCTGTGCGGGGCCAACAAGCGGCAGAGCGAAGGCACCTGCGGGCAGGTCGCCGGCTGGGGCACCACCCACGTTGGCCAGGGCCCGTGCAAGCTCCACGGCGGCTCCACCTGGAGCGTCAGCAAAGGTTCGCACCTGCGGCTGGCCGAGAAGCGGCTCCGCGAGGAGATGGCCACCTACGGCCGGCCGATTGAGACCAGCCCCGCCGACGCGCTGCTGTCCGAGGTCCACCGCACCGCCGGCCACGTGAAGTGGCTCGGCGACTGCGTGGCAGAGCTCGAGGAACACGAGCTGATCTGGGGCCGCACGAAGGACAAGTGGGGCGGGGAGGACCGCGGCACCACCGAGGAAGCCAAACCGCACGTGCTGCTGCAGCTGTACCAGGAGGAGCGCAAGCACCTGGTGCGCGTCTCGGCCGAGGCGATCCGCTGCGGCATCGAGGAGCGGCGGGTGAAGCTGGCCGAGTCTCAGGGCGCGCTCGTCGCCAGCGTCATCCGCGCGATCCTCGGCGACCTACAGCTGACGGCTGAGCAGCAGGCGAAGGTGTCCGAGGTTGTGCCCCGGCGGCTGCGGGAGCTCGCCGCGTAGGACGGTTCAAGATCATACGATCCGCATAACAGTGATTATGCGGAGTCTTATTTACCCCAAAGCGGACACCGGCGAGCAGCGGGCAGGCCGTGTAAGGGGGCCGTCGTGGCGGCCACAATCGACTGGGCCGAGCACGCCGCCCGCGCCTTCGACACCTACCGGCCGCCATGGCGATCGATAGCCCGCCCCGAACAACTCGCGCCACTCGGCGACTGGCTCGTGTGGGCGTTCATCGCCGGCCGCGGCGCCGGCAAGACCCGCTCGGCCGCCGAGTGGGTCCACGAGAAAGCCACCGACAACCCCGGCTGCCGAATCGCGCTGGTCGGACGCACCCCCGCCGACGTCCGCGACGTCATGGTCGAGGGCGAGTCCGGGCTGCTGGCCGTCGCCGGCACCGAAGCCCCCGAATACCAGTCATCGAAGCGGCGGCTCACCTGGGCCAACGGAACCACCGCCTACGCCTACTCGGCCGAGGTGCCGGCAGCATTGCGCGGCCCGCAACACCACTTCGCCTGGGCCGATGAGGCCGCGGCGTGGAAAGACGCCCGCAAGGGCGACGTGCTGGACACGTCCTGGAACAACCTCATGCTGGGGCTGCGCCTCGGGGAGCTGCCGCAAGCCGTGGTGACCACCACCCCGAAGCCGAACGCCCTGATGCGGACGCTGCTGGGCCAGGACACCACCGTGCGCACCTCCGGGTCGACGTACGACAACCTCGCCAACCTCGCCCCCTCCTTCCGCCGGCACGTCCTGGCCACCTATGAGGGCACCCGCATCGGCCGCCAGGAACTCCTCGGGGAGCTGCTGGAGGACGTCGAAGGCGCCCTGTGGACCATCGCAGGAATCGACGCAGACCGCGTCGCCCTCGAGAACGTCCCGGACCTGGTGCGGATCTGCATCGGCATCGACCCGTCCGGCGGCGAGGGCGAAGACAACGACGAGCAGGGCATCATCGTCGCCGGCCTCGGCGTCGACGGCGACCTGTACGTCCTGGCCGACCGCTCGTGCAAGCTCTCGCCGAACGGCTGGGCTTCCCGCGCCGTCGGCGCCTACCACGAGTTCTCCGCAGACCGCATCGTCGCAGAGATCAACTACGGCGGCGCGATGGTCAAGTCGACCATCCGCAACGTCGACAAGAAAGTCCCCGTCGACGTCATCACCGCGTCCCGCGGCAAAGTCCAGCGCGCCGAACCTGTCGCGGCTTTGTATGAGCAGCACCGGGTTCACCACGTCGGCCCGATGCCGACGCTCGAGGACCAGATGACCACCTGGACCCCGATCGACGGCACCAGCCCAGACCGCATGGACGCCCTCGTCTGGGTCCTGACCGACCTGGCGAAGCTCGGCCAGGGCGCCGCGTTCCTCGAGGCGCTGAAGCGCCGCGCCGAGGCCGAAGGCATCGAAGTCCCCACCGCCGCCCGTGACTGGCGCGCGGCCAAACAGCAGCTTCAACAGAAGAACAGGGCGGAGGTGCCGCATGGGCCTGCCCCTGCTCGATCGGTTCCGCAAGGGCGGCGCCCGAGGCGCTGAACTCGCACCGGCGAACACCCCGGCGCAGATCGAGGGTGCGCTCACCGCGTCCGGGATGGACCAGGGCGGCAACTTCCGTCCGGGCCGGCCGCTGAACCCGTACTTCGGGTACTCCGGCCAGGCGCGGGCGATGGACTACCCGCTGACGGTCAACACCGCCACGCAGGGCCGCGCCGCCTGGGGACGCCCGTCCTACGACGTCCTCAAAGCCATCATCGACGCCTACGACGTCGCGCGGATGTGCATCAACCACAAGATCGACGAGCTGCGCAGCATGCCGCTGATGTTCCAGCCCGCCGACTCCGTCGACGACGACGTCGACGAAGCCATCGACGTCGCCAAGCTCGTCCTGGCCTACCCCGACCGGCAGCTGCCGTACGAGTCGTGGCTGTCCAAGTGGCTGGAGAACGCGTTCAAGTACGACTCCGCGCCGCTGTACCGCCGCCGCAACTACGACGGCGACATCATCGGCCTGGAAGTCATGGACGGGAAAACGCTGTACCCGTACATCGACGAGAACGGCCGCCGGCCCGTCACCCCGGCCCCTGCCTACGGCCAGATCATCCACGGCATGATCGGGCAGTGGTTCACCACCGAGGACGTCATCTACGTGCCGTTCCGGCCGCAGGAGGACACGCCGTTCGGGATGGCGCCGATCGAGTCGATGCTGCTCACCGCCAATACGGATATTAGGTTCCAATGGCACTTTTTGCAGCTGTTCACTGACGGCTCCGTCCCAGCCGGGTTCATCGAAGTCCCGCCGGACGTGTCCTCCCCAGACCAGGTCGCCGAGTGGCAGGACTACTGGGACGCCATGGTCATGGGCGACCAGGCCAAGCTGCACCAGCTGATCGCGGTCCCGGCCGACTCCAAGTACACCGCCACCAAGCCCGCCACCTTCGACAAGGCGTTCCCGCAGTACCTGATGATGCGGACCTGCGCCGGCTTCGGCGTGGTCCCCCAAGACCTCGGGTTCGTCGACGATGTCAACCGCGCCAACGGCGAAACCCAGGTCGACATTCAGTTCCGCGTCAACACCCTGCCGTGGGTGCGGTACGTCGAGGGCATCCTGACCCGGTACCTGCAGCACGACATTGGGCTGCCGGTGAAGGTGTCCCTGGACACCGGCCGCAACAAGGAAGACCGCCTGGTCGAGGCCCAGGCCCACAAGCTGTATGTCGACATGGGCGCCGAGTCCCCGGACGAGGTGCGCGTGGACGTTCTGGGCAAGCGCATCGACAAGGAGCGCCCGACGCCGCGGTTCTACTCCACCACCCGGCTCGGCCCGATTCCGCTGCTGTCGATCGAGGGTGTCGCCGGCAAGACCGACCCCGACACCTACGGCCCGGACAAGTCTCAGAAGGCGCTGGATCAGCCGTTCGTGCCGGCGATCGGTGTGATCCCGCACCCGGGCACCACCGACGACAAGGCGTCGCTGGCCGCGACCGACGCGGCGCAGGTGGCCGAGCGGCAGCTGCTCGACGAGCAGCAGAACCCGAACCGCGACAGTCGGCCGCAGCCCGCGACCGACGCCACCGCGACCGACGCCACCACGGCCCCGGCCGCCCCGGCGCCGGCCCCCGCGGCCGCGACGGACGAGGAGGAACCGGCGCGGCAGGTGGCCAAGAGCGCCGACGGCGAGATGGCCGCGTTCCGTTCGTTCGTCGCCGGCGCCAAGCGCCGCGGCGGCTGGGACCGCGACTTCACGTTCACCACCCTGCCGGCATCCGTCGCCGCCGAACTGAACCGCGGCGGCCGCAGCGAGGTGGTGCAGTTCACCAAGGCCAAGGCCGACGCCACCGCGCAGGACGTGTACGACCAGCTCGCGCAGAACTTCCCCGCCGACGCGCTCGGCTGGGTCAAGGGGATGCGCTGGACCGGCCCGGTGTCGGTGCCGCTGGAGAACATCGACTTCAGCGACCAGGACACCTGGGCCGCATCCAGCGAGCCCGCCCGTGTCGACAAGACCGTCCGGAAGATCCGGGCAGGGAAGCCGGTGAAGCCGGCCGTGCTGATTCAGCGGCCGGACGGCACGACGATGGTTGCCGACGGCCACCACCGCGCCGAGGGCGCCCAACGCGCCGGCGTCGCGCTGCGCGCCTACGTCGGCCACCCGGATAAGGCCACCGGCCCGTGGGACGAGCTGCACTCCTCCCAGCAGGTCACCAAGACCGCCGGCCCGGCCGTTGCAGGGCTCGCAGTTCGCGCCGGCGACACCGGACGCGTTCTGATGATCCAGCGCGGTCCGGATCCGGACGACCCGGCGGCCGGCATGTGGGAGTTCCCCGGCGGCCACCTGGACCCGGGCGAAACCCCCGCGCAGGGCGCTGTACGCGAGTGGCAGGAGGAGACGGGGATCCTGCTGCCCGACGGCGTACAGGACGGCTGCTGGACGAGCCCGAACGGCATCTACGCAGGCTTCGCCTACACCGTGCCGTCCGAGACCGACATCCGCATCGACGATGCCCGCGACCTGGTGGTGAACCCGGACGACCCGGGCCGCGACGCCATCGAGGCCATCGCCTGGTGGGACCCGGCACAGCTGCCCGGCAACCCAGCCGTGCGCGCCGAGCTCGCCGCGAACCTCGACGCCGCCGCACCACACATCGCGCCGTGCCCGTGCTGCTGTGGCGCTGGCGAGCACCTGGCCGTCACCGGCCCGACGCCGTGCGACTGCTGCGCAGGCACGGGAACCGCCATCGGCCACGCCGACGCCGGCGAATGCACCTGTCCCGGGATGGTCGCGAAGGCCGGTCCCGGCCCAAAAGGACAGGCCCCTGACCGTCAGGGGCCTATCGACGTCCAGCAGTGGCCAGGCTGGGCCAGAGACCAGGAGCTCGCCCGCATCTACGCCGAGCGGCTCCGCCAGGCGCTGACAGCACACTTCGATGCTGCGGACTACGCGGCCCGGTGGCTCGCCGCCAACCCGGTCCGCAAGGCCGCCGGCGACGAGGAGGACGCGGCCGCCGGCGACGGCGGCGATGAGGGCCTGGCCGCCGCGCGGGCGTGGCTGGAACACCAGGGCGTCCTCGGGCAGCTGGTCGACGCGTTCCGCGCCGTGCTGACGAACGCCTACACCGAGGCCTACGTCCTCGGCGACCGGTCCGCGCAGGCCATGGTCGACGGCGCCGCCCCCGACTGGGGCAGCTGGAAACCCGGTGACCCGGACGCGGCGAACCTGGTCCTCGGGTACGACGGCCTCGGCGCCGGCCTGCAGCAGATGCTCGCCAAGCAAGGCATCCAGATCAAGTCGTTGGGCGCCGGCCGCTTCGACGACCTGGCCCAGGCGATTGCGCTGTCGGTGGAGAACGGCGACAGCGTCGACACCCTGGCGCGGGACCTGTTCGACATCCTCGACAACGGCTCCCGGGCTCAGATGGTCGCGGTCACCGAGATCGCCCGGGCCGTGTCCCAAGCGTCGCTGGACACCTACCGGCGCAACGGCATCCCGGGCAAAGAGTGGCTGATTGCGTCCTCCAACGTGTGCGCGATCTGCGAGGACAACGCCGACGAGGGCGTGATCCCGCTTGACGACGCGTTCGCCAGCGGAGACGACGCACCGCCAGGTCACCCCCGCTGCAGGTGCGCGCCCGGGCCCGGATTCGTGATCGGAGGGGATGAAGGTGGCTGACGAACAGCGGTTCATCGTCGCCCTGGCCTACCGGGCCGGCCGCGACCCCGGGATCGTCAAAGGCCAGGACAAGCGCCGCGACTTCTTCTCCCCCGAGGAGCTGGAGAAAGCCGCGCACTCCTTCGCCCGCAACGGCATGGGCGGCGGCCAGTTCCACCTGGACGGCACCGGGGACGAGTTCGAGCCGACCGAGTCGTGGATCCACCGCGGCCCGGACTGGACAGTGACCGGCCCCGACGGGTCGGTCACGGTCGTGAAAGCCGGTGACTGGCTCGTCGCCGGCTACCTGTCGCCGGCCGCATGGGAGCTGTACAAGGCCGGGAAAATCACCGGGCTCTCGCCGCAAGGCTCGGCCCGCCGAGTCAAGACCGGGAGCACCTGATGGCCGACGACGATTTCACCGAGCTGCAGGACGCGGACATCGACACCGTTCACACCGTCGCCGCGGCCGCGAACGGCACCACGATCCTGTTCGCCAAGTCCGCCGACGCCGGCGCCGAAGCCCCGGGCATCTTCGAGCCCGACTTCGTCCGCGACCTGGTGGCCAAGAGCAACGAGCAGGCCGCCCCGGCCGAGCAGCTGACCCCGGCTCAGGCCATGGCGCTGGTCCACGCCGCGACCGTCCGCAAGGCCGGCCTGCCCGCCGCCGACGGAGCGGCCGCCGGCCCCGAGACCGCCGAGGCCGCGCCCGTGGCCAAGGCCGAACCCGCGCCAACCGACAGCGCCGCCGCGGCGACGCCCACACCCGAGGAGAACGCCGTGAGCAACGCCGACGGCACGCAGACCACCGACACCCAGGGCACCGCGGCCGCGGCCGAGCCGGTCGCCAAGGCCGGCGGCCTGTCCGCCGAGGAGCTGGCCGAGATCGGCCGCCAGGCCCTGGCCAAGGCGGCGAAGAAGGCCGCGAAGAAGGCCCTGAAGACTTCCGGCGCCACCGCGGCGACGGACGACGCCCGGGTCATCCCGGGCACCAGCACCGTCCAGGCGCCCGCGCAGGAGCCGGACGGTATCACCAAGGCGGCAGCGAGCGACCTCGCTACCGCGTTCGCTGAGGTCATGGCACCGGTGGTGAAGCAGATCCAGGATCTGACCACGCGGGTGGAGAGCCAGGGCGAGCGCGTGGAGAAGATGGCGCAGCGGCCTGACGACCGCAAGTCCCCGGTGCTGAACGGCGCCTCCGGCACGGCCCAGATCGCCGAGCGCGGCCCGTCGGCCGCCACGCGCTCCCCGGAGTTCGCGGCGGTCCAGAAGGCCATCGAAGCGCTGCCGGAGGGCCCGGCGCGTGAGAACGCGCAGCGCGAGGTCGCGCTCGCGGCCATCAAGGGCCGCTTCGGGCGCCCGGACTAAGCACGGGACACCTCCCCCTTTTTCACGCAAGCCCCCGCGCGGACACCGCGGCGGGGGCTTCGTCATGCCCAGAAAGGCACACCAGCATGGACGTCGACGAGATCAGCGCGGAAACGCTGCAGATCTTCAAGTCCGCGACCAGCGGCATCATCAGCAGCACCGGCATTGCCGGTGTCGACCTGTCGGACCTGATCCAGCTGATCCCGGTCCCCACGGACTACCGCGACGAGCTCGCCCGCACCCGCCCGGAGATGGGCGCGACCACGGCGCAGTGGGAAGTCCTGCTCAACGTCAACAACCAGCAGCCCAAGGGCTCCGTGGCGTACGACGCCGCCGGCCCGCTGGCGCTGATCTCCGAGATGAACGTCTCGGCGCCGTACCAGCCCATCGCCATGGGCTACACGGTGACTCGTGACGCGATCGCCAAGGCCCGCGGCTACGCCAACGCCCAGGCCATCGCCATCTACAACAGCATCAACCAGTGGAAGATCAGCGAGGACAAGCTGGCGATCGGCGCGCAGGCGTTCCCGCTGCAGCGGCCGACCGCCCCGACCGTCACCGACGCCTCCACCGGCGGCTCGGTTCCGCCGTCGACGACCGTGCACGTCGGTGTCGCCGCCCGCACCGGGTCCGGCTACTTCTACTGCAACGGCGACGGGCTGGGCCTGGGCCACGGCAACTCGCAGGGCAACGTCGGACAGGTCACCACCTCCACCGTCGCCGGCAACACCCACTCGGTGTCGGCCTCCACGGTGTCGGTGGTCGGGGGCGCCTGCTACGACTGGTTCCAGTCCGCCGACGGCGTCACGTGGCACTACTACACCACCACCACGGTGCCGTCGGTGACGATGACCTCGGTCATCACCGTCGACCAGACCCCGCCGACCGACCCGACACTGCCCGGTGGCCTGCCGGACCTGTCGACGACCACGCCGACGTTCAACGCCGCGGCCGACAACGGCTCCGCCGGCACCGGCGCCTCCCCGGAGTTCAACGGCCTGTGGGCCACGATCACCGGCGACTACAACAACGGCGCCATCACCACCCACGGCGGCGGTACCAAGTCCGGCGCCACCATCATCGACGCCGCCGGGTCGCAGTTCACCGTGTCCGGCGGCGGCATCGTGCAGCTGGACCAGCTGAACTCGAACTACTACAACCAGACCAAGCTGTCCCCGTCGGCGTACATGGTGTCGGCGCAGGAAGCGAACTCGCTGTCTGCGCTGGTCCTGAACTCCCCGTCGGCGGTCACCTACCTGACCATGAACGACCCCGAGGGCCGTTCCCAGATCGTGGCCGGCGGCCGGGTCGGGTCGTACGTGAACCGGGTCACCGGCCAGCAGGTCCCGATCAAGCTCTACCCGAACCAGCCGCCCGGGACGCTGATCGCCAAGCGCGACTCGGTGCCGTACCCGAACGCGAACATCTCCCGGGTCACCGAGATGCGGTGCCTGGACGATCTGTACCAGTTCCAGTACGGCGCGGACCGGGCGCACGGCGGCCCCCGCGAGGACGGCGAGTCCCGCGCGGTGGAGACGTTCATCAACCGGGCGCCGGTGGTCTTCGGCATGATCCAGTCGATCGCGAAGACCTGACCTGACGCCCCCGACCCACCGGGCCCGCGCCAGGCGCGCGGGCCCGGCCCCCTTGGAGGGACCCACCATGCGAGTGGTCAACCTGACCAACGCCGACTCCGTCCGCCACCCCGACACCGGCGACGTGTACGAGGCCGGCGAGGACGGCGTGTTCGATCTGCCCGAGCCGTTCGCCACCCACCTGGTGCGCAAACACGCCTCCCAGTGGCGCAGCGAATCGGAGCAGGAAGCCCAGCTGCAGCGCGAGAAGGTTGCGCGGCTGAAGTCGCCGCACGAGGCCGCCGCGGTCATGGCGGACCTGGTCGACCGCGTCGAAGCGCTGGAGGCCACGGTTAAGCAGCTGACGGCAGCAACCGCCGAGAGCACCGACACCAAGCGCAGCACCCGCACCCGCAAGGCCGCGGACAAGCCGCCGGCGAAGTGATCCTGCTGCCGTACACCCGGCTGCACCCGGCCGCCGCCAGGCTGGCCAACCAGCACGCGCCCGGGCACGTACGGGCCCGTATCGACCCGGCCGACGCAGGCGCCTACTGGGCGCTGCTCGCCAAGGCCTGGGCCGCCCCCGGCGACCTGATGGTCATCGAGCAGGACGTCGGCATCAGCGCCGGTGTCGTGGAGGGCCTGGCCGCGTGCCGCCGGCCGTGGTGCGGCAACGCCTACCCCATCGGCGGGCAGCTGCTCGTCGCCCTGGGCTGCACCAGGTTCACCGCCGAGCTGAAAACCGCCGAGCCGGACCTGCTGGACGTCGTCGGTGACGACGGCACCGGCGGCCTACCGGCCCGGCACTGGGCACGCCTGGACGTCCGGATCCTCGACGAGCTCCGGCGCCGCGGCTACGAACGCCACCAGCACTCGCCGCCCGTGGCTCACTACCACCGCTACTGATCGGGGGTGAGCCGTGGCCGCGCCGGTGACAGCCCCGTACGCCCCCTCGTACGCCGAATACACGCCGTACATGACCCCGGCCGAATACCTGGCCGAACCGACCGGCGTTGACGTCTCGGCGCTGATCCCGGGGGCGTCGCCGGCGGCGCAGACCGCGGTCCTGACCCGGGTCATCGCGAGGGCGTCGTCCTGGGCCGACCAGTACTGCCGCAAGGTCCTCGCCGCGACGCTGGACGTGCAGTCCGGCGAGTACCGGGTCCGCGGCGACGGCACCATCTGGGTGCCGGTCGACAACACCCCCCTGATCCAGGTCACGAACGTCGACATGGGCCTGGTCGCCGGGCAGCTGCTGACGCTGACGGACCTGTCGAAGTGTCGCCTGACCAAGAAACTCGTCAAGATCCCGACCGCGCAGGTTCTGACGTCGGGGGTGTGGCTGCCGTTCACGGCGGCCGCGCAGGCCCGCCGCGGCTACGTCTACGCCGACACCACCTACATCAACGGCTACGCCCACTCGGTGACCGCCACCGGCTCCATCGCCGGCGCGACGTCGATCCAGGTGGCCAACAACGGCCTGGGCATCGTGCCGGGGCTGCCGCTGACCATCTACGACGGCGCCGCCAACGGCGCCAACACCGAACAGGTCATCGTCGACGCCTCCTACGTCTTCGGCTCCTCCACCGTGCCGCTGGCCTCGCCCGCCAAGAACGCGCACGGCGCCGGCTGCTCGGCCTCGGCGTTGCCCGGGTTCGTCCGCGAGGCTGTGATCTGCTTCACCAACGGCGTGATCAAAACCCGCGGCTCCGACGCCTACGTCATGCCATCCGGCCCACGGCAGCAAATGAAGGTGGAGGAGCTGCTGCCCGGCGCCGGCGAGGACATCGACTTGGCGATGGAGCTGCTGGAGCCGCTGAGGCGGGCCCGGTGAGCCGCGCCACGGTACGGGCCGCGATCGCCACGTTCCTGCAGGACGCGAACATCACCGGCCTGAACGGCGTGTACAAGGCCGAGCCGCGGTTCTACTCCGGCGAGCAGCTGGACGCCGCAGCCGACACCGGCGTGGCCGCGTGGGCGTGGGTCGAGCTCGGCGAGTCCTCCGAGGACCGCCTGTCGGTGCCGGCGATGTGGCCGGGCCAGAGCGGCGCCGGCGACAAGGCGGTCCACTACGAGGTCGCGATCCTCGTGCAGTACCAGTACCTGGTCCCGCAGCAGACTGCGGCGCCGGTCGCGGTCGACGGCTGGGTCGACGGCGAGGACGCCATCATCCAGGCCATCAAAGACCGGCTCCACTCCGATCCGGCCCTCGGCGCGCCGGGCGTGATCCTGGTCTCCGGGCAGGAGAACCGCTCGCTGCAGGTGACCGCTGACAGCCCGGTGGTGGAGCCGGCCAAGGTGCTGTCCAACCGGGCCATCACCTTCCGCATCACCGAGATCATCCAGGCCTGACATGGCCAGGGGCAGAAGCACGCGCCGCACCAAGCGGCACCTGTCAGCCGCGGCCCGGGCCAAGGAGTCGGCGCGGATGCGTGGCAAGAAACGCCCGCACCGGGGCAGCCACAGGCCGCGGCGCAAGGGCCTGAAGCGGCATCAGAAGCACAAGGTGCATCGGCGCAAAGGCCTGCACCACCGGGGCTCGCACAAGAAACGCCGGCCGATGTCCGCCGCGGCCCGGGCGCGGCTCTCTGCCCGCCTGCGGGCGCACCCCCATCACGAGACGGCCGCGCAGAAGGCGGCGCAGTCGCAACGCCAGAAGGGCCAACACCATGCCAGCAGCAGCCGACACGGCGCAGCCGTCCGACACCACGCCGCCGTCGCTCGCCGCCGCAGGTAAGGGCGGCAAGCGTGGCAGCGGCTCGAAAGCGCCCGATCCGGCGGCCGCCGATCAGGCCGCCGTGGCGCCGGCCGACGCCGCCGCCGAGCCCGCCGAGGACGCGGAGCTCGTCGACGATGCGGCGACCGAACCCGGCCCGCCGGAGCCCAAGCCGGGGTGGTTCCGCAACACCGCGAAGACGCCGCTGACCGTCATCCCCGACCAGTACCCGGCCGCGAACCTCGCGCCGGGCGAGGCCGCGTGGCTGCCCGACGACCCGCGCCACCCGAACATCGAACGCTGCGAACCCCCGGAGCCGGCCGCCGAGCCGGAAACGGCCGACGCCGACACCGCAGGGAGTGAGAAGTGAACGCGCCCGCCGTCTACCCCACAGGAAAGCAAACCATCGGCGGTGCCGTGGAGACGATCCCCGGCACCGCAGTGGCGCCGACGTTCTCCATGCCGGTCACCAAATTCGAGTGGAACGACAAGCCGAGCTGGTTGTCGGACATGGCCGGCCGCGGCGTCATGGGCAACGACGCGTTCGCCATCATCCAGGGCGTCAAGATCGGCGAACTCACCATCGAAGGTCCCGCCTACCTGGACACCTTCGGGTACTGGCTGGGCAACCTGTTCGGCGACGTCACCGCCACAGGCACCACTCAGGCGCCGACCGGGACGCTCGCGGCCGCCGTCACCGTTCTCGGCGCCACCTCGGTGTCGTCGTCGGTGTCGATCCCGAACGGGACGCAGATCCAGATCGACGTCGGCAACTTGGCCGAGATCGTCACCACCTCCGGCGCGCCGACCGGGGTCGGCCCGTACGCCATCCCCGTCCCGGCGCTGAGCAAGCTGCACGCGTCCGGCGTCGCCATCACCGCGATCCAGTCCACCGGGTTCCAGCACGCGTTCTCGCTGATGAACTCCGGCGCCGGGCGCGGCATGGCGGCGAACAGCTGCCAGCCCTCGACGCTCACCCTCACCCAGTACTACGGCCCGGCCGCCGGATCCGGTGCGCGGCAGTTCGTGAACGTGGTCTTCACCGAGATCACGCTCAAATGGAACGCGGAGACCGAGCTTCTCACCTACTCCGCCAAGGCGATCGCGTGGGCGTCGACGATCCCCGGCTCGTCGCCGGCGCCGGTCTACACCAGCGCGATCCCGATCGCGTCCTGGCGCGCCGCGCTCGGCCTGGCCGGCCCGGCGACTGGCGGCACCCAGGTCGTGACCGCCGAGAACGGCGAGTACACGTTCAAGCGGACTGCGAAGCCGCGGTTCACCGCGCAGGGCTCGCAGAACCCCTACTTCATCCCGCGTGGCGGCCTGACCGCCGAGTGGAAGACCGCGTTCATCGCGGCCGACGAAAGCCCTCTGCTGTACATGGAGAACAACACCCAGCCCCAGTACCAATTCGTGCTGAGCAACGGCCTGGCCGGCGCGAACCTGCTTGGGCTGCAGGTGGACATGCAGCAGGCGGCCTTCACCGAGGCCAAGGCAAACCAGGGCACCGAGGTCGTCGGTTGGGACTGCACCGGCAAGACCGTGTTCAACACCACCAACGCCGGCTACTCCGGCGGCCTGTCCCCGGCCAAGGTCACCTTGACCAACTCCGTCACCCCCGGCTCGTACGTGTAGCCGGCACTTCCGAAGGACAACCCGCTATGACCCGCTTGACGCTGCCCTCCGGGGCCTACGCAGAGATGCTCGACCCCGGCACCCTGAAAGCCAAACACCGCAAGCAGGTCGCCCGCGCCCTGAACGACTCGGACCGCGTCGGCGCCTTCATGATCGACCTGGTCGACGGGGCCCTGGCGGTCCTGATCGTCGACTGGGACGTGTGCGACCCGGATACCGGGCAGCCGCTTCCGCTGCCGTCGGTGGACCTGAAGTCGCTGGAGGAATGCGCGGACGGCGACTACGAGGCGCTGTGCGCGTCTCCGCTGGTGGAGGAGTTCACGCGGCGGATTTTGGAGGCCCGCAAGCAGTCCGCCGGCGCCGCCGACAACCCCGACGGCTACGACGACCCGGCGTCCCCTACCGCGCCCTCCGGCGCATCGACGCCCGGCTCGACGGGGGGCAGCCGAAAGCCGGGAGCCCGGTCACCGAAATCGACCTCTTCTACGAAGTCGCGTGGTTCGCGGAGCGGTACGGCTGGGACGAAAACCAAGTCGGCGAGCTCAGCTGGGAAGCGATCGACTACTACCCGCTGATCGCCGCCCGCTTCGACGCCTTCCGCGAGAAGAAACAGCAGGAGGCGAACAAGAAGTGATCGTCATGACTGGGGTTGCCGCCTTCCAGCGCGCCCTGGACGACATCGTGGCCCGCACCAACGCGGCCACGAGGCAGGCGGTGACCACCGGCGGGCACGTGCTCGAGGCGGAGACGAAGCGGCTTCTGAGCAACAGCGGTACCGCCGGCGCTCAGGGCCGCGACGCCAGCGGCCGGTTCGTCCGGGTCGCGCGCCCGTCGTCGCCGCCCGGGTCGCCGCCGATGCTGCAGACCGGCACGCTGCGCCGCTCCATCAAGGTCGTCGGCCCCGACTCCACCGGGCCGACCGGCTGGACCATCTCGGTCGGGCCCACCGTCATCTACGGCCGTATCCAGGAGCTCGGCGGCGACACCGGCCGGGGTGGCACCACGCACCTGCCGGCCCGGCCGTTCCTGAAACCGGCCCTGGACAACGTGATCGCCAACGGCACGCTGGCCGCCTGCTACGCGACCGCCTGGCGCACCGCGTTCTAGCCGGCCCGTCTCGCCCTTGAAGCATCCCCCGCGCGCCTGCGCCCTGATCCGGCAGGGGGTGCGCGCGTGGCTCCCAGTTTGGGCGGGCTCCTGCCTCCGGTCGTCGCGACTTTGGCCGCGGACATCGGCGAGTTCCAGGCCAAGATGGGCGAGGCCAAAGCCGAGATGGCCGGTGTCGAGGGCACCGCCGCCCGCACCGGCGCCTACGGCAAGGCCGGGCTGCTCGCGCTCGCCGGCGGTGCCCTGGCGGTCGGCGCCGAGTCCGTGCACATGGCGACCGAGTTCGACGCGTCCATGACGCGGATCAACACGCAGGACAACGCGGATCTCACGACCAGGCAGATGAAGGATCTGCGCAACTCGGTGCTGAACCTGGCCGGCCCGACCGCACAGGCCCCGGAAGCCCTCGCCGAGGCGATGATCCACGTCTACGGCGCCGGCCTGAAAGGCGCGCAAGCCCTCGACGTCATGCGGATCGCCGGCGAGGGCGCGACCGTCGGCCACGCCAACCTGACCGACGTCACCAACGCCCTGGACGCGGCCATCGCCGTCAACATCCCCGGCGTCCAGAACTACAGCCAGGCCATGGGTGAGCTGAACGCCACCGTCGGCGCCGGCGACATGACCATGCAGAACCTCGCCGACGCCCTCGGCGGGCCGATGCTGGCCACGGTCAAGGGCTACGGCCTGTCAATCACCGACGTCGGGGCGGGCCTGGCCGTGTTCGGCGACCGGAACATCCGCGGGTCGGAGGCCGCGACCGAGCTGCGGATGGCGGTGCAGGCGCTGGCGGTGCCGGCCGCGACCGGCGGTAAGGCGCTGGACAGTATCGGCCTGGCCACCGATTCGCTGCGCAAGGACCTGCAGCAGGGCGGTCTGAAGCAGGCGCTGAACGACCTGCAGGACCACATGCTGAAGGCCGGCTACACCTCTCAGACCGCCGGGTCGCTCATCACGGAGGCGTTCGGGAAGAAGGCCGGCGGCGGCCTGAACATCCTGCTGGACTCGCTGTCCTCGTCGACGTCGAACTTCAACGAGAAATTCCAAGCGGTCGCCGAAAGCGGCAAGACCTTCTCCAAGGACTGGGCCCAGACCCAGGACACCCTCAGCTACAAGATCAAGTCGTTGGAGTCGGCGGCCGAGGCGCTCGGCATCAAGCTCGGCAACGTCCTGATCCCGTACGTGACTGACCTGCTTGACTGGCTGCAGAAGCTGGGCCGCGGCGTCGGCGAGGTCGTGAACTGGTTCAAGCAGCACCACGATGCCGCCGCCGCGCTCGGGGTCGTGCTCGGCGGAGTGCTGCTGTACGGCGTGACCACCGCGACCGTTGCACTGTGGGAGATGGCGTCGGCCGTCATTGCAGCCACGTGGCCGTTCATAGCCATCGCCGGGGCGATCGCCGGCCTGACCTATGGGGTCATCTACGCCTACCAGCATTGGGGCTGGTTCCGGACCGCGGTGAAGGCGGTCGGCGAGGCCTTCGTCTGGCTCTGGGACAAGATCGTTTACTTCGTTGAAAACTTCAGCTCGATCTGGTCCAAGGCCACGAAGCCGTTCGTCGACGCCTGGAACGATGCCTACGCCGGCACGATCAGTGCCTGGCACAGCATCACCGGTTTCGTCTCCGGCGTCTGGTCGGACCTGGTGGGGATCTGGAACGACACCGGCGGCAAGGTCGTCTCGGCGATCTCCGACGGCTGGGACACCGTGTCCAAGGCGGTGTCTGCCGAGTGGGACCACATCGTCGGCGACCTGTCGTCGATCTGGGGCAACCTGACCGAGCTGTGGAACGACACCGGCGGGAAGCTGGTCAGCTTCATCTCGGACAACATGGGCCACATCGAGGCCGTGGTCCGTGGAGCCTGGAACTACATCTACGGCATCTTCCGCGGCCAGTTCGAGATCATGCTGGGCGTTTCCAAGGCCTACTGGGACACCATCACCAGCGTCTTCAAGATGGCCTGGGACGTGATCAGCGGAGTTGTGCACGCCGCCTGGGACGTGATCTCAGGCGTGGTCTCCGGTGCGCTGGCCTTCGTCGAGGGAGTACTGCAGGCCGGCTGGGACGTGATCACTGGCGCGGTCAAGATCGCGTGGGACCTGATCAAGGGTTTTATCAACACCCCGCTGGACCTGATCAAGGGCCTGTTCCAGACCTTCACCGATTTCGTGACCGGCAAGTGGGGCAAGCTCTGGGGCGACGTCAAGGACACCGCCTCAAGCGTCTGGAACGACATCAAGAACCTGATAGGCGGCGTCCTCGGGACCATCTACACCACCGTCGTCGACGCCGCCGGCCACATCATCGGCGGCTTCGCCAAGGGCGTCGGTGACGCCTTCGGCGGAGTGTTCAAGGCCCTGGACGACCTCTACCACATGTTCCTCAGCTTCTTTAAGGACGCCGGGACGTGGCTGTGGCAGGTCGGCAAGGACGTTATCCAAGGCCTGATCAACGGCATCGGCTCGATGGGCAGCGCCGTATGGGACGCAGCCAAGAGCATCGCCGGCAACATCACCAGCGGCCTCGGCTCGATCCTGCACTTCGGCTCGCCGTCCCGGCTCATGCACCAATACGGCATCTGGATCGGCCAGGGCGCCATCGGCGGGATGAACAGCCAGCAGGCCGAAGTCGCCAACGCCGCGGCCGCGCTGGCCCGCTCCGCCATGGCCGGGTTCGGCTCCCCAACGATGACCGCCACCGGCAACCTCGCCTTCAACGGCGCGGGCCTGGCCGCCGCGGGCATGACCGGGGCCGGGGTCGCAGGCGCCGGGGGTATCGCCGGCGCGGGCACGTTCGGCGCTGCCCCGACCATCCAGGTCTATCTGGACGGCACGGAGGTGTCCGGGCTGCTGCGCACCAAGAACCTGCGCTACGACCTGCGCAACTCCAGCAACGGGCTCAGCTTGGCCGGAGGGGGCTTCCGGTGAGCAACGTCGCCTCCATCCCGTCGATCTTCTACGAGTTCAGCTTCAACGCCGACCCCAACCAGAACACGGTCCCGCCGTGGTGGTCCGACCTGTCCCCGCGGGTCACCCACGGCTGGACCCTGACCCGGGGCCGGCAGTACGAGCTCGACAGCGACGAGGCCGGCACGTGGGAGGTGGAGCTCGACAACCCCGACGGCGCCCTGGACCCCAGCAACAGCTCTTCGCCGTACGCGCCGATCCTGCTGTATCGGCCGTGCCGGATCCGGGTGGTCCTCGGGAACAACTTGCTCGTCCCCGACGCCGCCGCGGCCGGGGAGTACGCGCAGCTGAACGGCGGCCCGGCCCCCGCATGGGTCGGTGTCGGCGCTTTCGGCGTGTCGCTGGCGACGATCGCCGTTGTCGGGGCCGCGGCGTATCAGGGCACCCGCGTGTGGTCGACGACGGTCCCGTCTGGCACCGCCGGCGCGGACCTGCTCGACGTGTCCGTGTGGCAGGTGACCGCCGGCGTCACCTACACGTTCAGCACCCAGGCGCAGGCCGTCACGACCGGTCAGAACCCGTCGACGTCCGTAGCGATCAACTGGATCGGCACGGCCGGGCAAGTGCTGTCGACGACGTCCGGGTCGCCGACGGTCCTGACCGGCGGCGCCGGCACGTGGACGCAGCTCGCGGTGACCGGGACGGCCCCGGCCGGGGCGGTCGCGGCGATGCTGCGGGTCGTCACCACCACCACGCCGAGCGCGAACTCCACCGTGTGGACCGACGGGCTGCAGCTGGAGGCCCGCGGCTACGCCACCCGGTTCCAGATGCCGTGGCTGCCCGGCACCAACCTTCTGCCGCAGAACGTGGCCACCGGCTCCGAGACCGTCAACCTCATCACCGACGCCATCAGCAACTGGTGGTTCCCGGCGGCCGGGACCATCACGCAGGCCACGAACCTGACCGCGGCGCCGACCGGCGCCACCACCGCGGTGGCGTGGGCGCTGCCGTCCGGATCCACCACGTCGTATGCGCTGTATGCGGGAGTGGCCGCGGCCGGCGGCACCGGACCGGTGATCGACAACGTCCAGGTGACCGCGGGCAGCCAGTACACCGCCTCGGTGTATCTGACCCGGACGGGCCCGGATGCGACCGTCACCGTCACTGCGAACATCGTGTGGTTCACCAGCTCCGGGGCGGTTCTGAGCACCCGGGTCGGGGCCGCGGCGACGGTGCCGACAGCAGGGAGCTGGGTGCGGGCGACCGTGTCCGGCGCCGCCCCGGCCGGCGCGGCCTGGGGCCGGATGTACGTCGCGATCGCCTCGCCCGGCACGTTCACCGGCGCCGAGACCATCTACGCCACCGGCTGGCAGATGGAGCAGGCCGCGGCCGCGAGCACCTGGGCCGACCCGGGCGCGCCGTGCTACCTGTTCACGGGCCTGGTGGAGCGGTTCCCCGGCACCTACGACGACCTCGACGGCACCTACGGCACCTCGAAACTCGAGTGCGTCGACATCACCGCGGCGCTGAGCCAGTTCCCGCTGCTGGCGCCGTTCGTGCAGGAGGTCCTGGCCCTCGCACCCAACTTCTTCTACCAGCTGAACGAGCCGGTCGGGGCCACCGCCTGCGTCGACACGGCCGGTAAGCGCGTGGCCGCGCCGGTGGAGAACGGGCCGTACGGCGCCGGGTCACTGGTGTTCGGAAACTCGATCACCTCGACCAACACCGGACTCGGATTCCTCGGCACCCCCGGGCCGGTCGCGACGTTCAACGACAACCCGAACACCGGGCTCAACCCGCAGTACGCGGAGACGTTCGTTTCGCTGCACAAGACCACAGCGACACCCGGCCCGCCGGCTGCCGGCGACTGGACGCGCGTAATCTCGTGGCGCTCCCCGACCTCCACCGGGACTCTGACCGCCTACACACTGTGGGGGGCGTTCCCGCCCACCTGGAACGGCGCCAACAACTCCGACTTCGTCCTGGCCATCGCAGGCTCGTCAGGCGCGCTGTCGCTGGGTGTACGCGACGCCGTCGGCGGGGCGGTCAACTACAGCGGCGTCTCCACCGTCTGCGACGGCAACTGGCACCAGCTGGTCGTCACCTACGTACAGAGCACCCACCTGGTGACGTACTACCTGGACGGGGTGCAGGTCCGCAGCGGCAACCTGACCCAGAACCCATCCGGGTTCGTATCCGACGTGCTCGGCTGCCAGGTACAGCTCGGCGCCGGCATCTACGAGCAGGGCCACGTCGGCGACCTGGCCCACGCGATCGAGTTCCCGACGGCACTCACGGCCGCGCAGGTCACGAATTTATACAACTCCTGGCGCAGCGCATCCTCCGGCGAGTCGACCGATGCCCGGTACGCGCGGATCCTGCGGTGGATCGGCTGGACCGGTCCGACGAGCATCGCCTCGGGGTCTACGCAGTCAATGGGGCCGGCCACCGACACCAACGGCCAGGTGCCGCTGGACGCGCTGAACGGCACCGCCACGACCGAGAACGGCGAGTCCTACGTCTCCTCGGCGGGGACGCTGACGTTCACGGCGCGGTCGGCACTGTACGGGGTCCGCACGCCCGTTGTGGTGTTCGGCGAGGGGCGGCCGGTCGGCAACGCCGGCGAGTGGCCGTGCGAGGTCGGCTCGATCGATTTCGACCCGTCGCACCTGGCGAACGTCGTCCAGGTCACGCAGTACAACGGGCCGATCTACACCGCT